>MDTD01039395.1_pt1 | contig 10084 bp, 10 predicted proteins | sample 811221 | NCBI WGS metagenome assembly MDTD01 (sample SAMN05326646, study PRJNA326480) | marine metagenome | isolation source: seawater | place: Pacific Ocean: South West | collected 2011
ATTTGGTTTAATTTTTGAATAATTACCTTTATTTAATGAAAGCTCGGGATTAAATGTTAGTGAATTTTCAGTTTTAATCTTATTTTGAGCTAATATTTTAATTATTTCTTTAAGTATTGCTGCATCTCCAAGTTTAGATGCTTTGATTATTCTAGGGATATAATAAACACCTTTAAAATCTAACTTTAACTTAGAAAAGTTAGGTTTATTTACTTTTCCTGCAAATAGGACCTTTTTACAATTATTTTCTTTAAGAATGTTAATTATTTTTCCAAACTGACCAATAGAAACAGGAAAAGAATTTCTATTTTTTCTAAATTTTTTAGAAGCAGTTAAATCTATTATTATATACTTTATGCTTCTTTGCTTAATTTTTTTAAGTATTTCTAGAGGAAATCTTGTTTCTCCAAATATTAAACCAATCATGTTACTCCTTTGAAAAAGGTGTACAAATAGATCTCTTTTTATCCTTATTTATGAATTCTATAACATTTTTTACTAATAAATTTTCTTTAAAAGTTCCATTGAGTTTATTTAGATTTTCTGTAAGATTTTTAGTTGCAAATATTTCCTTATATGCTTCTGAAAGTCCCAATATATCTTTATTATCAAAGTTTGCTCTCCTTAATCCTATTAAATTTAAACCTTGTAAATAGTTTCTATTTCCAACTGATAAACCATAAGGGATTACATCGTGAAGCACTCCTGTCATTCCTCCAATCATAGCCATTTCGCCAATTCTGGTGAATTGCTGTACTGCTGAATTTCCACCTATTACTACATTATTTTCTATTGTAACATGACCACCTAAAGGAACATTGTTAGCTATAATCACATTATTCCCGACATTACAATCGTGAGCAATATGTGATGAAATCATAAACAAGCAATTATTTCCAATTCTTGTTAATCCACCACCCCCAACAGTGCCGGGATTAACTGTGACGTATTCTCTAAATTTATTATAGTCACCAATTTCTAATAAAGTTTTTTCACCATTGTATTTTAAATCTTGTGGATTATTACCTATTGAAGAAAACGGATAAAACTCATTTCCCTTACCAATTTTAGTGTTTCCAGAAATATTAACATGTGAATGAATTACTACATTCTCCCCTATCTCCACGTTAGGGCCAATTACCACGAAGGGTCCAATTTTTACAGTTGGATGAACTTTAGCATTTTGATCTACAATTGCCGATTTATCAATCATTTATTTTCCCTAATAAAATTTCTCAAATCTTTTGCTGGATATCCCATGACTTTTGTATTATCTGGTATATCTTTAATTACACCACTACCACCACCTATTTGTACATTATTACCTATTTTTAGATGGCCTGAAATCCCAGCTTGACCACCTATCATTACGTTATTACCCAGAGTTGAACTACCAGCAAATCCAACTTGGCCTGCAATAATGCAATTTTCACCGATTTTAACATTATGAGCTATATGAATTTGATTATCTAAATATGTATTTTTTCCAATTATTGTATTTGAAAGTGAGCCTCTATCAATTGTTGATCCACAACCTATCTCAGCATTATCTTCAATTATAACGATGCCAACTTGAGGATACCTAACATTTGATTTTTTATTTGGAAAAAAACCAAATCCTTTTTTTCCAATTATACAGCCATCTAGGATATGGATACTATTTTTTATTACTGTATTTCTAATAATTACATTTGCTCCAATAGTACAATTATCACCAATAATGACATTTTTTTCTACAATTGAATTATGACCTATTAGACAATTTGAACCTATTTTTACATTTTTGCCAATCAAAACATTTTTACCAAACTTAACTTTATCCTTAAATTCAGTTTCTGTAATATCTTGAACAGTCGTGTCAAAATCATCTGTTACAGAATCAGGGTAAAAAATTTTTGTTATTTGAGATATGTGGAGTAATACGTTATTTGAAATAATAGCATTGCAGTTATTTGGCAAAATTGATTTTAAACTCTCTGTAGTTATACAAAAAGAAGCCTTTGTTTTTTTTGCTAGTTCAATATATTTTTTTGAATGAAAAAAAGTAATATTATCAGCTAAGGAAGATTGAAGATCTTTAACGTCGCTAATTTTAGTATCTGGATATTTTATTGCATTCAAATTAATTAACTTTATTAAATAATTTATATCGTAAGGACCAGTATTTTTAAAAAAAGGATTGATCATCATAAGTTTAATATCAAAACTTATTATAAAAGCTTATCAAGATTTATTGCTAATTATTTCCTATCAACTATTGTGGCAGACCATTGAGCATCTGCCATTTTTTTACCATCTACAAATGCTTCTCCTTTATATTTCCAAACTCTACCATGTGATCTTATAGCCTCAATATTTAGTTCAAGTTTACAATTTGGTATTACAGGATTTCTGAATCTTGCTTTTTCAACACTCATTAAAAAAACTAATTTATTCTCATACTCTTTTTTATCAATACCTGCGGCAGTAAGAGCAGCTGCAGCTTGACCAAAAGCTTCAACAATTAAAACTCCAGGCATAACAGGTTGATTTGGAAAATGACCTTGAACATAAAAACTTTCTTTTTTAACATTAACTATAGCAGTAGCGGAAAATAATTTTTTAATATTTATAAGCTCATCTATAAGAAGCATTGGCTCTCTATGAGGCAATAGGTTAATAATGTCTTGTTTATTTAATTTGTCCATATTTATTATTTTTTAAATTTTTTAATTTTACTATCAACTATTTCAAGTATTTTGTTTGTAACATCTAAATTACTTTTTCCAATTAATATTTGATTAGATGACATTATAATATCAATCTTATTATTAATAGCATATTCTTCCAAAATAATATTTATATCCTTAATGAGCAGTTGAATAGATTCATCTTTATTTAAATTTAATTCTTTCATTATTTTTTGGTTATTTTTATTAAAATTAATTATTTCGTTACTTATAATATCAGATTTTTTTTTATACTCTTCAGCTTCTAATATATTCTTTTGAGAAATTAAACTTTTTTCCATATCTCTTATTTTTTGTTCTTTGATTTTAATTTTATCAATTGTCTCTTTATTTTTATCATTATAAAATTTTATTAACTCAGATCCAGCTTTTGAACTTTTGATTATTTTGTCAAGATTTACATAAACAATGTTTTGACTATGAGCTTCTGTAAAAAAAATAAAAAATATAGTACAGAAAAAAATATATTTAACTTGTTTCACTAAAAGGTTGTTCCAATATTAAATCTTATTTTTTCTGTAGTATCTGTTGATGTTTTTGATATTGGAAATGAATAAGAAAGACTTAACGGTCCAATAGGTGTAAACCAATCAAGAGCCACACCTGTTGATGAACGAATTTTGGAATTTTCATCTATAGATGAGCTGTAATCAACTCCCCAAACATTTGCTGCATCAAAGAAAACGCTAAAATCAACATTTTCTAAATCTGTAAATAAATCAGGCAATGTTGATGAAACATTGAAGGATGATCCATAGTTACCACCAATATAATCGCTACCATCTTTTGGTCCAATTTTTCCAGGTTCAAATCCTCTTAATCTTCTTGCTGGTATGAAAATTCTTTTTGTTATTCTAGCATCATCGTTTGAAAGTGAATTAGCTGAAGCTGAAAAAAAACTAAGAGAATAAATTAAATTATTTTCAGTTTGAAAATATTTAGTATAATTTATTTTGTTTATCAACGTATATTCTTCTGAATATAATGGTAATTCTTGAGAAAATGTGAATAAAAAACCATCTGATGGATTAAAATTTTGATTTAATTTATTTAGATTGATTGAATAATTTAACAAAAGGTCTAAATAATCGCCATCTTGTTTTCTTTTAGCTGACGATGCTAAATTATTAGTTTCAATCGTTTCATAATAATTTGATAGATTTGGTGAAAAATATATATCTTTATACTGCTCATAGTATGTACCTAAACTAAAGCCTGTTTTACTTGTCTTATAACCAAATTTAGATAGTTTATCATCTTCAGATCTTTCAAAAGATCGATTAAAAGATTTATTTGAATTTTTATAATTTGGCTCGTTAATAAACAGTCTGCCTTCGAAAGATTTAGATGTAATTTCGACATCAGCTCCTAATTTAACACCCTCTCCCAAATAATTGTTTTCACTTATACCAAAGCTGAGTGAAGAACCACTTGTACCAGTTCCCGCTCCAGCAAATATTTCTCCTGTTGGTTTTTCTTCTAAATTTATATCGATAACTTTTGTCATTTTATCGTTATCAGTTATGACTTTTGTATTTACTTTTTTAAATAAGCCTCTTGCTTTAATATTATTTATTGATTTGTTAAATAAAATTTCATTAAATGGATCACCTTCATCACTTATAAGTTGATTTCGGACAACTCTTTCAGAAGTAATATTATTTCCAAAGATATTAATTTTTTCTATATAAAATTTTTCAGCATCCTTTATTTTAATATTTAAATTTATTTTATTATTATCAATTATAGTTTCATCATATGATGCACTAACAAATTCATAATTTTTATTTAAAGCTACAAGGTCAATTTCATCTAGAATATCTTCTATTCTATTAAGAGAATATGGTTTTGAACTAAGTTCAATTAAAACTTTTTGTAATTCTTGAAAATCTTCTTTGTTATAATCTAAGGGAATATCAAGAGTCAGATTATTAAAATAATATTTATTCCCAGCATCGATATTGAAAACAACTTCAAAATATTTATCTTCAATAATTTGAGCAAAAGTACTATTTATTTTAACATTATAATATCCATTATTTTTATAAAAACTTTTCAATAAACTTTCATCTAAATCAAATCTTTTAGCATCAACATTTTTTTTTTGTGTTATAAATTTCCAAAATCTATCTTCTTCAGAAACTATGACTTTTCGAAGTTTGTTATCTTTAAAAACTTTGTTACCTATAAATTTAATTTTCTTGATTAAAGCTTTATTGCCGAGAGAAACCTTATAAACAATATCAACAGTATTATTTTTATTTTTTTTAAAACTAGTGGTAACTTCTGAAAAATAATATCCATTAACTCTTAGTGAATTAATTATTCTATTTTGATCAGATTTAATTTTACTCTCAACAAAAGACGATTTCTCCTTTAAAATTAAAATATCTTTTAATCTTTCAACCAAAGATTGTTTTTTTATACCCTCAAAAATAATTGATTGGATTAATGGATTTTCTTTTACATTAATTAACAAAATATTATTTTCAAAATTTACAGAAACATCCTCAAAAAAAGTTGTTCCATATAAATTTTTTAAAATATTATTTAAGTCGTCTGAATTTATATTTTGTTGAACCTTATAACCGGTAAACAATATAATTGTTTCTTTAGAAATTCTGTCGTTACCGTTGATCTGAAAGTCTTTAATTATATCTGAATAAACATAATTTATAAAACTAAAATAAACAATTAAAGTAAGTAATATTTTTTTAAGCATTATTTTTTTTTAAGTAATTATTAACATAGTATTTTGTGATTTTCTGTACATTTAAAATCTGATTAACTGAATTAGGTTTAACATTACAATATTTTCTAAAAAATTTAAAATTAATAATTTTATTTAAATAAAACATGAGTTTTTTAAACTTAAATTCTTTGTTTAAAAACCTATGAACCAGTTCATCATTAATAGTAATAAGAATTGTCTCAAACAAGGTATCATTAATTGGTATTAGTTTTAGTGAATTTAAAGTTTTAAATTTATTTTTATCAGGAGTTGATAAATTTAAATTATTAATTTTTTTGATATTAAATTTCATCATGTTTGGATAATTTTTATTTTGAATATCATAAATTGAATTAAAAATTGGAATTTCCATATCTGTTTCATGAGCTAACATTTTGATAGTGCCATCGTTGAATATAACAATGGCGTGTAAATAGGAGTTGGGATTTATTAAAATATCAATTTTATTTAAACTTATATTAAAAATTTTTTTAGCCTCAATTACCTCAAAAACTTTATTCATCATTGTAGCGGAATCTATTGTTATTTTTTTCCCCATGCGCCAGTTGGGATGGTTTAATGCATCTTTAATTTTAATTTTATTATTAATATTTTTGTTTAAAAAAGGTCCGCCAGAGGCTGTAATAATAATTTTATTTATTTTAAGTTTAGATTCTTTATTTATTAATCTAAAAATTGAAAAGTGTTCTGAATCAACAGGTATAAATTTGGTATTATTTTTAGCTAATTCTTTTTTAATTAAATTCCAACCACATATAATTGATTCTTTATTAGCAACAGCTATCTTTTTTGTATGTTTTATAATTTTTATTGTAGGATATAAACCTTCGATACCTGAAATTGCGATAATTGTATAATCTAATTTTTTTTTTAAAATTTTTTTAAAACAATCAAAATTGTTAAAAATATTAATTTTTTTTTTTTTAAATTTATTTCTCCATAATAAATATTTTTTATTATTTGTTACAATGACATTTTTGACATTAAACTCATTTGCCTGTTGATATATTTTTTTTACATTATTATTAGTAGACAAAAGTTGGATATGAAAATTTTTTTTATTTTTTTTTATAATATTAAGTGTTGTAATACCTATAGAACCAGTTGAGCCAAGAATAGAAATTTTATATGTCATAAATTAATTACACTTAAAAAAATAAAACTTGTTGGAACTACAAAAATAATTCCATCAATTCTATCTAATAGACCTCCATGTCCAGGTAATATATTACTTGTATCTTTAACTTTTGCTTTTCTTTTAAAAAATGAAATAAATAAATCACCACATTGAGAAATTAAACACAAAAATAATGTGAACAATAAAAAAGATATAAATTCTACTTTTTCATAATAAGTTAAAAAAATTGTTAATGGAAATAATGAAAAAATAAAAGACCCTATTGATCCAGATACAGTTTTATTTGGGCTAATTTTTGTTAATTTTTTCCCTCCTATAGTTTTACCAACAATGTAACCACCCACATCTGACATGACACTAATTGATAAAATATACAAAGTTAAAAAAGCAGAGTTTTTTCCAATGATATGTGCTGCATATACGAAAAAAAATAAATAAAGTATAGTAACAATTTTAACTAAATAATTTATATTAGGACTTCTAACCCAGATTTTGTCTATTAAATTATTAAATTCAAAAAAAGAAATAAATGAAGCTAATAAAACCAATGATAACCAGGTATAACTGTTATACAAAAGACTTAGTAACAAAATTGATAATAAAATAATTGAGGTAATAATTCTTTTTAATAAATTATTCATTATATTTTTCCATAATTTCTTTTGATTTTTTTAAACTTTGTTAAAATATTATTAAAATCATTTTTATTAAAATCAGGCCAGAGTTTTTTTACGAAAAATATCTCAGAATAAGAGAGCTGCCATAATAAAAAATTACTCAATCTGTTAGTATTGCCTGTTCTAATTAAAATATCTGGGTCAGGGATTTTTGATGTATATAGATGTTTTTCAATATTTTTGCAATTTATGTTGATTTTCTTCTTTTTAATTAATTTAACTGATCTTACTATTTCATCTTTAGAACCATAGTTTAATGCTAGATTGATTTGAAGCCTTTTATTTTTGGCTGTCAATTTAATAGAGTTATTTAATAATTGTTTAAGTTTTCTGGGAAATTTTTTTACATCTCCTAAAACATTAAATCTTATATTATTTTTATTTAATATATCAAAATTTTTTCTTAAATATTCCTCCAAAAGATTAAATAAAAAATTAATTTCATACTTAGGTCTTTTCCAATTCTCAGTGGAAAAAGTGTATAATGTCAAAAATTTTATTTTCTTTTTTATTGATGCTTCGATTATTTTTTCTACAGTTTTGATACCTTTTTGGTGACCAAATTTTCTTGAATTAAATCTTTTTAAACCCCATCGACCATTGCCATCCATAATAATGGCAACGTGATTTATATCTCTCATATTGTCATTATTTCTTTTTCTTTTGAAATAACTTTCTCTTCTATTAATTTTATATTTGTATCTGTAATATTTTGAATATTTTTTTCTGCTTTTTTTTCGTCATCCTCAGATATGTCTTTTGACTTTAACAAGTTTTTCAACTCATCATTAGCTTCTCTTCTTATATTTCTAATTGACACTTTGCATTTTTCACCTGTCGATTTAATAATTTTTTTTAATTCGGTTCTTCTCTCCTCGTTAAGATCAGGTATAGGTAACCTCATTAATTGACCGTCAATTTGTGGATTTAAACCGAGTTCAGATTTTTTTATTGCAGAATCTATTAAAGGAATATTATTAATATCCCATACTTGAACATTAATTGTTCTTGGTTCTGGAACAGTTATAGTAGCTAGCTGATTTATTGGCATTTTTTGTCCATATACATCTACTTTGATTAAATCAAGTAAACTAGCATTTGCTCGACCAGTTCTTAAAGATGACAATTCTTTAGAAAACAACTCTAAGGTTTTTGACATTTTTTCTTTATAAATGTTATCCTTAAACATTATTCTCCTATTTTTAATCTCGTAAACTCCTTGATTTTTAAACCTGGTATATTTATTTCTGACAAAATATCTTTAACTTTTTTTTTTGGTTCCATTACCCAATCTTGAGTCATCAAACTATTTTCCTCTTTAAATTTATTAAGTTTACCTAAACTTATTTTTTTTGCAATTTCATCTGGTTTACCCGAATTTTTAAGCTCTTCAGCAATTAATTCTTCTTCTTTTTCTAATATTTCCTTTTCTATTTCATTTGAATTAAGAGCTATAGGATTTGATGCTGCAATGTGCATTGACAATTGTTTTCCAAAAGAATTGATTTGTTCATTATTTTCTTTGGTTTCCAGAGAAACTACAACACCCAACTTAGAAACATTGTCTTTAATAACAGAATGCTGGTAAATATAATTTTGAGAATTAACATTTTGAATAGTTTTGGTTTTACCTATCGTAATTTTTTCCCCAATTTTTGAAATAAGAGCAACTAAATTTTCCTCTACAGATTTTGAGTTTGACATTTTTGATTTGTTCAATATTTGCAAATCTGATGAGCATTGATTGTTTATATCACTTAATTCTTTAACAAAATTAATAAAATCGTCGTTTTTAGCAACAAAATCAGTTTCACAGTTTATTTCGATTAAAGAAGTTTTATTTATATCCCCACTTATAACAATTACTCCTTCCTTGGCATCTCTAGACATTTTTTTTGATGCTTTGGCGATACCTTTAACTCTTAAAATCTCTACGGCTTTATCTAAATCACCATTTGATTCTTTTAATGCCAGATTACAATCTTTAAAACCTGCTCCAGTTGATTGTCTTAATTTTTTGATTTTATCTATTTCATTCATAGTAAACTAATATTTTATTTAAATAACTAATTTAGTTTAGTTTCTTTATTTTCTTTTTTTGAAACTTTGTTTTCAGTTGATTTAATTGATACTTTATCATCTGAATCTGTTGAAATATTTTTTTTAGCATTTTCAATTGTTTCTTTAATAATATTACAATAAAGTTCGATTGATCTTCTTGCATCATCATTTCCAGGAATTGGATAATCAATATTTTCTGGATCTGAATTTGTATCAAGTATTGCAATTATAGGAATATTTAATTTAATTGCTTCCTTTATAGCTAATGATTCATAGTTTGTGTCTATAACAAAAATTAAGTCAGGGGTTTTTTTCATATCTTTAATTCCACCAAGCGATCTTTGCAATTTATCTCTTTGGGTTCCCATCTTTAATAACTCTTTTTTAGTAAAACCTCTATTTTCTGAGGTTAGATTTTTATTTAAGTCATCAAGTTTTTTTATTGAGTTTGAAATTGTACCCCAATTTGTTAGCATTCCACCTAACCATCTATGATTAACATAATATTGGTCTGTTTCTTTAGCAATTGATGCAATATTTTCAGATGCTTGTTTTTTAGTTGATACGAATAAAATTTTACCTCTATTCGAGATAGTTTCAAAAACCTTTTCCATTGCAACTTTGATAAGTTCAACAGTTTGTGTTAAGTCAATTATATGAATTGAATCTCTTCGTCCAAAAATATATTTTTTCATTTTTGGATTCCATCTTAATGTTTTATGTCCTA
>MDTD01095692.1_pt1 | contig 10084 bp, 9 predicted proteins | sample 811221 | NCBI WGS metagenome assembly MDTD01 (sample SAMN05326646, study PRJNA326480) | marine metagenome | isolation source: seawater | place: Pacific Ocean: South West | collected 2011
GAAGAATGGGTAGATAATTATAAACTGCAAGGAGCCGCCTATGCTCTTGCACACAATCATGTCTACAAAACTGATATAAGAAAAATTGTTATAATGATGTGCAGTAGAGATTTACAGTATCAAGAATTTGTTGTTGAAGGTGAAGCATTTGATGAATGGAGTAGAGGTTGGAGTGACCGTTTGATGCAATACCTTGGAATTCAAGGATAAATAATACATTAGGAGAGTGCGATGCCAACAACACAAGTAGCAAAACTATTAAATCGTCAAGGCAACTTTGCTGACTTGCCACTATTAGATCCTGGCGAGTTAGGATATGCTAAAGACGTAAAAAGACTTTTTATAGGAAATGATCCAATTGAAGTAACCAGTACTGGTGCTTCTAGTTACATAGTAGCTACAGATTTATCAGTTACACCAAGATATAGAGTAACCACACAACCCAGTGGAGGAGCAGAAACTGAACTATCAACTGGTTTTGCAATTGGTGGCACTACAATTACTTTCTCAGGAACTGCACCTTCAGTAGGCACTACGATACGCATATACTACAATTCAGAAATAGAAATGCATGATGTTACATCTGCAGATGTCAAAGAAACAGTTACGCTCACAGCAAGTGCCACAAATGCAGATACAGGCATCACATGGGACGCAGATAATTTTAATTGTTGCACAATAGAATACAGTTTACAGAATGCAAAAACACCTACTCCTAAATTCCGTGCAGGTAAAATAACCATCATGATAGATACAAGAACAGGCGTACAAGATTACATGTTACAAGATGATTATGTTGCGGTCAATGACCCAGCAGTTGTATTCAGTGGTAATCTAAATGTAAGTGATAATGTATTCAAATTACAGTACAGTGATTCAGATGCTGTAAATGCCACTTTAAGTTATCGGTTAAACCTTTGGAAAACTACACTCGCCTAAATTGGCAAGATTCGCCTGAACAACGTTTAAGTGTGTTTAGAAATTTTCGTATTGCAAATGAAAATAAACCGCTGAATGATTGTGTAGAATCTACATTAAAATTTTATAGTCAAATACCAATTGGTAGTATGAGTATTGATCCATATGATATCAATACTTGGTTAAATATTTGGCAAATGTTACACAGTAATGATTACTGTGAATTTAATCGTGCGTTGCTATATGCGTACACACTTCATTATCTTGGACACCCTTCACAGGTCCAAGTTGGTAAAACAGCAGATGCACATTTTATGATATGTGTGGTAAAGGATAAAATACTAAATGTGGAGTACAATTCAGTCACTGACAGTGATTGGTTAAGCAAATGGAATTGTGAACAATCTTATGACACAAACTTATTATGTTGATCCTGAGGTACTTGAAAAGTTAAAACAATATCGATACAAACCAAGACCAAGTGGATATGACACACTATTTTGGTGTTCAGAGGGCGGAATTGATACAGCAATGCAGGATTGCACAGCAACAAAAAAATTTCCTATCAATTGGCCTAGAGTAGAACCAAGTGAAGTTAATATTCTAGGTATACAAGTGATTGATCATATACCAGATCCAATCAAACAATTTATACATAATTGGATTGGTCAAGGACATGCAAAGTGGTTTTACATTGTAAATGATCGTAGATGTAGAGCAACAAATGTATGGCAACTAGTAAAAGACGATATCAAAGATATCTGTGACATGAGTCGGAATGCATACATAGAAGTAAGAGTCAAAAGATGGTTACAGGACGAACATCAATTTGATATGACAAAAAAAGAACGATATGAAATAATGGCACTGAGCGATGATAAAAAAACAAGACAAGTAGTACAAAAATTTTTATTAGGAAATCCAGTGCCTCCTAGTAAAAGATGAGTAATCAAAGTATATAATCATGAGATGACTGTACTAAGTACTCTGATACGCAAAGCAAAGACATCCTCGTCTATAACTCGGATATCATTAATAACTTAAACGAGGAGAGAAAATGGCTAGACTAAACAATAACCTTCCCACCTTATACCAGGAGTTTATCCACCTAAGTAGATATTCCCGCTGGCTAGAAGACAAAGGACGTAGAGAATCCTGGGGCGAAACAATCGATCGATACTTCAACTTTTTTGAAGAGCATCTAATGGAGATGCACAATTTTAAATTGGAACCAAAACTAAGAAGCAAATTAGAAGAAGCAGTTTTGGAAACAAAAATTATGCCATCGATGCGTTGTCTTATGACAGCAGGCGAGGCATTGAAAAGAGAAAACATTGCAGGATATAACTGTTCGTATGTGGCAGTCAATCGTGTGCAAGCCTTTGATGAAATACTATATGTATTGATGAACGGAACAGGTGTTGGTTTTTCTGTTGAAAGACAAGAAGTATCACAACTGCCTGTGGTTGCTGAAGAATTTTTTCACAGTGACACATGTATCCAAGTTGCAGATAGCAAACTTGGTTGGGCAAAAGCCTTGAAAGAATTAATTGCTATGCTGTATTCGGGTCAAATTCCAACATGGGATTTGAGCAAAGTGAGACCAGCTGGTGCACCACTTAAAACATTTGGTGGTAGAGCATCTGGACCAGAACCACTAGATAGTCTATTCAAGTTTGTGGTATCTACATTCAAAGGATCAAATGGTCGTAAATTAAACTCCATTGAATGCCATGACATTGTGTGTAAAATTGCAGAAATTGTTGTGGTTGGTGGCGTAAGGAGATCTGCTTTGATCTCGCTATCAAATTTGTCTGATGACAGAATGAGACATGCAAAAGCAGGACAGTGGTGGGAAAATCATTCACAGCGAGCTCTTGCAAATAACTCTGCATGTTATACTGAAAAGCCAGACATTGGAATATTCATGGATGAATGGAAAGCTCTATATGATTCAAAGTCAGGCGAAAGAGGCATCTTCAACAGAGAATCAGCAAACAAGCAGGCTGAAAGAAATGGCAGAAGATCAGCTGAAGGTCAATCATTTGGAACCAATCCATGTTCTGAAATTATTCTAAGAGATAGAGAATTTTGTAATCTATCTGAAGTTGTTGTACGTGCTAATGACACAGAAGAAACACTGTTAGAAAAAGTAGAACTAGCAACCATTGTTGGAACACTACAATCAACACTCACAAACTTCAAATATCTATCAGCTTCATGGAAGAAAAATTGTGAAGAAGAAAGATTGCTGGGTGTAAGTTTGACTGGTATTATGGACTCGCCATTGACAAGTCCTAAAAATAAAAATTTACCAGAGCTGTTAGCAAAACTGAAAGACAAAGCAGTTGAAACAAATGAAAAACTTGCAAAGAAAATTGGTATTCCTGTAAGTGCCGCGATTACTTGTGTAAAGCCATCAGGAACTGTATCTCAGCTTACAGATGCCGCATCAGGTATTCATGCTAGACACAATCCGTATTATATCAGAACAGTGCGTGGTGACAAAAAAGATCCACTTACAATGTATATGAAAGATGCAGGTTTTCCAATCGAAGATGATGTAATGAATCCAGGACATACTTCTGTGTTTTCATTTCCAATGAAAGTTGATAAAAAAGCAATTTTTAGAACTGACATGTCGGCTATTGAACAACTAGAGCATTGGTTGGCATATCAAAAGTATTGGTGCGAACATAAACCATCTGTGACAATTTCTGTAAAAGAAAATGAATGGATGGAAGTAGGTGCATGGGTATATGCAAATTTTGATTGGATGTCAGGAGTATCATTCTTGCCATTTTCAGATCATACCTATAGACAGGCACCATATCAAGATTGTGATGAAGCAGAATACAACGATCTTCTAGGTAAAATGCCCAAAGAAGTTGATTGGGCTCTACTTGCAAAGTATGAAACACAAGACATGACTATTGGCTCTCAAGAGCTGGCTTGTGTAGCAGGGAACTGTGAAATATGAGCATAGAGATTTGGGGCAAACAATTATGTTCTTTTTGTGATCGTGCTAAGATGGTGTGTGAAACAAGAGGATATAATTATGTCTACAAGGAACTTGATACAGATTTCACAAGAGAACAGGTGTTAGAAGAATTTCCAGGAGCTCGAACATTTCCGCAGATAAAAGTTAACGGAGACATAGTTGGCAGTTATCAGCAGTTTGAAGAGTACCTGGAAAACACCGGTTATAATGGAACAGGATACGGACATTAATGTTAGTAAATCCAAGAAAAAAAGGTGACATTGTCACCGTAAAACTCATCAGTGGTGAAGAAATAGTTGGACGTTGGGACAGCAAAGAAAACGGCGTTGTTAAACTAACAAAACCACTGATGGTTACTATGACAGCAGAAGGTCCTGCAATGGCACCTTGGGTGTTCAGCAGTGATATACTAGGTGAACCTCATATCGAAGTCAATGAGCAGACAGTAGTAACCATAGTTAATACACATAAACCATTTGCAGATGCATATTTACAAGGCACTACAGGAATTGTAGGTGTTGGAGCGGTACCCTCTAGTTTGAAAAACTAAATACGTGTATGAGCTCTAAACCTGTACACCTAAGAGGACAGGGCCGAAGTTGTGGTGCAAGTACCACTGGACCATCGGCTACAAATGTCTATGTAAACAATCGACCTGTATCTTTGCAGGGAGATACATGCAGTCATGGTGCCGGTGCTTTACGAAGCGGGCAGGGTAAAACATATGCAAATTTCAAGCTGGTAATTAGATCCACTGATCCTGCATCAGCTGACAATCATACTCTAATCCCACATGCAAATCCTTCAGCTTCAGGCGGATCGCCTGATGTGGGCTGTGGTACGGGGTGATCTAGATGGCAAATAAAACAGCTATAGTGGCAATGGGTACCAATGATGCTTCTAGTCAAGCGGCAATTACAGAAGCAAATATCCAAAACACCATTATCAAATTACAGAGCGAAGGATATGATGTTGTTGTTGTACCTCCTAGTCAAAGTCAATTTGGAACACAGCACAATGCGGCTGTGCAGGCTGGACAGAATAATGGCGCAACAGTTATTAATGCCACATATGATAACAATGGTCTTTTAACTGAAACCAGTGCCACACAAATTAGAAATACATTTCCAAATGCATTTGTGGTTGGTGATAATAATGCAAAGCTCATTAATAATGGCACACAAACACCAAACGCTGTTGACGGCAGAGAATCAAGTGCAATTTTTAACAGCCTAAGCACCACAGATTTTTTACAGTCTACATACGATTCTAATACTGCTGGCTCTCTATCAAATTATCAACAACCATTTTCAACCACTGCGGCCAGCTCTGCCTATGCCGCGGCCAATCCTGTTCCTTCAACTACGTACACAGACTTTACAGGAGGCTTGCAGGATTTCAATGACTACTTGGATCAAAAACATCATATCAATGAACAGTATGTAGTTGGATCTGAAGATACTGGCAGGGCAGTAATCAAAGCAGAATACAGTTACACGCTAAGAGAAATATTGTGTGCATTGCTGGCAGGCAAAGGACTTAAACTTCCAAATATTCAAATGTGTCTCAGTTACAATATACAGGGCTTGATCAATACAGCAGGAATTACTGGACCATTACAAGAAGCACTCAATGAAGTTAATCAAGCAATTGACCAATTTTTGGATCACACCAGCATATCCAATGTGTTAGGCAGATTGAACGCTATTATTCAAGAAGGTGCCGCTATAGCAAATATGATAAACTTTTGTGGCACACCTATACAACCAAAAGCAATACCAAATCTTTTAGAAAACGCAATGGGCAGTTTCTTAGGCAAAGGTCAAGAAATAATTGATTTACTTGGACAGATTATTCCAGATCAAATTGGTGGGTGTGCAAGCCTAGGTGCAGATGGAAAGTTTGAATTTAAAGCAAATATTTTTAATGGTGGGGTACTCAAACAAATAGGTGATAACCTTAGTTCAATTTTAGATGGATCAATAGCATCAAATACATTGAATGATTTTACAAATTCTTTACGCCAAGTTGCAGGTGAATTTGGAAAACTAGTAGACAAAGAAACTTATATAAACGGAACAGGAAACTCTGGTGGTAGCACAGATTATTCCAGAGGCGGATCACAGTTTACATGTGGTACCACAGCTTCACAAATTGTAGCAGGAAAACTTTATGAAATAGAAACACTTGGCACTACAGACTTTACTTCTGTAGGTGCTGGTGCAAATACTGTGGGTACTACATTTGTAGCAACAGGAACTCCAGCTGGCACAGGTTGTGTGCGTGAAGTAAACACAGGCATTGGAGTTTTGCACAATCCTGAAAGCAGTGGCATTGCCGGAAATGCTTCTTTGGCACAACAAATAAAAAGCACATATGATCAGGTAGGTGGCTATCCTGTCATAGGCACTGATGGCACAGTATATAATAATATTTTTGATGTTCTGTTAGAACCAGAAATGTTAAAGAAGGTAAAAGCTTCTGAAAATCCAACACAACTTATTCAATCACAAAATCCAGTCTATGACTATTGTGGCAATGTGATTGGATATTCCTATGCTACTCAAACTGGCACACAGGAACGCAGTGGTGGCTCACCTCCAACAACCAGCACATTACCAGGCCTACTCGGAGCAGGTGATAGAGCAACCGATGGCGGAGCAATAATACAAAATGCAAAGTCTCCAGGAAAACTTGCTTCAGTTCCTCCAATGGCTCCGCAACTTCCTTCATTAACTACCTCTGAAAGAAATGACATTGATGCTATAAATGGTATGTTGTTGTATAATACTACACTGAATAAAATACAAAAATATGAAGGCGGAACATGGTCGGATGTTGGCAGTTCTAGCGGAGGTGGCGGTAGTAGTGGCAGTTCAATCACAGTAGAAGACGAAGGTATTAATACTGGTTCAGCAGTTGAAAGTTTTAATTTTACTGGCAGTGGAGTAACGGCAACTGGTGCTGGCACTGAAAAAACAATTAACATTCCTGGTACAGAAATAACAGTGCAAGAAGAAGGTGTTGATCTTGCAACGGGTGGTACTGTGTTTAATTTTGTTGGTGCAGGTGTTACAGCTTCAGGCACTGGAGCAACTAAAACAATCAGTATTCCTGGAGGAACTGCTCAAAACTTATTTGACACAATAGCAGTTTCTGGACAGAGTTCAATTACGGCAGACAATGCCACAGATACTTTAACTTTGATCGCTGGCACCGGAATGTCAATCACAACTAATGCTGGCAGTGATTCTGTTACATTTACAAACACCCAACCTGAAAACGTTATCAGCCAAGGTAACAGTAATGTCACAGTTGATGATACAGGATCATATGGAAAAATTATATTTGATACAGAAGGCACAGATAGATGGGAAATAAACAGTGATGGACATCTGCTTCCTATCGCTGATTCAACATATGATATAGGCAGTGCAACAAAGCTGGTACGAGATATTTACGTCAGTAATACAAGCATAAAATTTGGTTCTACTGCAATTCCGTTGACTGTCAGTGGCACAGGAAGACTGAGTATCAACAGCAACCAATTGATGGAAAATGTAGTAGACGACACTACTCCACAACTTGGTGGGACACTTGATGCCAATGGTAACACCATTGACATGGGTACAAATATTTTAACGGACACTAATCTAGGACAATTTATTACTGCATATGGCTGGGGTGATCATTCGGTGGCAGGTTACTTGACAACTGCTGATGTATACAAACAAATGATTGTTACTGACACTGACACTGGATTTACATACACAGAAACTGGTACACATACAGCATCAGGCTTAACAGATACTTTTACTTTTGTAAGTGGCACAGGAATTGATCTAGATGTAGATACAACAAATGGTGCCCTTAGAATATCACGTGCAGGAACGGGTGCATCATTTTCGCAATCATCATTTACAGGTGATGGCACAGACACAACATTTGATACAGGCAACACAAACCTAGTAGACGTACAGGTATTTGTTAATGGTGTATTAATGACACCAGGCACAGATTATACTTTTTCTGCCGCCACAGGCATTATAACATTCAGTGTAGCACCTTTATTGAATGATGAAATATATGCTTACGAATATACAGAAACACCAGGATCAATCACACTAACCACACTGGGCATACCAAACCATGAAAAGATTACAGTTGATGGTTCTGGCAATGTAAGTTTAGATGACAATGAAAAATTAAAGTTTGGCAATGATGGTGATTTAGAAATATATCATGACAGTTTAAACTCCTACATAGATGATACAGGCACAGGAAGTTTATTCTTACGTTCAGGTACAACATATTTTCAAAATGCCGCAGGCAGTAAAACCAGTATACAAACCAATGCTGGCGCAGGACAAACAATATACTACAACAACGATCCTGTATTTGAAACCACTGCAACAGGAATATATCTAAAAGGTTCTACCATAGAGTTTGAAGGTAGCTCAGCCAACGGATTTGAAACCACAGTCACAGCAACAAACCCAACACAGGATAACACAATCACTCTGCCAGATGCAACAGGCACAGTAGCATTAACCAGTGATTTAACTTCATACATCACACTTACAGGTTTAAGTGTAGGTTCAGAAGGAACAGCGTCTGGCGATGGTGCAATAGCTTATGATAATTCTACTGGTACGTTTACCTATACTCCTCCAACTGCCGCTGGTATTGGAGCATTAGCAAATGTTGTAGACGACACAACTCCACAACTAGGTGGCAATTTAGATATCAATGGACAAAAAATTGTAACAACCAGCAATGGAAACATTTTAATAGAGCCAGATGGATCAGGAAAAATAGGTATAGGTAGTGTAACAAGTCCTGATACAATAATGCATTTTAAAATAGATGAGCCTATTATTACACTGCAAAGAGAAGATAACACTAAAGTACCTGGTGTGAGATGGGAAGGAGCGGCAGGATATGAAGCCGCCAGTATACTTTTAGATGGAACAAATGGTACCACAAACACTCTTATATTTAAAACGTTTGATGGCAGTAGTAATGTAGAGAGGCTTAGACTTATGTCCACTGTTGGCGAAGGCGCAGTGGTTACAGGATCTTTAGAAGCAAGCAGTTTTAAAACAACACACTACACAGATGACGATGGAACTTCAACACTTACAACCACATCAGCTACAACAATAGACACATGGCCAGCAGGAAAAGATTCAGGAGAGTATCTAATAGAAGCAATTCAAGGAACTGATAAACAGGTTTGTAAGATAGTGTGTTTGAACACAGGAGCCGATTTGCAAATTTCCGTATATGGTATTTTGTATACAACTGCATCGCCTCTTGTAACATTCACAGGATCATACTTCAGCGGAAGTCCTATATTACAGGCCACACCAGCAAGTGCTTCGTCGATGCAGATTAAATTTAAGAGAACTTTTATAAACTAAATATTGTTAGGAATCAAAAATGACAACACAACCAATTAGAATAGAAGCAGGAATAATACCACAAGGAAACAACACAGCCGACATCGGAGCCTCATCCTCAAAATTTAAAGATTTATATTTACAGGGTGTTGCCAATGTTGACGGAAATGCAAATGTAGGTGGAAACCTATCTGTAACAGGCACAATATCAACTGGAGCAGGTGGCTTAGTTGATGATAGCAAGGCTATAGCATACGCTATAGCATTAGGTGGATAAAATATGCCAAAAAAATTATATGTAGGTAATTATAGGTTTGATGCAAGTGAACAGATTGTATATGTTCAAGGAAATGTTCAGCCTGAAAAATTTTTAATAATTACCAACATTACTGATAATACCATCATCTACAATTTTGCAGATGCTACTAAAGGATATGCTGGTAAGTTTTATGATTCAAACGCAGATGAAACATCAATTAATTTAGCCTATAACACAACAAGTATGTCAGATACGGATGTACTTCAAATCTTTATTGATCAAGATTACACAGAGATAACTCCTGCTGAAGACATGCTAGATCCTGTTGGAAAACTGCGTGTCAGTAATCCAGAAAATTTAATTGATACCGACTTTGAATATGGTTTACAAGGCACCAAGTGGGAAACTATTCAAACAGTTAACAATGTTCCTACACTTTTCAGTAACAGCGGAGACACGCCAGTAGATGGTATTCTTACAGTTGATGCAGTAAGTGGAAGTAAA
>MDTD01113453.1_pt1 | contig 10084 bp, 9 predicted proteins | sample 811221 | NCBI WGS metagenome assembly MDTD01 (sample SAMN05326646, study PRJNA326480) | marine metagenome | isolation source: seawater | place: Pacific Ocean: South West | collected 2011
CCAAGCACCTCTAAGCAAGCCAACAATGTAAGTTTTAGGGTTTCAAACATTGGTGATATATCTTCACTCTTTGCGAATACTAAGAAAGAGGGTGATTTAGTTCATAAAGCCACACAAGACATTTGGTCTTTCAAGAAAACCAATGATGGTTTCACTATTGAGAGATTGTTTGATGATAGTGGCGAACCACTAAAGGTGTAAATATGTCAGATAAAGAGTTTCCAAAGAATAAGAGAACTAAGGTCGCTGGTGAGGTTCGTTTTGTAAAGGACAAGTCAGAGGGTGGTCAATGGGCTTGGTCTGACACAGGTGCAAGTGAAAGAAAGATCCCACACGATTACAATTACAATCCGAAGAAACGAAAGGCATTGGCAAAGGTTTTGAGATCCACCTCAGCCGCATTAGGTCATTCTCTTTCTGCATACAGTACTTTCACTAAGATTAAGAGTGCTGATGTTTCACCTGATGGTTGTTTGGGTGGTAAAGGGTATGTTTTTAAGATCAATGAGATGAGAAAAGCATATATGAACGCAGTAGAGGCTCTCTCTGCTCTTAGTGATACTCTTTATGATGAGGTATCTGCACCTCATTGGTCTGCCATTTCAAGACAGGAAAGTCCTGAGGAAAAGGCTGAGGTTGAACAGATAGTTTCAGAGGCTGAGGAAATACGAGAAGATCCACAAGACTGGGCTGAGGAACAAGAAGAACAAATGGATAGCGAACTGCCAATGAAAACTGCACGAAGAAAGAGTGCGAGTAGAAAGCAATCAATCGCTCAAAGAGTAGCGAGTAGATACCTTGCTCAGAAATATAGAGGAGAATACTAATGTCAAAGAAGAACGAACCAAAGTCTCACTTGCCAGATCAGTTTCAAATTACAGATGGATATAACTATGGTCTTGATGGTTTTCAATTTGATACTGAGATGGGTGGTGGTGTTTTAGACAGAGCAAGGTTACCAGAGGTTAAGGGATTGTCTGCTTTGCCAAGTGATATGGTATCTATATCTGATGGTAGTGAATTACCAAGTCTTGAAAAGAGTGGTAGTGATGACCTTTTAGGTAATCTCACTGGAATGATGGAGGAGAACTCTCTTGCAGAATTGGGTTGGTTAAACGGAGAGCAAGATCCTGACAGACTGCCGAAGAACCCTGTTGATCGTGGGATTATGGAATTAGAACAACAGTGGGCAGTGGGTAATGCGACCAATGGGATCATCCCTAATAAAGACAAAGAGGTAGTTGATTTTGAGTTGTCTTTGCAGAAAGAGGGGAATGAGAAAGTAGCCAGCGAGGAAACTTTGACAGAGGTGGTTTTTCACGCACATAGAAAATCTGCTATGGGTTATCCGATTGAAGATATACTCTCAGAATGTGTGACAAGACTTGGTAGTGATATATCAGAAATCAAAGATGACCTTGAAATGATTAAAGAAGAACACGGTCTTGCAGGTAATGTCTTTGTCTATGCAAGTGCTTTTCCTGGTATTCAGAATGGAAAGTGGAAAAAACTTTTTAAGAAACTCGGTTGTAGATACTTAGTGAGTAGTGACAAATCACTATCTTCATTCACAGATATGGAGGTAGTAGAGAATGTTAATTGGGAAAAGGCATTTAAGCATTATCTTCCAAGATTGAGATTAGAGGGTAGAAAGTTCGCCAAAGGATTTTCAATCAAAGAAACTCTTAGGTTAGCCTTTTTGTCTCACAGTGTGGATCGATCACCAACACTTATGAAAGAGGTGAAACCTGTTGAGAAGAAGATTGTAGATACCATCTCACGCAGAGAGGCTTTCGATAAGTTACCAACTTTAGCAACTGAGAGAGATGTTATAGACACCTCTGAAAGAGATGTGGAAAATCTTAGACGACAAGCAAGAGTTCAGATTGCTAAGTGGGTAAAAGCAAATCTTTTGACGAGAGAGCAAGGTATAAACTTAGGTAAGAGTGGAGAACACCCAAGAGAGATCCTAAGAACTGCAAGCGAGATTATCTCAGCCAGTAAAGGTCTGTCTGAATACAGTGGTGAGAGCAATCAGTTTTCACGAAATCTGTCGGACAGAAATATGGCAAATGCTAACAGAAGAAATGCACAGGAAAAAGAGGGGTATGAAAATCTTCTCAAACAACAGATGCGATTTGCAACTGCTCAAATAGAGAAATGGGTGGCTAAGAACTTAATCTCTAAGAAAGTAGCAAGGCAACTTATCAATAATGCAACAGATGGAGAAACTCTTCTGAGAACTGCAAGTGATGTTGTTGCTAACAATATGAAGAAAACCCAAGTGATCACAGTCCAAAAAACAGTAACTGCCAGTTACAGTGGAACTGTTGAAACGCAACACATTGAAGAAAGAAGACAAGTAGATGTAGAGGGTGAGACTAGAAAAGCCAAAACCTCTAAGTTACGAAAAGCAACTACTTGGATAAGAAAGCAAATGTGCGAGGGGATGATTGGAACAAATCTTACGCAATTAATTAATGCTAAGTTTTCCAGTGTTTTTCTGAATAAACATAATGGTGACATTCAGCAAGTAAGAAAGGCACACGAGGGATTGAGTGGTCATATCTATGTAGATGCAGATGCCTATGCAAGTGAGACAGGAACAACAGGGTGTGATAAAGGTGCGTTAATCCACAGAGCCAACAAAGTTGCTTGTGTCAAGGCTATGAGAAGATGTTCTACTTGTGTTTTTGCTAACAAATGTACGAGTGGCAGATATGCAAGTGATGTTATGGTTTGTCAGAAATACAACAAGCCATTGGTTGATGAGATACCTGTTGAGCACAGAGAAGAATACCAACAAGAGATGATTAGAATGGCTAATGCAAGTGATGCAGAGCAGACTGCCAGTCTTTTCGCACCGACTTACAATGCTAGTGATTATTCACTTGGCAATAGTGCATTGAATAACTTTGATCTTGAAGAAGATACTTTTGAGGGTAGTCTTGATGGTGTATTCTTTGGTGGCTTGGAGATTGAATAATGAGTAGAAGAAAAGCAGATGGTGAATATAAACTCGGACCTGCGAGTGGTATGGTTCGTGGTTTGAGATATGGCGAAGATGAAATGCTTGATGAGGATCTTATGGCAGAGTTTGACCCAAATGAGATTGGAGAGAGAACAGAGCCAAGATCGTATGGTCATTTCACTCAGCAAGAGTATGATGAGATTTCAGACATTTTCTATCAGCCAAGAATGGCAAGTAGTAATGTTAGAGTGCATATTGACAAAAAGCAACTTTTGGAAACTGCTAAACGCAGAGTTGAAAGTCAATTAGCATTAACACTGATCTCTAAGAAAAAGGCTAAAAAGTATTCCTTGAAAGAGTATGAAAAGACTTGGCTGAATACAAAACTGTTTAATCCTGGTAATCCGATACCAAGCAAAATTGGAGATATGGTCTTAAAACGGAATAGTAACCCACATACTTTCTACTATGTTCAGCACCACATTATTGAGTTGGTTCAGCCACTCAAATATGAAAAGTCTGATGGTAGTGCTATGACTTTTGAAGATCGTCAGTTGATAGCAGACACTTTGTCAAGTATGATTGCTGATGATTGGGGTACAATGGGTTCTAAGAACCTCTATGCAGATATGATCACAAATATGACTGCTGAACCATCTGTGGATAAAGGACAGAATGTTCTTAAATTGACTTTACAAGGCAATGTCAGACTTAATATGGGTAGTGTTGCTGACTTTTTCAGACAGTATTCTAATCACATTTTTGGTGCTAATGTTTCAAGTGTTTATTTGGAATATGGCAGAGGGGAATTATCTTTTGTAGGTGTTCTTGGAAAGTCAGCAAGCCGAATGGCAAGTGATGAATACCTTGCAGATTTCTACAAAGAAAGTGATGTAGATGGGAACTATATGAGTGTTCAGAACATCAAAGAGATACAAGATATGGCTAATTTCTTGGCACATCAAGTCCATAATGGTGAGAATATGGAGGATTGGGTTGAGGACAAGATTTCAAGTGCAAGACAAATGCTAAGTGATTTAACTCGTTATTATTCTAATGGAGAAAAAGAAATGAAAGGTTTAGACAATTGGAAATATGCTAAAAAGCAAGATAGTTCAGAGGGTGGAGCAGAGGGATACTTTGCAGACATTCCGTACCTTAGAGAAACAAGAGAGTTTGCTCAGAGTGGTGAGGATACTAATGATCCAAACATTGATCCAAAAGCACAGAGTAAAACCCCACCTACCCCTAGTGAAATTGAGCAAGATGAAGATGTAAAAACACTTGGTCGTGTGAAAGTAGAAGAAGAAAGTGTAAAGCAAGATAAGAAAGCCTCACCTATTGGAAACGGTAAGGTTGGATATATCGCAATTTGGACAAAGGGTCGTAGAGGATCAAACCGAGTTGAAATTATGGCAGACAGTAAGTACGAAGCCCAAAAGTTAGCAGTAGCATACTTTCAAAAAACCACACGCAAAAAAGTAAAAGGTTGGGATTTGGCTATTGAAATTGCAGACACACCTATCTCTACACAACACTTTGCAAGTGTAGATGCAACTGCAAGACTGCTTGCTCAGTGGAAATGCTTAGGGGAAGAATAATGAAAAAGTATCCCCCATTTGTAGCACAAAAGAAAGTCACTAATCAAAAGGCAGAAATGCTTGTTGCTGGTATTGTGTCTCCAAGTGATCCAAGTATTGGCATTAACTCTACGAAGACACACTCAAAAGTAGATATGCAGATTGTATCTACTGGTGACGGTCTTTCAAGAAATGGTTCTATTGATCAAACCTCTAAGGTTGCGACTGCTACAATTACTATTGCAAGTAATGATTTCCACACAGGAATGACCTATAATAACTTTGCAGAGATTTACATTGGAGAGTATCGCTTAAAGGCAAATACTCACTTTGATGTGGGGGCAACTGCTGGAGCAGAAACCACAGGAAACATAGCAATTAATCTTGCAACTGCAATTGATCAATTGAAAGGATTTAGTGCGACACCTAATGTGAATGATGTGGAGATAACTTGTACCGATGGTGTGGGTAGTCTTATTCATTTCACTAAGTCTGAGAGACAGACTAATACAGTATTTACACTTAGTCCTTCCAATGGAAAGATGGGTGGTGGTCTTGCCTTTGGATCAATCTCCAAGTCATAGGGTATAATATAAGTACCATAGGAGATAGAATGAGTAGGAAAATAAGTGACCCCATTGAGAAGAAAACTATTCTTGATAGTCTCACAGAGGATGCCAAAAGAATAAAAGTAGAAGATGAGAATGGTAATAAGAAATGGAGAGATGTAGATGCTCTTCACGATAATGACAGTATCATCTTAAAGGCAGATGGTGATCCTTATGTGATGAACACCAAACCTGGTCGAAAGGCAAATCCCAAGATCCAAGCCGCGAATGAGGTGGTTGGTGAGAAAGTGAGACAGAAAGTGATACAAGAAGATCACGATCCGTTGTTGAGAACTATTAAGTCAAATCCTGATGGGAATAGGGTTCTTGACCATATTCTAACAGGTTTAGCAGAGGAGGCTTTTTCATTAAAGTTTGAAAGATCAGAGGCTGAAAGGCAAGGTCAAGCAACCAGTGCAATCTCTGTCAGAAGAGTAAATGCCTTGAAGGCACTGGGAGATACCTATCTCAAAAGAAAAGAACAGATGGATAGTGGATCTGTTGATATGGAGAGTACTGCTTTCAAGATACTGTTTGAGTTTATTCTTGAAACTTTTCGTGGTGCTATGGAAGATAGTAATCTCAGAACAGAGATGGTAGAGACAGTGTTCGCAAAATTAACTAAGCGATTGGAAAATAATTGGGAAGAAGAAGCCAAGAATAAGATGAAAAATGGCAATAAGTAGGAGATACAATGGGATTATCTTCAATTGCATCCAATGTGGGGAGAACTAAGAAAGTTAATAGTGAGGTTGCAGACATAATCACTTTCATTGAGAGTGACTGGGGTTTGCAGATGAGACTGTTTCCTGTTCAGAAAGTCATCCTTAAAGCACACTATGGCTTACCTTTAGAAGATAAAGTGCCTACTATCAACCTCTCAGATTGGAGAAGAGAAAGTTTCATAAAGATGACAGAGAAAGAGTATCTTCAGTACCTTTATGATAATGGTAGATGTAACATAGCCACAGTAGAACCTGGCAAAGAGAGGAGAGAGATGATCCTCTCTATTGGTCGAAGATCAGGAAAGACAACCATCTCTGCTTGTATAGCCGCTTATGAGACTTACAAGTTGATTTCAAAAGGTGACCCACAAGCCTATTATGGACTACCCCACTCAAACAACATTCAGATTATCTCTGTTGCGACAGACAAAGACCAAGCAGGACTACTCTATCAAGAGGTAAGTGGTCATTATCGAAACTGCTCATTCTTCTCACCTTACACTGCAAATAACACTCAGTCTTATGCGAGGTTTCAGACACCCAAAGACATTGAGAGAACAGGATCTTACATAGATGATCCTACCGCAAAGGCGACCTTAAAGATTACATTTCGATCTTGTGTTGCAAAGGGTTTGCGTGGTGCTGGTAACCTTGTGGTTATTCTTGATGAGGTTGCTCACTTTACAGACAAAGGTCAGAGCGGTGCAGAAGCGGTCTATAATGCAGTCACCCCCTCTACCTCTGCTTTCTCCCAAAAAGATGAGAATGACAGTAGAATACCTATTGGTCCAGTAGAGGGTAGAATTATCAGCATTTCATCACCATTAGGTAGGCAAGGTCAGTTCTATAAATTGTTTTCTATTGCTATGCAAGGTGGTAGGGCTAGTGAGAATATGTTGGCAATACAAGCACCCACTTGGGAGGTCAATCCGACAGTACCTGCTAGTGAGTTTGAAAAGCATTATATCAAAGATGCTACTGTATTCTTCACAGAGTATGGTGGTGAATTTACAGACAGAACAAGAGGTTGGATTGAAGATCCGAGAGACTTAATGGCTTGTGTTGATCCAAACTTGAAACCAAGAACACAAGGCAGAGCAAGACAACCCCACTTTCTAGGGCTTGACTTGGGTTTAGTGGGTGATGGTACGGCAGTGGCAATTGGTCATATTGAAAGCAAAGATGGAGAAAACAAAATAGTTCTTGATTATGTAGATCAAATCAAAGCAGGAGAGGGAGAGTATGCACACTTAGATCGCTTAGAGTTTGATGATGTTGCAGAGTGGGTGCATAGTCTCACAAAGAAATACTACATTACAGAGGGATTGTTTGACCAATGGGCTGGTATTCCTTTTGAACAAGCCTTGCAGAAGAAAGGTCTTAAACAGTTGAAAAGCGAGCATTTCACTAAGAACAAGACAAGTGAAATCTTCAAGAACTTTAAGGATATGATGTGGGATAAAAAACTGGTCTTGTTTGATCATCCCATACCAGAGGGTCAAGAGCATTGTGAGTACATCACAGAATTAATGGAGTTACAAGCGACAAAACATTCAAAATATATAGTGACAGTAGAGGCTCCTAATATGAAAGGAAAGCACGATGATAGATCAGATGCCTTAGTGAGAATGATTTGGTTAGCAAGTCAAAATCTTAGCAATTCCTCTTATATTTCTAAAGGTGGTAGAGGTGGTGGTTTCGCACAGAAAAGGGGATCTTATATTTCCAATGCGAATAAATTAAGAAGAACAGGTTCTCATTCTTCAAGACAAGCACCCAAAGGGAGGAAAAGATGAGCACTCAGTCACCAATTACACCCATCAAGGCAAGTCACAGATTTATTGAGAAATGTGTGAAGATAGTACTTGGAGATAAAGTAGAGGCACGACCAAACGAGTTTGATCTCATTAACTCTTTGTTTTTGAAGATGGGTGGTTCTTGGGAGAAGATTTTTAAGGGAGATCCTGATAGCATAGTTCTTTTGAAGAAGATAATTAAAGTTCTGCATAAGAATGATAAACTCACCAAGAAAGTGGAGTGGGAGTAGAATGGCTAATCGTTATCTAAATAAGTTCTCTGATTATGAATATACAGACACTGATCGACAGATAAAGTCTCATCTTGAAAAAGCCAAGAGGGAGGTTGTCTCTGCTCTTAGGATAATTGCCAATAGCAGAAGAACGAACATTTTATATAGAATGGCGAGTAGGAGAACAGAGTTAGAACTGCAAGGTGTCCTTTCTCTAATTGACAAAATCAGTGTTGTGAAACCTCTGCCGAAAGAAGAAAAAGCAATCACTCCAAAAGAAAAGAGAGTTTTAAGAAGAAATAGGGGTAAGGTTAGTAGCACAAAAGAGGTAGGAAATGGCAGACGAAACAGAAGATAAGAAAGTTGTGGGTAAGGTCAAGAACAAACCTAAAGTACAAGTAGGTCGCCCTAGAAAAATTGCTACCACAAGTGCTATGCGTAGGGTTGGATTTGGCTCAATGCACACTAATCAGATGGGTAGTGGTGGTAATTTCTACTCTCCAGAACTCTCCACAGACTTTCTTGAATTACCTCAATCACTTGATGAGCAGAGAAACTATTATAGGTTCTTCTACAAGACAGATCCTTTTGTCGGTCAAGCCATAGACTTACATACTGAACTACCCCTTTCAAAGATTAGACTTGGTATGCCATCCGCAAAGGATAGGGATCTGGCTCAGCAAGCATTGGACTTTTGTCAAAACTGGTCAAAGAAGATCGGATTACTCCACAGACTTATTGAGGTTGTTCACGACTACTATCTTGTAGGCGAGGTCAATATATTTGTGGAAGATGATAGTGATGATATGCCAAAAGAGATCACTCACGAATTAGTGAGATCAATGGGAGAAGATGGAGAACCTATTGAAGAATGGCTTGAAAGAGAAGATGGTCAAGAGAGAGCAGTCAGATGGACTAAGAAGAACTTTCACGGATGGTCTGCAATACGAGTTCTCCCACCAGAGCAGATACATATGGAGAGTTTTCCATTCACTAATGAGAAAATTATAGAGTTGGTTCCAGATAGTAAGACCAAAGACATTATCGAAAAAGCGAGTATGGGAGATACACAAGCAGAGAGGATTGCAAAATCAATGCCTGCTGATGTTGTGGAGGCAATTCGCAATGGTCAGAACATACCTTTGAATACAGATCCTGATGCTGGTTCTTTTGTCTATTATATGAGCAGAAAGAAATCTCAGTACGAACCAAGAGGTCATTCAATACTTGAAAGATGTATTCGCACACTTGTGTATCGTGACAAGTTAAGGCAAGCACAAACAAGTATTGCAAGTAGGCATATGACACCATTTAGGTTGGTTTATGCAGAAGATATGGATGAGCACGACACAGACGCTCTAAGGGATCAAGTGGATCTAGCACTCCAAGATCCTGACTATACCATTGTCACTAACTTTCAAGTGACTTGGGAAGAAATGGGTGCAGACCAACGACTGTTGGAACTATCCTCAGAATATGATCTCACAGACAGACAACTCTATGCTGGTCTTGGGGTGACTGAGAGTTTGCTGAGTGGTGAGAGTAGTTACAGTGGTGACAGAATAAACTTAGAGGTCATCAATACAAGGTATATGCTTTTGCGAGAAATACTCCAAGATTTTATTGAGGAGTATGTTTTCAAGCCAATGTGTAAGAGAATGGGCTTTATTGAGGAGCAAGACGATGGAACAGAAAAGATCCTCTATCCATCTCTGTCTTTCACTAGACTTGGATTGAGAGATAACTCAGAGACATTTGATGCTTTATTCAATCTTTATCAGAAAGGATCGTTGGATATAGATGTTATTCTTGAACTGTTGAACATTGATCCTGTTAATACGAGAATTAAACTTGAAAGGGATCTATGGACTATCAATGATCCAACTTTCAATGAGATGGTACGCAGTATCTATAATGATGCCGCTCAGAAGATTGCAGAGAACTCAGATGTTATTCAGATTATCGCAGACAAACTAGGGCTTACATATACAGAACCTGAAGAGGGTGGTGGGAGATTTTAATCTTCAATAGTGAGTTTATGAATACATAATAATGTATTAGTGAGAAATTAATGTCTGCACGAAAAATAAAATCATTCCGAGAAACTAGACCAGGTGAGGTTTGGAAATCCCCCAGTGGGTGGAGAGCAAAGAACCAAGATGGTTCAGCAC
>MDTD01128439.1_pt1 | contig 10084 bp, 7 predicted proteins | sample 811221 | NCBI WGS metagenome assembly MDTD01 (sample SAMN05326646, study PRJNA326480) | marine metagenome | isolation source: seawater | place: Pacific Ocean: South West | collected 2011
AGTAATTTTAGAGTCAAAAGAAGCTTATGGTGAATCAGATCATCCAGATGTTGATGAATTATACAATAGAGTTTCAAAAATTGACCCAAAAATAAGTATTGCTACCGTTTATAGAACCGTAAAACTTTTTGAAGAGGCTGGTATATTAACTAAACATGATTTTAAAACTGGAAAAGCAAGGTATGAGTTGAATGATGATCATAATCATTTAATAGATATAAAAACTGGAGAAATCATAGAATTTGTTGATGAAGAAATTAATCTTCTTCAAAAAAAAATTGCAGAAAAATATGGATATAGTTTGGTTGACCATAGGTTAGAACTTTATGGAGTAAAGAAGAAAAATTAATAATGGACCAAAAAATTTTTATAAAAACTTTTGGTTGTCAAATGAATGAGTATGACTCTAATCGTATTTATGACACAGTAAAAAAAATTGGTTTTATCAAAACTGATCGATATGAGGACGCTAATTGTTACCTTTTAAACACCTGTCACATTCGGGATAAAGCAAAAGAGAAAGTTTACCATGAGATTGGTAGAGTAAAAAAAAAATTCAGATTCAAAATTAAACCTTTGGTAATTGTTGCTGGATGTGTTGCTCAAGCAGAAAATGAGGAAATGCTTAAAAGAGAACCTTATATAGATTTAGTATTAGGCCCGCAGGCTTATCATAAAATTAATGATACGATATTAGATCACCAAGATAAGATGAAAAAAAAAGAAGAAACTGAATTTGATACAGTGACTAAGTTTGAGTATTTAAGTAAAATTAAAAATGGAACAAAAAAAATCTCCTCCTTTTTAACTATTCAAGAGGGATGTGATAAATTTTGTCATTTTTGTGTGGTTCCTTATACAAGAGGACCAGAATATTCCAGATCTTTTAATCAAATTATTAATGAAGCTAAACAATTAATAGATAATGGATCAAAAGAAATTACTTTATTAGGCCAAAATGTGAATGCATATAATTTTGAGGGATTACGTCTATCTGATCTAATTTTAGAGTTGGAAAAATTATCTGGCCTAAAAAGAATACGTTATACAACATCACATCCTAAAGACATGACAGATGATTTAATTGACGTTTACAAAAATTCAAAAAAATTGATGCCTCTGGTCCATTTACCAATTCAGAGTGGATCAAATAAAGTTTTAAGATTGATGAATAGAAAACATAATATTCGAAGTTATCTTGAAACATTTTACAAATTAAAGAAAATAAATCCCAAAATCAAATTTTCGAGTGATTTTATTATTGGTTATCCTGGTGAAGATTTACGAGATTTTAATGATACATTAAGACTTATTGATGAAGTAAAATTCATAAATTCGTTTTCATTTATTTTTAGTCCTAGACCAGGAACTGTTGCCTCTAATTTACCTTTGATTGATAGAAAGATATCTTTTGAGAGATTAGAGGCTATTCAAGAAAGATTGTTTAAAAATCAAACTATAATAAATAAATCAATTGAAAATACAGTTATAAATGTTTTAGTTGAAAACAGGACTGAGAATAAATCAAAACTATTTGGAAAATCTGAATACATGACATCAGTATTATTTAATGGTAGTGATAACTTAATTGGTAAAATTGTGAAAGTAAAAATATTGAATAGCAATCGAAATACTTTATTTGGGGAAATTTTAAATCAGATAAGCCAAAAGGTAGCTTAAAAATTGAGTATAACCACAAAAAAAAATTTAGATGCAAATTTAAAGTTTGTTTATTCTGATAACAACTCTTTAAGTGTGATTTTTCATGACAATAGTTTATTAATGGGTGTAGTCGGTGAATTTAATAAGAATTTAAAAGAACTAGAGAGATTAACTGGATCAAATTTATATTCCAGGGGAAACTCTATTTTAATAAAATCTTCACCTGATAAAAATGAGATATTAAAAAATGCCATAAAGTTTTTAGCAAATCAATTTTCTAATAATGGAAATATTGAGAGTAAAGATATATTATCTTCAATAGATAAATTTATGATTAATGAAAAAGTAAAAAATCAAAATATAACAGATATAATTAAAACTCCAAAAAAATCGATTATTCCAAGATCAAAAAAACAAAAAGAATATGTTAGGGCATTAAGACAAAGTGATATAATTATTTCAGCTGGTCCAGCGGGAACAGGTAAAACTTTTCTTGCAGTTGCTGTTGGTTTAACAATGTTACTTGAAAAAAAAATTGAGAGAATAATTTTATCTAGACCAGCAGTAGAGGCAGGTGAAAGATTAGGGTTTTTGCCAGGGGACATGAAAGAAAAAGTTGATCCTTATTTAAGGCCTTTATATGATTCTTTATATGATTTGTTTCATTTCGAAAAGATTCAAAGAATGATTGAAATTGGTGATATTGAAATCGCCCCTTTAGCATTTATGCGAGGTAGAACTTTAAAAAACTCGTTTGCTATATTAGATGAAGCACAAAATGCCTCTGATACACAAATAAAAATGTTTCTTACAAGAATAGGAGAAAATTCAAAAATAGTAGTGAATGGTGATCCTTCACAAATTGATTTACCAAATAAAAACATGTCAGGCTTAGATAGATCTAAAAAACTTTTATCTCATTTAGATGAGATAACAGTCATTGATTTTGACCACTCTGATGTTGTTAGACATCCACTTGTTTCAAAGATTGTCAAAGCTTATAACAATCATAATGATTAGCATAGAGGTCGTATCTGAAGATAAAAATTGGTCAAAAAAGATTAGAAAAGCAGACTTTTTTTTTCAATCGATATGCAAATCATTTCCAAAGAAATATCAGTTTTCTAATAAGAAAATATATTTAACTTTATTACTTTCAAATAATAATAATATAAAAAAATTAAATAAGAAATTTAGAAACAAAAATAATTCAACAGATATTCTTTCATTTCCATTTGAAAGTAAATTTAAAATTAGAAATAACTTATATTTGGGAGATATAATAATCAGTTATAACTATATGAATAAGCCCAAAAATCTCAAATTAAATCTTTTTAAGGATAAGGTTGTCAAAACTTTCATTCATGGTTTTTTACATTTATTAAGCTTTGATCATATTAAACTTAATGATTATAAAAAGATGTTTAAAGAAGAACAAAAAATTTATCAATCAGTGATAAAAAAAATTTATTAAATTGAAAAAAAAAAAATATTTAGAATTCTTATTCTTAACAACTCTAGGTGTTTTAACTTCTTTTAGTTTACCACCTTATAACTTTTTACTAATTAATTTTTTTACTTTTAGTTTGTTTTTTTTGTACATATATCAAAAAAAAAATAATAAATATAAAAACAATTCTTTTCTATATGGTTGGCTTTTTGGTTTTGGATATTTTTCAACAAATCTTTACTGGATCAGTTTTTCTTTAACTTTTGATGAAAATTTCAAATTTCTAATCCCTATCGCATTAATTTTAATTCCATCATTTCTTGCAACTTTTTATGGATTAGCAACTTATTGTTTTTTTTTAATCAGATTAAAAAAACCTATAGTTAATCTTTTTTTATTCTCTCTTTTATTAGGTTTAACCGAGTACTTTCGAGGAAGTATCTTGACTGGTTTTCCTTGGAACTTAATTGCCTATAGTTTTTCTAATAACCTTGAAATAATGCAGATATTATCTGTCATTGGTACTTATGGATTTAATATTTTATGTGTATCTTTTTTTACATGCCCCGCTATTTTCATTCTAAGAAAAAATAATAGAGAAGTTATTGTTAGTATTTTTTTCTTATTATCTCCTATTATCCTTTATCATTTTGGATCATCTAAAATAAATTATTTTGAGTCAATAGATGTTAAATCAAACGATTATGTAATAAGGTCGATAGGGTCAAAAATTGATCTTGAGAGATTTTATGGAAATTCAGATACTACGGCTGTTATAAATGAATTAATTGAGCTAAGTCAGCCTGATTTAGAGACAAAAACAATTTTTATTTGGCCTGAGGGAATAATACCAAATATTAATCAATCTGAGTTAAAAGAATATAGTTTTTTATTTAATAAAAAATTTAATAAAAATCATTTACTTGCAATTGGTATTAATAGTTTTCAAGAAGATAGAAATGTAAAAAAATTTTACAACACTTTTTCAATTTATGATAATGAACTTAATCTTATCACGGATTATAACAAAGTTAAACTTGTTCCATTTGGAGAATTTTTACCCCTGGAAAATATTTTAAAAAAGATTGGATTAAAATCCTTAACCAATAATTATAATTCTTTTAGTAATGGAGAGAGAAGAGAAGTAATTACAATAAATGATGAAAATTTTAATTTAAAAATTTTACCATTAATTTGCTATGAAATAATTTATTCTGGAAATGTTTTTAATAATTCCAATTTTGATTTAATTATAAACATTTCAGAAGATGGATGGTTTGGGGATTCTATTGGTCCATATCAACATTTTACACATAGTGTTTTTAGAGCAATTGAAAATGGAAAATATATAATTAGATCTGCTAACAATGGAATTTCTGCCATTATAAATCCAACAGGTCTTACGGAAAAAAAAATTTCATTTAATCAATCTGGATATATAGATTTTTATGAAACACGAGTTATTAACGAAACAATGTTTTCAAAATATGGGAATAAAATGTTTTTATTTATCATTTTATTATATATTTTTTTAATTATTTCATTTAATAGGATTTCTTAATGAGCAATTTAAAAAATTATCTTTTCACAAGTGAGTCTGTTTCAGAGGGACATCCTGATAAAGTTTCTGATAGGATTTCAGATATGGTAGTGGATAATTATTTGTCTAGCGATCCTTTTTCAAGAGTAGCGTGCGAAACACTTACAACAACAAATAAAGTTGTATTAGCAGGCGAAGTTAGGGGACCGAAAATTAAAAAAGATGAATTAATTCAAAAGGTAAGGGATTGTATAAAAGATATTGGTTACGATCAAGAAGGGTTCACATGGAGAGAAGCTACAAAAATTGAAAGTCATCTACATTCTCAATCTGCAGATATTGCAATGGGAGTTGATTCATCAGGAAATAAAGACGAGGGAGCTGGTGATCAAGGAATTATGTTCGGTTATGCCTGCAATGAGACTGATGAATTTATGCCAGCCCCAATTTTCTACTCCCATAAAATTTTAAGATTGATGGCTGAGGATAGAAAATCTGGAAAATTAAAAAATATAGAGCCAGATTCAAAAAGTCAGGTGACATTTGAGTATGAAAACGGGAAACCAAAAAAAATTACTTCTGTTGTCATATCCTCACAACACTCAGCAGATATTGATCAAGCTAAAGTTAAAGAACTTTTAAGACCATATATGATAAATGCTATACCTAAAAAATTTTTAGAGGGATTTAATGAAAATGAATTTTATGTTAATCCAACTGGTAATTTTGTTATTGGCGGTCCCGATGGTGATTGTGGATTAACAGGTAGAAAAATTATAGTTGATACATACGGTGGTGCTGCTCCACACGGTGGTGGTGCTTTTTCAGGAAAAGATCCAACAAAAGTAGATAGGTCTGCTGCTTATGCATCGAGATATATAGCAAAAAATATTGTGGCATCTAAAATTGCTGATAAATGTTTAATTCAATTAGCTTACGCTATTGGTGTATCAAAACCACTTTCAATTTATGTAAATCTTTTTGATGATAATTTAGAAAAAAATAAATTTGTTGAGGAGAAGATTAAGAACAATTTTGATCTAAGTCCTAGAGGGATCAGAGAAATGTTAAATCTTAATAAACCTATTTACGAAAAAACTTCAGCATACGGTCATTTTGGAAGAAAGCCAGAAAGTGACGGAGCATTTTCTTGGGAAAAGACTGATAAAACTGGCGTTTTTTTAAAATAGTTTTTATTGAATTAAAAAAAAACTTTAATATATTGCACCTACATTATTGAATTTACAAAATGGGCATATGCCCATTTTTTTTTGGGATTAATAAAAAAATGTTAAATAAAAGAGCAGATAAATTAGAATTATTAAGGATTGCAGAGGCTGTAGCCTTAGAAAAATCTATTGATAAAGAGTTAATTATAAGTTCTATGGAGACCGGGATTGCTAAAGCAGCTAAATCAAAATTTGGTCAAGACAATGAAATTAAAGTTTTAATTAATAGAGAAAATGGTGATATTGAGCTTTTTAGAAGATTAGTAATCTCTGAAAATCCGGAAAATGCAAATACAGAAATTAAGCTTGAAGACGCCATATTAATTAATGAAATTAACAAGGAAAAAAAAATTGGAGATGAAGTTTTACAACCACTACCATCTTTTGATTTTGGAAGAATAGCTGCACAAACAGCCAAACAAGTGATTAGCACCAATGTGAGAGAAGCCGAGAGAGAAAGACAATACAACGATTTTATAGACAAGAAAGACAGCATTTTAAGTGGAATTGTGAAAAGATTAGAATTCGGTAGTGTAATTGTAGATCTTGGAAGAACAGAAGCAATTATTCAAAAGAATGAAATGATACCGAGAGAAAATATCAAAGCTGGAGATAGAGTTAAAGCTTATTGTTATGATGTAAGAAGAGAGCCAAGAGGGCAGCAAATTTTTTTATCTAGAGCTCATCCCAAGTTTATGGAAAAATTATTTGTTCAAGAAGTACCAGAAATTTATGATGGCCTAATAGAAATTAAATCCTCATCAAGAGACCCAGGTAGTAGAGCAAAAATTTGTGTAAAAGCAGTCGACACATCATTAGATCCTGTTGGAGCTTGTGTAGGTATGAGAGGATCAAGAGTTCAAGCAGTAGTGAATGAACTTCAAGGTGAAAAAATAGATATAGTTAATTGGTCAGAGGATCCTGCAATATTAGTATCTAATGCACTTTCACCAGCAGAGGTTCAAAGAGTTAATGTTGATGCAGAGAGAAAAAAGTTAGATGTTATTCTAAGTGAAGAAAACTTAAGTAAGGCGATTGGTAGAAGAGGTCAAAATGTTAGACTTGCTACGAAATTATTGAATTATGAAATAAATATAATGACTGACGCTGAAGACTCAGAGAGAAGACAATTAGAGTTTAAGGAGAAGACAGAAAATTTTGTAAAGAATTTGGAATTAGATGAAACACTTGGGCAATTATTAGTTGCAGAGGGTTTTTCAACAATCGATGATATAAAAGATTGTAATACAGAAAGTTTACTTAAAATTGAAGGGATTGAAGAGGAAACTGCTAAAGCATTGATTGAAAGAGCGAGAGAGTTTCATGAAAAAGATCAAGAAGATATTTCTCAAAGAATTAAAGATCTTGGTCTCGAAGAAGCATTAATTAATTTAAAAGGTTTAACACCAGGCATGTTAGTAACTCTTGGAGAACAAAAAATTTTATCATTAGAAGACTTTGCAGATTTAGCATCAGATGAACTAACAGGAGGATTTGATGTTGTTAAAGGTGAAAGGGTCAAAATCCAAGGGTATTTAGAGGACTTTGCTCTTTCAAAGCAGGAAGCGGATGAACTAATTATGTCTGCAAGAAATATTGTTTATAAAGATTGAGTGATGAGATATGGAAAACAAAAAAACAAAACTAACAATTTCTGGTACAGCCAAAAAATCAATCAAGAATATTGAGATTGCTAAGACTCAAGGAAAAAATTCAGTTTTAATCGAAAAATCAAAAAGTAGCTTTATAAAAAAAGGAAGTTCCTTTAGACCATCAGGAACCAATTCACGAACAAAAACTTCCACAGCATTCAATCGTGGGACATCTTTCAAGCCTTCATTTAATAATAAGATACCACCATTAACAAATGATTTTGAGAGAAGAAAGTTGGCAGAGCAACGAGCCACTAAAAGACTAAAAGGTGATAATGACAATAAAAAGATTAAACTTGGAACAAAAAAAAGAGAGGCCAAGTTAACTGTCTCGAGGGCTTTAAGTGATGAAATTGAGGCTAGGGAAAGAAGTTTAGCCTCTGTAAAAAGAGCTCGAGAGAAAGAACAAAAAAATTTAAATAAGGATGAAAATAAAGAAAATATTAAACCTGTTAAAAGAGATATTAATATTCCAGAAGCAATAACAGTGAGAGAATTAGCAAATAGAATGGCCGAACAATCTAGTAATGTAATAAAATATCTTTTTGGAATGGGTGTAACTGTTACAATAAACCAAACTTTAGCAGCAGATACAGCAGAATTTCTAGTTAAAGAATTTGGCCACAACCCTATCCGTGAAGAAAAAGTAGAGGAAATAATCCAAAAAATAAAAGCAACCAGAGTTGAAAATTTAAAAAATAGACCTCCCATAGTGACTGTAATGGGCCACGTTGATCACGGAAAAACTTCTGTTCTTGATGTTTTAAGAAGTGCTAATGTCGTATCAGGAGAGTTTGGTGGAATTACTCAACATATTGGAGCTTATCAAATTGAGAGTAAATCAAATAAGTTAACTTTTATAGATACACCTGGGCATGCAGCCTTTACAGAAATGAGAGCTAGGGGATCTAAATTAACTGATGTAGTTGTTTTAGTAGTTGCGGCAGATGATGGAGTAAAACCACAAACTGTAGAATCTATCAAACATGCAAAAGCTGCTAATGTTCCAATAGTCGTCGCAATAAATAAATGTGATTTACCTGAGGCAGATCCACAAAAAATAAAAAATCAATTACTTGAATATGAATTGATTGCAGAAGACTTATCAGGTGACACTTTAATGGTTGAGATTTCTGCTAAAACAAAATTAAATTTAGATAAGTTGGTAGAATCTATTGTGCTTCAAGCAGAAATTTTAGATTTAAAAACAGATTTTGACTCTAAAGCTACCGGAGTTGTCCTAGAGTCCAAAATTGATGTTGGGAGAGGTCCTGTAGCAACTATAATTGTAACAACTGGAACACTTAAAAGAGGCGATTTTTTTGTGAGTGGATTAAAATGGGGTAAAGTGAGAGCAATTATTAACGATAAAGGAAAAAATATAAATGAAGCACCACCTTCAACACCTGTGGAAATTTTAGGTATTAATGGTGCAGCAAAGTCTGGTGATGATTTCATAGTTTTAGATAACGAAAAGGAAGCGAAAACTCTAAGTGAAAATAGAGTAGAGGAAGCAAAAGAAGGAAAAAATCCACTATCTTTTGCGACGCAAGAATCAGCTTTTTCAGACAAATCGTCGGAAGAATTAAATTTAATTATTAAATCAGATGTTCATGGATCTTCAGAGGCTATTAAAAATGCTATAAGTCAAATTAAACACGATGAGGTAAAACCAAAAATTATTCTTGCAGATATTGGTATGGTTACTGAAACAGACGTCACTTTAGCAAAAGCTTCAAACGCTGTTTTAATTGCGTTTAACGTAAAACCAAGTAAAGAAGCAAAAAAACTTGCAGAGAATGAGAATATTAGAATATCCACATATAATATTATTTATGAAGTTTTAGATTATATTAAACAGAGAATGTCAGGCTTATTGACTCCAGACGTCGAAGAAAAAATAACAGGATCTGCTCAAATTTTAGAACTTTTTAAAGTTTCGGGTGCTGGAAAAGTTGCCGGATGTAAAATTATAGAGGGTGAAGTCACTAGTACCTCAGATGTCAGATTAATTAGAGATGGTGTTATAATTTTTACTGGAAAAGTTGGCTCATTGTTTAGAGAAAAAAATCAAGTTAAAAATGTAAGTAATGGTCAGGAATGTGGAATTACGATAAAAGATTATATGGATTTTCAAAAAAATGACATAATAGAGGCATTTGATATCACTTCAAAGGAGAGAACAATATAATGGCTGATAGAATAGGAAAACCAATTTCACAAAGACAATTAAGGGTGGGCGAAATGATTAAACAATCATTGAGTATGATTTTTATCAAAAATGAGGCCAAAGTACCGAACCTAGAAACAAATACAATAACTGTTACTGAAGTGAAAATGAGTCAAGATTTGAAAATTGCAAAAGCTTATGTTTTGCCTTTAGGTGGAAAAAATGCTGATGAAGCAATTGAGCAACTTAAAGAATATTCTTTTTTGATAAGAAAAATCTTATCTAAAAAAGTATTTATGAAATTCTTACCAAAATTACTTTTTAGAAAAGATGAGTCTTTTGAGTATGCAGAAAAAATTGAAAATTTAATAAAACAAACAA
>MDTD01176401.1_pt1 | contig 10084 bp, 2 predicted proteins | sample 811221 | NCBI WGS metagenome assembly MDTD01 (sample SAMN05326646, study PRJNA326480) | marine metagenome | isolation source: seawater | place: Pacific Ocean: South West | collected 2011
AACACTTCAAATCTGAAAGAGCTATTCCTGTATCAATTCTTCGATCATTGGAGTAAGATCATCAACCAAACAGCTTGAGCATAGACCCGTCTCATCCATTTGTACGGTCTTGTATTTATCTATTACAAATAACCTTGGCAGCACATCGCTGACACCATATGCCCTTGCGGTCCTTCCGGTTGGATCCTGAAGAACAGTAATATCCGTCAGTCCCTTTTTTCTAAGAAATTCCCTAGCGTCCGGTGCCTCGCTATACTTTTTTTGATCGCTTTGCCGGTGCCTGAAGAACTCTGTTAAATTTATAAGGAAAAACTGGACAGGTTTATCAGCATATTCCTCTTTTAGCTTATGAAGCTCTCCTATTTCTTTGATACAAGGTTGACACCAGCTTGCAAAAAAACTCATAACAATAACCTTTCGCTCATCACCACCGCGCAATTTTTGCCCTAAAGGTGCAGAATATTTATTTAACTTTTCAAAAGTTCCATCAAGAGTTTTCAGACTCCAAAACTTAGCGGTAGTACCTACCAGTGGTCCTGGCTCTTTTTTATCCGAGCAAAAGATAATTGACATCAGAAACACCATTGAAACAGCATATTTTATTGATCGTACCATTTTTGATCCTTTTTTAATTTTTTTCTAGTAAATCCTTTGAAATACTGACTAAAACATAATGTCTTGCATCTCGACCGCGAGCAAACTCAAACTTCAGACCAATTTCCACAAGTTTTTCAATCAATTTCGTATCATCTAAGTTTTCATAGACAACATTGAATTTCTCATCCACATCCCAATTATCGAGTCCATCAAGACTCTTTTCTAAAAAATAATCGTTGATTATAGCTTCCTCATCTTTGTCTATATTTTGGTATTTAAGTTCCATTACCATTTCAAAACTTTCAATAATCTCTTCTCCCTTTTCAGTGAAAAAAGATTCAACTTTACTAAAAAATTGAAAATCATTATCTAAACTATTTATTACACCACTAGTCATTATTGAGGTTTGGGTACTCTCAAAAGTTGCCATTGAGGATATATTTTCAGGATCATTTTCAAATAGCTCAGTTCTACCCTCGGTAATCGTTTTATTCTTGCTTTCTAAATCATTTAAAGCATCACAAACTGCCCTGATTTTTAACTCTCCACTACCAATACCAATTAGTTTATCATCAGACTGTGGAGGATTAGTGTACCAATGAGGACCATCAGTAACAACAGCTTGCCCAGTGACCGCTGATAACGCAGCAATTGCAGATATTAATAACAGTCTCAATTCATGAACTCCATCGTGAGTTTATTATTTGATGAGAAGCATTTTTTTGACACTTTGATAGCTCTCAGAGGAAATCATATAAAAGTACATGCCTGTTGATACCTGCTCCCCAATCGTATTTGTTGAGTTCCATTTAACGGAACGGTAGCCAGGATCCTGTATCTCATCAACCAACACCTTTACCTCCCGCCCTTTGATATCATAGATCACGATCTTAACCCGTGTTTCCTTAGGGAGTGCATACTCAATGGTTGTAAGCGGATTAAATGGGTTAGGATAGTTTTGATACAAAGCAAATGAATCTGGAAGTGGAGCTACAGATATATTCTTCCTGCCAGTTATTTTTTGTCCGTCCAGAATGAAGGCATAATGTACTATCATATCCTCTGGTTCCCTTCCATCCAGGTTTAATTGAAAATGAGTATACCATTCACTATCCAATAGATCTCTGTTAAAGTATCCAACCGTATGATTTTTGATGCCCTTTTCGTTTATCTTTTTATTAAGAACAATAGATTGTCCTTCTGCAGACATAATGGAGTCAGCACTACCTTTTCCGATAGATACGATTTCACTATCATATTCGATCGTGAATTCGGCAAAGGATGGCAACTGATCAAGACCAAAACCAAGGCTCAGTCGATTACCATCATAGTTTGACTTTAGTAAACCATTGTCATCTGTACCTGCAGCCAGTAATAATACAGATTCACCACAATTATTGTCTCTACACCAGTTCCACATTCGTACAAAGGTCATTAAGTCATCAATGTTGTATTGTCCGTCTTCATTAAGAATGAATTGTGCTGAGTCTGCACCCTGTCCAAATGATTCAAGAACGGGAGCAGTTTCAAAATTTGGGTCATTAGTATTCCAGCCTATTTTAAACAAATCTAAATCAGCCATTCCTATGCTATTATCTCCATCAAAATCTGCAAGCAGCTGTGTTTGAATGGTGTACATTTTAATATCATCATCACCACTTGGGTCACCATCCATATTTCCATCAAAAGATTTATTTAGGTTATCTCTCAAAACTGGTGTGATAAAAAGTTCTAAACCACTATTTGCTGGATACCCTTCAGGACTAGTGATTTCAAATTCCGTGTCTGATATGGGATCAATATTGAGGTTGGAAATTCCATTGATATATATTGATTCCTTACTGACTGTATTCACATCAATTGGATTTGAAAACTCAAGTGTTACCTTACTGCCTGCTCGCGGGTATATTGCATCCTGGGTAAAATCAACAAGGATAGGTCCTGTTTCATTATCAACGTATACATCACTGATTACCTGCTCTGGGCCTCCATCCCAGTTATCAGACACAATGGTTTTTAGCTGGGTTGTCACATCAACATTCGGTAAATCAATTGTGGTCTGCCAGGTGAATGAACCCTGATAAAACCCTGGAACAAGGTCTACCAACGCATCGGTATCCAACATAGTCAATGTATCCCAGTCCGTTGTATCACTTTTGAATAGAACAATCATGGAAAGACGATCGCCTGATTCATCAACTATGGTATATTGTATTTCAGAGTTTCCTGTGTATTCTTCAAGTGCCTCAGCCATTTGCAATGTTGCAAACTGAGTCTGGTCATTATCCAACAAAAAGTTCCAGGTCAAAGAAGTATCTTTATCATTATCATCCTCTCCATCCTGAGAAATTACACGTACAAATAGATCTACCTCTTCATCTGAGATATCATCTATGGAGTTCCATTCAAAGGAAACATTGTAAGGATAGTTGTAATTTTCACTGCCAAACGATTCCCAGTTTTCCTCATCAGTACTCCATTGAAATTGAAGAGTAATTTCATCATTTTCCTCATCATATGGAACAAGACCCAAGTTTATGGTACCATGTACCTCCTCTCCTTGCATGGGGTTGGTAAATTGAGAAATCGTTGGTGGATCATTATTGTCCAAATGGAAAATTGCTGAATCTTCGGCACCTTCCATCCAGCCATCTGTGACCCTGATTCTGGTAATGAGATTGGTTACTTCTATTCCATCAAGATCTTCCGTCGAATTCCAGATGACTTCTCCTTGATATTGACTGCTATTAATATTTTCAACAGACCCTTGAATCGTCATTGGCTGCCAGCTTTGTTCAGATTCATTAAAGTATTCAAAATCAATATCTAAGGTATCATTAGAGCTGTCAGTTAGCTGGTACTGAAATGGAATATTTCCAATTTGTTGATCCGAGAAATCACTAGTGATTTCAACAAGATGCCCCTGGAAATTATCAAGTCTAAAACTATTACTCTCGTATGCGTCACCATAGTCAAAATCATCTGCATCTAAGAATCCTAGTACATTGTCCCACGGTGTAATACGAAATCTGGCATTTGCTTCATCTGCAGCTTCTACATCCAAATGACTATTCCAAATAATGGACATTTCATCCCTTAACCTATTTGGTTGAAATATATAAACAGGCCTGTTTTGAGCAGTTGGTGAGTCAAATATACGACGGTGGTCTATCATACCAACAAAGGCAGACCTCAATGTATTATCAAGCTCAATAGATGCTTCCAACCATGGTCCATTATCAAGAGAGTATTCAAAGATAAACCCGACAGAATCATCCTCTGCATCATCAACATTAAATGTAATAGAGAATGAACCATTTACTTCTGTAGCAATTGGATTAATTGCTACGGTAGGAAACTCATTATTATCTAAATGAAATACTATGGAATCTCCTCCATCAGCTTCTGGAACAAATCCATCTGTAGCTACAACTTTTACCCAGAAATCATCGCTGTCTAACAACCTCAAATCAGCAACATTTTCTGTATCCCATTCATAAGTCATATTATCAGGGTAAGAGCCATCAATTGGGATAATATTATCAATGTCGTGGAAAAAGACCCAATCATCAGATGATGTTTTTCTATAATAAAAATTCACTTCGAGTTCATCAAAAGATTCATCCAAAACATCATAACCAAGGGTCACAAATCCTGCTTCTATTTCTATATCTATTGGATCAAGCGTTGCTGAATGAAAATGTTTATTATCTAGATTAAAGAAGTCTGTTGTATCTGCGTGTCCCTCATCGTTATCAAAGGGTAGAACTGCAAACCTTATCATTTCATCGGTACCATCAAGTGATAATCTAGAATTCCATTCAACCTCAGATTGGCTAACAATCCCCAAATGTTCATTTTCAATCATATTCCAAATTCCGTTGTTAAGATAAAAGAATGAAAAATTTGATTGATCATTTTCAGGGTCAATTACCTCGAAATTAAAGTTCAAAATTCCACTTAATTCTGAAGAAGTTGGACCTAAAACAATTTGTGGAGGGATATTATTATCAAGATGGATGGAAATCATATCTGAGTTACCAAATACCCACCCATCCGTAGGAATCGCTTCAATGGTTAAAGTATCATCGATACCATCTGCATCGATTTTACTCATCCAAATGTGAACATTACTGTACTCTGATGGTTGAATAGAGGAGACTGTGTCAAAAAAGACCCATTGCTCTTGATTTGAGATACGATATCTAAAAATAATTTTTAGCTCATCTAAACTTTGATCCTGAAGTGAGTAGGTAAAAGCAATATCAGAGCTTTGTTCTCCAGGTACATCAATAAGACTAACCGAATGCTCATGATAATTATCTATATTTAGTTGAGATGAAATTCCTGATTGACCCTCATCTGCATCATAAGGAGTAAGCTTGAAAAGAATTTGGTTTTGATCAATATCACTAAACATAGGATATGTATTCCAAACAGTAGTACCCTGACCGTCAACAACAAATGTAGTGATACTACTATCTGGAATTAAAACCCAGGTTAATCCATCATCTGTTGAATAAAATCCACTAAAAGATAAGAAATCACTTTGCTCTGGATTTAAAACTTCAAACTGAAAAGATGCCTCACCATTTATCTCCTGCGGATGTTCATCAAAGTTCACAACTGGTGGATAATTATTATCTAGATGAATAATAATAGTATCTCCTATACCTTTACCCCACTGATCAAATATCTCTGCTCGTATGGAAAGATTTTGGATGTCTTGATTTTCTAATTGCTCACGACTATTCCAAACCAAAACATTATCATAATCTCGTTGCTGAGAAATAAGTACGGTATCTATAGGTATCCAATCATCTTGTGTTGAGGAATAATCAAATCTAGCTTCTAAAGCATCTCCAGTACTATCTAAGAGGACAAAGTGTAATTCAACGGTACCTTCTCTTTCATCTTCTATTGGATCAAAAATAATTTGATGTTCCTGCCAATTATCAACTGTGATTTGATTACTTACACTAGATAAACCATTGTCTGCATCAAAGGGTGTTATTTTGAAAAGAACATTTTGCTTTTCAATCTCACCTAGGTCCATACTAGAATTCCAAATGATGTTTTCTTCAGTTTGAAAGGTTCGAGATGGGCGCTCTTTTGGGCTTGCCTTTGATGAATTCGAAACATTTTTATCGTTCAAATCATTATGACTTTCCACAGCCCCCTCAACAAAATGGATACTCCCTTTATCTTCTTCAAATCCAATAGTTTCATTTTGGGACTGATTAGTTTCTGTTGTCGCGATTGAGAATGTTTGCCCGTCATCAATTGAATAGAAAAAGAAATAGCCTAGGTTATCATTTTCTGGATCATCAGCTAAAAATGAAACCAAAACATCACCATGGACCTCGGAGGGTAACGGATTGATTATTACTGTGGGAGTTCGATTATTATCTAGATGAAAAGAAATTATTTTTTCTGCACCGGCATCTTCATCAAATGGGATCACTTTGAAAAGAAGTCCATCGGGAAGATCAAGGCCTTCAGTTTGTGTTTGAGAACTCCACAAGAAAGTTCCAGAGTAACCATTAGATGAAATGTCTACCATTGGTTCTACAATGTTTGATGCAATCCAATTTTCACCATTATCAATACTAAAGAAGCTTTCTAATCTTAAGGTATCATCTGTATTATCGCTTAAAATAAATTCTATTTGGACGGTATCACTAACCTCTTCTTCAATTTCAGTTAAAATGATAGATGGTGGTGTATTGTTATCGACCTGAATATAATTAGTAACAAAATTATCAAAAGCTGATGTGGTTGGGTCAGTATTTCTAAACCTAAATAGTACCTCATCAAGATTTGACTCTGGAAGATCTGCAATTGAATTCCAATACGTTCTGTAAATAAGAGGATTTATATCGTTTTCATTGGGCTCTTGCGTAGTTGCCTGTAACCAATCAATACCGCCATTTACAGAAAATTCAGGAACGAGATTTTCAATAACGATATCGGGAGTAATCATGATTAGATCAATGGGTATAAGTCCAGATTGTTCTCCAACTAAATCATTGAAAATCGCATCAGAATCTAATTCTTCATTGTCAATATACATGGGCAATGTTTCATCGGATAATCCAGCGTCATTATCACTAGGAGTAACTCGAAACCTAACGCTGTTGCTAGAAATCATTCCAATATCATACATACTAAACCATGTGAAGCTTGAATCATAATTGGTTATGTTGTTTACAGAACCTAACACGGTCGCAGGTTGCCATCCCCCTCCTGAATTATATTCACAAAATAGATCTATTGTATCACCTTCTGAATCAAACAATTCATAATTGATTTCTACATTTGCGTATTGAGGTGCAAATATATCTTCCAGAAGTACTGATGGAGGCTCATTATAATCAATGTGTAATCCACCTATTTGCATTGGCGTACCCTCATCAAGGTCTAGCGGAGTCACTCGTACTAGAACATCTGTATTATCTATTTTATCATTGATATCATTAAGACTCGACCAGTTTATCGTATGGTTTCTAAGATAGGCTTCATCGGTGGAAATAAATTGTATAGTAGGACCATCAATTATACCTGTGTTTCCATTACCACTTAAATCTTCAATACCTTGGCTATTAGTTTGTAGAGAATAATGAAGAATAAGACCATCTGTTGGGGGGAAATTTGTAGATGTTGCAAGAATCTGTGCTTCATCCTGATTTAAATTTCGGTTGTAAACCAAAACTCTTCTAATTGCTCCATTAAACCATTGCCTATCAGGGTAGCCACCAATCTTTTTACCCATTATAAGTGGACTTACAAAAACATCTGACTCATATTCAACCTGATTGGTCAAATTACCATTGATGTAAAATTTTAATAATGATCCATCATGAGTTACCAAAGCATCATACCAGACACCTGGCTCTGCATAAAAGTTGAAAGGAATATCAGTTATATTTGGCGCTCCTACTCCCCACATTTGCAGATTATTTTGATCTGAATATAATGCTCCGTCTTGGTGTATCGTTGTAATTGCAAAATTTTGATTACCAAGCTGGCCGCCATCTCCATTCCACCCCCAACCTGCTATATAATGGATTCCTGTTTCTACATTTTGGTATGAGTCCTCATGTAATCTAAAACGAACAGAAAGTGATTTTGACTGGTTACCCTCCACCTGAATGTTATCTTGACTTTGGATCATGTCGTCTATACCATCAAACAAAATGCCGCCGGTTTCAGAAGAATAAGTTAATTGACTATTAATGATTTCCGTACTCCCAGAATTCCAGGTAAATCCTCCGTCAAGAGAGTATGTTGCCAAAATATCAATTGGATCGTTCTCCTGATCTGATGTGACAACATTAAATGTAACATCCCCATTTTGTTCTGATTCAGGTAACAAAATTTGTGTTGTTGATGGAGGAAGATTGTTATCAATATGAAATGGATAAGAGTAAATAACTGAAGACGGTATTTGAGCAGTATTCACCAGTACCATTCTAAACCAAATAGATTGATCATCAATTCCTTCTAGGTTGTTCACACCGTCTCTGGTCATCCAATAAAACGAATTTTCTCCGGGAGGTTTAAAGTCAACATCAAGCAATGAAGAGTCCGCAATGTCGTACCACTGCATCCCATCCAAACTATACTGGCATTGCTCAGGCTTAGCAATAGAGCCATTAAGATCTTCACTAAAATAATTTATAGTAACCGTATCACTCAAGACCCCTTCTTCATTTCCTGAAATTCCCGTTATATTACCATTGGTTGAGAATTGTAGAGGGGTAGTAGCAATCGTATCTGAAGTTATTTCTGATTCTGCTCCAAGATTATTGATTCCTCTTACACCATAAATAAATACCGATCCCTGAGAGTAGGAAGACGTATCTATCATAAACTCCGCATCTGCGGAGAGAGTATCAATTATGGTCCAAACTTCAATCTGAGGAATCCTTTTTAAGATTTCGTAATGATCATTAGCATCAGAAAGATCTGACCAGCTCAATTCAATATCTAGATTATCATTCTCATTCAATGCAAGATCTCCAGGAGGAATGAGTCCAGTTACAAATTGTACTATTTCACTAAAGGAAGTTTCCTGATTAAGGTCATTTACAGCTCGCGTTGAATAATAATAATTTTGACCTTCGTTTAAGTTAATATTTAGAAAACTCACACTTTCGCCATTAATACTAGAAGCGGATATATATCCTAGTTCTTGCATCAGTGAATAGTCCTGGTCATTGTACTCGTGTGATCTAAATATTTTATAACCAGAGAGTTGATTTGTCGACTGGTGTGTTAGATTTATCTTAAACAGATCATATGATGCTGAATCCAGGGTGATTTGCTGGTCAAACAAGATATTTTCAACAGTAGTTGTAGATGAAAATAAACTTATATTGTCTTGAGATCCTATGGACTGAACGCTGTAAGAGCTTGTTGAATATCTTCCATTTATTTGATCAACAAATTGAGATTCTCCGAAACCCAAAAGAGTGTCCTGGTCACAGCAGCGAGTGATATTAAATTGAACATCCTCTTCACTATTTTCAAATGTCAAAATATTTCCAAAATATGTTTGTTCTACAAAAAAGTTTGGAGTTGGAAGCGATATGAATGGTGTGAAATCAACAAGCCCAAAGATCACATCTCCATCGCCCTCAGGATTATTGGAATGTTCAGGACCATTTAAAGAACCCCAATAATTGTAAGTTGCGTCAATAGTAGAATTACCATTCTCTTCTACCAGTCCTGCAAACTCATTTTGGATAAATAGATTACCTTTATCTAGTGCTCCTCCAAGTACAAACGTATTTTGGTTTGTAATCTTTCTTACACCAGTTTCATTTTGGGAAAAAGTATTCTTTTCAATAATAGGATGCGCAGCAGCGTCAGCGTGAACACCATCAACATTATTACGGAATGTACTATTGGTTAGTACGGGATGACTGGATGCAGCATACACTCCATCTGTTGCATTCTCTATGATACATCCATCCAGATAGCTTGCTAAAGAATGAGTACCATCTCTACTATAATTACGAAATACAATCCCCGGCCAAGTCCCATCTTCATCTAAACTGGTAAAGGTTACATTGGTTGCCTGCAATGATCCATAACGATCAGGATCATTGTTATGACCAACATTGAGATAATGACCATCTGAACGAACCTCCGTACCATCTGAGATACGAAGTAATGATGTGTGCCCAGCGTTATCATAGTTTAATTGTATATTAACAATACCGTTCAATACGTAGGGACCACCATCCCTGGCCCATATATAGGTATCATTACCAAACTCATCACCCTGGACCTCAATATAGTCTTTGATATTGTCTACATAGGTGTTCCCATAAATCGTGCTATCAATCATAGCAGCATACACCGATATAGGACGGGTATTGCCTTCAAATGTATTGTTGGTGATCTCCGGCATTGCTCCACCATCTGCATCAACACCATCAACATTATTGCGAAATGTATTATTGGTTAGTACGGGATGACT
>MDTD01184359.1_pt1 | contig 10084 bp, 9 predicted proteins | sample 811221 | NCBI WGS metagenome assembly MDTD01 (sample SAMN05326646, study PRJNA326480) | marine metagenome | isolation source: seawater | place: Pacific Ocean: South West | collected 2011
AGGTGACCAGTTGGATGAAAAATTCAGCCCGGTCCTTATAAACGACCGTTATATGGTCGATATGAACACACCAATTATTAGTCTTGATACACCCTCAGCAAAAGCGTATGCCGTCGAGGACCAAAGAAATCAAGAAATACCCTTATTTGCTCTTGTATGTACTCCAGGGTTACCTGTTCGTCTTGATATCATTCAAAAATTAAGGCGTGAACGACACACTGGACTAATGCAATTGATAAGCTGGCGTGTGTGCTTTTGGCCACCAATTAATCAAGAAACCATAGTGGTTATCTACGAACGACCGCTTGGGGGAAGCCTAATTGAGGCTCTAAAAACTGATAGCTTTGAAATCACTGAGTATGACATTCAGGCCACTATAATTGAACCAATTTTTCAAACAATTAGGGAGCTCTCAGCCAAAAATATTCCGCATCGAGGAATAAGAGTCGAAAATATTTTTTTCCAAGATAAAGAGCGGAAAGAGATAGTTTTAGGTGATTGTATAACCTGCCCACCTGCTTTTAATCAGCCCATAATTTACGAGCCAGTTCAACGAGCCATGGCATCTCCTGGTGGCCGGGGAAGAGGTGACCTAAGTGATGATCTTTATGCCTTAGGGGTTACAATCGTCATTTTGATTTTCGGTAAAAATGTAATTCAATATAAAACTTCTCTGGAATTATTAGAAGCTAAAATAGAGCAAGGAAGCTACGCTGCTTTATGTGGCAAACAAAGAATTCTTCTTGCACTTCTTGAATTACTTCGTGGAATTCTAAGTGATGATGTTCTTGAGCGATGGGACATAGAAAAAGTTGACCTTTGGATTGCTGGTAAAAGACAAACACCAATGCAAAGAAAGGCCTCAATAAAGTCAATCACACCATATATTTTTATGGGGAAAGAATACTTCAACCCAAGAATTCTTGCCCACGCGTTTACTCTCAATGTCAAAGAAGGTGCTGATTCGATCAAGGATGAGAGTCTCGCAAAATGGTTGAAAAAAAGCTTGGATAAAGACGATTTATCTCAAAGTATAAGCGCGCTTGCGGCTGCAGCTGAACTTCAAAAGAACCAAGTTCGAGGAAGTGATGATTATGTTGTGACAAAAGCTTCCATCTTAATGGATCCAATCGGTCCAATTCGATATAAAGGTTTTTCTTTCGTTCCCGATGGCTATGGTTCGGCATTGGCAGTTGATCTGCTTCGACGTAACTCAATGCAAACAGGAGCTGAAATACTGAGACACAGAATACCGGAAATTTGGTATGATGCACCAACAGAAGAATTACGGGATGACAATGCATTCGGTGTACAGAGTGTTTTCAACAAAATGAGGAAGTTATTGATATCAGATGGACCTGGATTTGGGATTGAGAGGTGTCTTTACGAACTTAATAGCTCTCTTTCATGCCAAAGTCCCCTGATTAGTGGACAGTATGTAATCAATATTAATGATCTATTGCCTGCTCTTGACACTGCTGCAAACCAAATTGATAAAAATTTACGCCCTCTGGATAGACACGTAACCGCTTTCATTGCAGCTCGATTTAAAGAGCCTATTGACCGTCATCTAAAAAAGTTATCTGAACAAAGCGATACATCTTTTTTAAATAGCATGATTTATCTATTGGCTCATATACAATGGAAATTAAAACTAGATCCTCTTTTTGAGTTAACCAAATGGGTAGGAAGCCTTTTGGATCCGGCAATTCAAACTTACTTTAGCCACACAACGCGTAAAGAGATTAGAGAAGCATTACCCGAAGTAGTCAGTCAAGGAAGTTTGCCGGTATTATTTGACCTAATTGACAATGTAGATAAACGCCTGAAAGACAGAGAAGATTATGATAATGCCAGAATTGAGTATGCAGTCGCAGATGAACAAATAAAAACAATTGAAACTGGAGACCTCGCATCTCCAGAAGCGCCAATAGAACAAGGACAAAGAATTGCTGCTCTCACTTCTTTAGTTATTTCTATGATTTTTATTTCTATTCTTACTCTCTCGGAGCTCATGTAATCATCATGGCTGAACAAGAACAGGATAGCAAACCAACTAGAAATTTCAAGAAGAACCAATTGACACTCTGGCTCTCAATAGGTTTTGCCGTAACGGTAATAATGTCACTTCCATCTGTAATGCTAATTTTATTTGGATTACTTCCAACTTTTGTTGCCTACGTCGTCGATAAGACACCACAAAAAAATGCCGCGTTTTGTGTCGGTGGGATCAACATTTGTGGTGTCTTACCATATTTAATTGACTTATGGATTGGCGAAAATTCAATGGATGAAGCAATCAAAACTCTAACTGATGTTTTTGCTTTAGTTGTCATGTATGGAGCTGCAGCTTTTGGATGGATGCTTTTTCAATCACTTCCACCAATTGTTGGAGCCTTTATAACAGTCCTTGCCCAAAGTCGAGTTTCTAGTCTTCGTTCAATTCAGCGCAAGTTAATAGAAGAATGGGGAGATGGTGTAGCTTTATCTCAAGAAACATTGCAATCACGAGTTTCTTCATATGAACAAATTGAGGAATCCTCTCAAACTTCAACAACTCAAGATTTTCAAACAAAAAGTCATTCAAATGATATTGATAGTCTTGTTTCAGAAAATAAAATTTCCCCACAAGGAAAATCACCAGCAGAACCAGCTTAGGTTATTGATTGTTCCGCTGATTGACGACGGCGTTTCTTACTGATTTTTGTATTTTTTCAAATGCACGGACTTCAATCTGGCGTATCCTCTCGCGAGATATCCCATATTTAATACTAAGATCTTCAAGTGTGGTTGGACTATCTTTCAATCGGCGGTGTTCAAGGATATAAGTCTCACGACAAGACAAATTTTTAAGTGCGTCAGCTAACAAGGCTTTACGAAATCCCAAAAGTTCATTTTCAGCAAATACACTCTCTTGAGTATCATTATCATCTTCCAACCATTCCAACCACTCACCATCACTATCCACATTAAGTGGTGCATTGAGAGAGTGATCTGATCCCGCCAATCTACGGTTCATATTAATGACCTCTATTTCAGAGACATTCAAACGATCAGCAATCTCTGCGGTGTGCTCAGGTGACATATCACCATCCTCTATTGCCTGTATTTGGCCTTTCATTTTTCTGAGATTAAAAAATAATTTTTTCTGAGCTGCTGTTGTTCCCATTTTAACAAGTGACCAAGAATGTAAAACATATTCCTGAATAGCCGCTCGGATCCACCACATAGCATAAGTTGAAAGCCTAAATCCTTTCTCAGGAGCAAATCTATTTACTGCCTGCATTAAACCAACGTTCCCCTCCGAAATTAATTCTGCGACAGGCAACCCATACCCTTTATATCGCATGGCAATTTTCACTACCAATCGTAGATGACTTGTTACCAAACGGTGTGAGGCGTTCTTGCAGGATTTATCTTTCCATTTTTTTGACAACAAAAGCTCTTCCTCATGCTCAAGCATAGGAAACTTTTTAATTTCTTGAAGGTACCGACTAAGATTTGCTTCAGGGGTTGTGGTAAAATCTAGTGATAATGAACCCATGTTCAAATACTCCCATTGTGACCTTTTCCTAATATCTGGAATTTGAAGGCCCCAAAAATCACAACACCCCCTCTAAAACAGAAAATAACCTACTATTTTACTATAGTATACAAAAAAAATTATAATTTATAGAATTTTCATTAAGTTACTGAACCATAACGGTAATTTACTCTCAAAATAAAAAGGCTTTTGATCTCTTACCCCTTTAAAACCAAGTATTTTAGCATGTAATGCTTGGTGATCAAGCATGTTGATCAGATCAATAGCTGGTTTACTCAAACCTTTTTTTCTTTTCCCATCACCAGCGCCATAAATTTGATCACCAATGATTGGATGTCCTAAAGATGCCATATGAACCCTAATCTGATGAGTTCGCCCGGTGGCTAGTTTAAACTCTACAAACGAAGCATGTTCACCAAAAGAAGTCAGAACTTTATAAAAAGTTAAAGCAATTTTACCTCCAGATTTCACAACAGCCATTTTCTTACGGTTTGCTGAGGAACGGCCAATATTTCCAGAAATCTCTCCTTCCAAGAGCCTGGGAACTCCCCAAACAAGCGCCGCATAAACCCTTTTAATAGACCTTGCTGCAAATTGTCTGCTCAAGTTTTTATGAGTAAAATCATTTTTAGCTACCACCATAAGGCCGCTCGTCCCTTTGTCTAGTCTGTGCACAATTCCAGGTCGCTCGACACCCCCTATTCCGGATAATCCACCAGAATCATTTGTCATGGCATGAGCAAGCAAGGCATTGACGAGCGTTCCGTCTAAGCAACCCGGTGCAGGATGAACAACCATGCCAGAAGCTTTATTGAGCACAATCAGATCATCATTCTCAAAAAGAATATCTAATGGTATAGACTGTGGCTTAGGGATAGCCACAGCGGGGTGTGGCACTTCAATTCTATATTCTTGGCCTTCGGATATACGGTAGGATGCATCTAGTTTTGTATTATTGTCAGACTTGCTATCAAGTATTACGTTGCCCTCATCTATCAAAGCTCTGATACGTGTCCGCGAAAAATCCCTGAGCTCTCCCGCCAAAAAGCTATCGATACGCTGCCCGGTCTTGCCGGACGGCACTAGAACAGTGTATGTGGTAACTAATTTATTATCAATCATATGTGAAATTGTAATTTATCATGAATGCACTTAAGGCTTTAGTAGCAGTTTTAACCCTTCTTATTATAGTGGCTGTATCAGTCATAGCCTATGGAATGTTCCAAAAAATTGATGATCCAGACTTTAAATTCTTTGAATTAAGTGGTGACAAACAATCCGAGTCAGTTCATTCATCAATGCATACTAGCGTTCCTGATTCTGTGAGAGCGCTGACACCCGGGATTTTTGGTGAAATAATGATTTCTATACCCACAGGATGTAACATTTCAACTATTACTGGCGATGGCCTGAGGATCTTTATTAAAATAGGCCCCACCAATTTAAGATGTGAACGCGTCATTGTCTTAGACTCTAACAACGGTGACTTACTGGGAACAATCAGGATTTCTGGATGATTTTTTTAAAGCAAACGCTTCTGAACAGTGTTACAGAATCTGCCATAAAATCCTATCCACACGAAACTTGTGGTCTACTTGGTGGAAAAGGTAATCTACGTGGTAACTTGAACGTTACCAGAATCAAATTCTGTGAAAACGTTTCCGAAAGTTCAACCAAAACATCCTTTCAGATTGACCCCAGAGATCGCTTTAGTTTCATGCGTGAATTACAAAACACAAACGAGCTTATTGTAGGTCATTATCACTCCCATCCTGATCAGATTGCTGAACCATCTGCCAGAGATTTAAAAATGGCTTTCGAACCCAACTTAATATGGCTCATCATCAGTTTGAGTAATACTGAAATTATCCAGGTTAAAGCACATAAAATTAATGTTGATCAATCAGGATTTGAGGAAATCCCCATTCAACTAATTTAAGTCCGCAAATGCATTCAACTAATTTAAGTCCGCAAATGAACGCCTTTAAAGAAGCAATGATGTAAGAATTTTTGGAATTCAATAAATATAAATATCAACTAGGCTCTCTTGAAATTTTAAAGTCGACTCTCAAAGAGAATTCAAACGTATCACTTCTTTGACAAAAAAGGTAAATTCTCAATAAAATAAAACTAGTTATTTTTTAAATTGGTATGCTCCAGAATAAAATCAGCAATTGCTGGCACATTGTTAAGGTCAATCAAGGGTACCTTTAGCCCATCAATGGGTCCATCCCCAGCCACAGCTAGAATGGTCTTATCTCCAGGCGATAGCAACTCTTGTTTATAATTTTTGCGAAATACCTCGATCTTTTTGTGCCCCTCACGCTTAAAACCCTCCACAAGCAGTAGATCAACTGCATCAAATTTTTCTATAAGGTCACGCAGTGTCGGCTCAGAGGTTTCACGAAGCTCGTGCACTAGGGCCCATCTTTTAGCAGACGAAATCATAACCTGCTTGGCACCTGAATGACGATGTCGATAAGAGTCTTTTCCTGGACTATCGAGCTCAACGTTATGATGAGTGTGTTTGATTGTTGAGACTTCAATCCCCCGACTTTTCAGTTCGGGTATTAGCTTCACTAATAATTCTGTCTTGCCGCTACCACTCATTCCAACGATACCAAAAACTTTCATCTTTAATTATTATTCCCCATCGTTACTCTCACAAGGTAGGGTCTCAATCATACTTCTAAAGGCATAAATTTTATCGTTTTACTGGCAAAATAGGAAAAAAGTTAATTCATCTGGCGTTTAAATTGATAGCAAATGATTATGATCAGCCAAACCGGCTTTTTCCGGGATTTTAAAAATCTTTTCTGTAATTCTCTCCCTCCCAGCCTTTACAAGTTACTTAAGAACAGAACCACAAAGACAGACTTAATCTACTTAATCTGCTTAATCTACTTAATTTACTTAATCTACTTAATCTTTTTTCCTACTTTTTCTAATTTATCTAAAACTCCGCGAAAAAAACATTAAAATTTTGAACATATGAAACAACTCAAACAAAAAATGCATTCTCAATTGTTTCTCTAATACAAACAAATTTGCATGCTAACAAAACAGCAAAGCTTGCTGTTAAAGAAAAGAGAACCTATATGGAATGAGAATTTAAAACCTTGAGTTCAGCCTATTTAGAAAATCCATAGCCAATTTTTCACACAACATTCAAGTTAATTAGTAAGTGATGTCATAAAGGTTAAAAAAATGAATGCCCTGTCTAAAGGTCAAGAAAAAATCAAAATACGTGAATTATGTAAGAAAACGCACGGACTTCCATCAACAGATGGAGATGGTGTTCGCCTGACACGCATGATTGGCTCAAATCAAATAAACACCGTTGATCCTTTTTTATTACTAGATTCCTTTGAAACAGATCAACGTAACGACTACATCGGGGGTTTTCCTGATCATCCACACAGAGGTTTTGAAACCGTCACGTACCTTCTGTCTGGTCGCATGCGCCACAAAGACAATAATGGCCACGAAGGCATAATTGGGCCCGGAGATATTCAGTGGATGACAGCCGGTCGAGGTATAATTCACTCAGAAATGCCCGAACAAGAAGACGGATTACTTAGAGGATTTCAGTTATGGATTAACTTACCGTCAAATGCAAAAATGATTGCACCTTCCTATCAAGAGCACCCTTCATCCTCAATTCCAACTGAAAAACTGAGCACAGGTGGCAAGATTAGAGTAATTGCAGGACAAACTGACCAAGGTACCATTGGACCTGTAAATAATATTTATACTGATCCCATTTATCTTGACGTTAAGCTCAGTCCGAATGAAAAATTTAGCCAGAGGATTCCGGAAACTCACAGCAGTTTCATCTATGTGATTGCAGGTGATATATATGTTGGTCAAGACAAGCAAATACTTGATAACAGATCTCTTGGAATTTTGGATGATGGAGATGAATTATTTCTTTCAGCCAATGAAATTGGTGCACACATTCTGGTGGTTGCAGGCAAACGGCTCAATGAACCTGTGGAGCGGAGCGGACCTTTTGTTATGAATACTAGACATGAAATTCTTCAAGCATACAAAGACTATGAACAAGGACGATTTTAGAAAAAATGGGACTTTTAAAGGAAGGAAAGTGGATTGATGAATGGTATGATACAACAGCCTCTGAAGGTAAATTTATTCGCCAAGATGCAATGTTTCGAAATTGGGTCACCACCGATGGCTCAGCTGGCCTGAGTGGTAGAGGAGGATTTAAAGCAGAACCTGACCGTTATCACCTCTATATCTCTCTTGCGTGCCCCTGGGCTCATCGCACTCTAATCTTTCGAGTGCTTAAAGGGCTTGATCAAATGATATCAATATCTGTTGTTGATTGGTTTATGGGAGCTAATGGCTGGACTTTTAAAGACCGCGAGGGTGTAATTCCAGACATTAATGGAAAAAAATACTTACATGAAATTTATACACTTGTAGACCCAAATTACACTGGACGCGTGACGGTACCTGTATTATGGGATAAAAAAATAAACACTATTGTTTCAAATGAGTCATCAGAGATTATACGTATGTTTAATTCTGCTTTTGATAACGTGGGCGCAAAACCAGGCGATTACTATCCTGAAAAAAAACGCGAAGAGATTAATAATCTTAATGAACTTATATATAATTCGATCAACAATGGCGTTTACAAAGCGGGCTTTGCCACCACACAAAAGGCATATGATGAGGCTGTATCCCTTTTATTCAGCACACTGGATGATTTAGAAAAATGTCTTAGCACGAAGCGCTACCTAACCGGTTCAACAATAACAGAAGCTGATTGGCGGTTGTTTACAACTCTTTTAAGATTTGATCCCGTATATGTTGGACATTTCAAATGTAACTTAAAAAGAATTTCGGATTACCCAAATCTAACAGGTTATTTGCGTGAGCTATATCAAAAACCAGGAATTTCAGAAACAGTAAATATGGGTCACATTAAAAGGCACTATTATTGCAGTCACGAAACAATAAACCCAACAGGGATAGTTCCAAAAGGTCCTGAGTTTGACTTAAGCGCTCCCCACAACCGCACATAACGTAAGTTATGAACTTATAAATTTAAATGAGATAATACCTGAGAGTTCCGATTATTTTTTTTTACCTTACATCTATCTAAAACATCTAATTAGAGAAAATTAATCGGTAGTAGTAGTTGAGAACATGGAAAAATTTGTCTTTGGCACTCAAATTCGAAAATCACCATTTTTTGAAGCCACGGTTCGATGGGGTGCTCGTGGATTTTCAGTATACAACCACATGTACATACCTCGAGATTTTGGCGACCCAGAGCAAAATTTTTGGAACCTTGTAAATAAGGCAATTCTTTGTGATGTGGCTGTTGAACGCCAAGTTGAAATTTCAGGTCCAGATGCCTCAGATTTTATTCAAATTTTAACTCCTCGAGATTTATCATCTCTAAAAGTTGGTCAGTGCAAGTATATCTTAATTACAAATGCAGATGGAGGTATCCTGAACGATCCAATCTTATTACGACTTTCTAATAACCATTACTGGTTATCTATTGCAGACAGTGACATACTTTTGTGGGCGCAGGGCGTTGCAGTTAACAACAAAATGCACGTGACTATACGCGAGCCAGATGTATCACCACTACAACTTCAAGGTCCCAGATCGGCTGAAATAATGGAGGCTCTTTTTGGTAAAACAATTCTAGACCTGCGTTATTACTGGCTTCGAGAAACAGAATTACAAGGTATTCCACTGTTAATTTCTCGAACTGGGTGGTCAAGCGAACTAGGATATGAACTTTATTTAAGGGATGGAACACAAGGTGATATTCTCTGGGAAAAAATAATGGATGTTGGAAAACCTTTTGGACTTGAACCCGGACACACATCAAGCATCAGAAGAATTGAGGGTGGGATGCTCTCTTATCATGCGGATGCAGATATACATACAAATCCATACGAGTTAGGATTGGATCATTTAGTCAATTTAGATATTGAAGCAAACTTTATAGGAAAAACCGCATTAAAACAGATCAAGAGCCAGGGCGTGAAACGCAAACAAGTTGGATTGTATATAGATTGTCCACCGCTAGATGAGCCAAATACAAATTTCTGGCCATTGCACAAAGGCAACCAATGTGTCGGAAAAGTTACTTCCGCTGTGTATTCACCGCGTCTTAAACGCAATATAGCCCTCGCAATGAGCTCAATTGCAACTTCTGAAATTGGTACATCCCTTAATGTCGAGACCCCCAATGGATTGGTGAATGCTACCATAGTGGAAAAGCCATTTTATGACCCAACTAAATCTATTGCGCTCAATACTTAATTTTGAATCAATACCACCACTCACAAGTGTGAAATGAAAAGTGTTATAAACACGTACGCCATTTACATGCATAAATTTCAGAGTTCCCAGTTGCTATTCAAAGAATTACCAGCTGAGAGTTCCGTTGAAAAAATTACACGGTTAATTTCTAGAATAAAAAATCATCAGCGGCAGCATTAGTTGCAACATTAGAAACTGTTGCATCATCAAAAACCGCCATATCACTCA
>MDTD01086397.1_pt1 | contig 10083 bp, 8 predicted proteins | sample 811221 | NCBI WGS metagenome assembly MDTD01 (sample SAMN05326646, study PRJNA326480) | marine metagenome | isolation source: seawater | place: Pacific Ocean: South West | collected 2011
CCCTTCGAAGCGGGGGACAGTTGGAGTGGGATTGCCTGAGGATGAACGGCCCACTCCGGTCGGCAGTCGGGCATTTGATCGAGCATCCTCATGTCTGGTTTGTCGCGGGCACCGGGCTGGGACGTAGTCATGAGACCTCCTCTTCATCGAGTGCCTTGGCAAGCGATCTCAGGTAGGCCCATGTGTAGAGTCCGGTGTCATGACCATCTGAAAAGCGGATTCGAACCGCATAGTTCCCGACCAGTTCGAGCTCCTCGGCCGTCAACTCGCTGCCATCCCCGCCGGGAATCACAGTCAGTGGATTGGCTTCTATCTGGCTTCTCATGGTCCGAGCCTCCGCCGATGGGGACATCCTCCGGAGGTATTTGACGGACAGAAAACAGGAGGATCCATCTTGCCACGTGATATTCAGCCCTCGTGTGCGTTCCAGGTCGAGATGTCTGGGGGGGGGTTCGTTCATGGTCACTCGAGTGCCGGGAGGTGGGTATGGTGGGTATCCTACCTTCGTGCGACGGTATGGATTGTCTATCAGGCGTTCCTGAAGGCTAGGAGGTTCCCCGATGAAGCAATGTTCGCCTGAAGCGACGGCCAGAGTGGGCGATCATGTCGCGGACAGGCTTTGCGCGGCAGCAAGGCAGGTGCATTCCCCGGTCTGCGTCGGTCTGGATCCAGTGCTGGAAAGGCTGCCTGATGAGATCCGTTCATCGGCTTGCGACCCCGGCTCGACCGTCGACGCCATCGAATCCTTCTGTCTTGGTGTTCTGGACTCCATCGTCGGCCACATTGCAGTGGTCAAGTTCCAGTCGGCCTGTTTCGAGCGTCATGGTGCCGTTGGCGTGCAGATGATGAGCAGATTGATCGATGCCGCGAAGGAGCGATCTTTGCTTCCCATTCTGGATGCCAAGCGTGGCGATATCGGCATCTCAGCATCCCACTATGCGGTTGCCGGGCGTGCACTTGGTTGCGACTGGATCACCATCAATGGTTGGCTCGGAGTGGATGGCATCTCGCCGTTTCTCGAGAACAACGGAGGTGCATTCGTTCTGGTCAGGACATCGAACCCATCGGGTGAACAAATGCAGAATCTGGTGCTCGAGGATGGTCGCACGGTGTCCGAGGCGATGGCGGATCTGGTGGTCGATCTGGGATCGAGTCACATCGGCGACTCGGGATACAGTTCATTGGGCGCGGTGGTCGGAGCGACGCATCCCGCCGAACTGTCGAGTTTCCGAGAAAGACTCGGCAATTCGATCCTGCTTCTGCCTGGCTATGGTGCCCAGGGAGGCACGGCGGAGGGGATCCGTCCGTGCTTCGATAAGGACGGGCTTGGTGCGGTGGTGACTTCCAGCCGTGGCATCATCTATTCATTTGCGGACAAGTCGGGCGACTGGAAGAAGAGTGTGCAAGAAGCCGCTGCGGCATTTAGTGACGAGATTGGTTCCATTTCAGGGATGAGATCATGAGTGGTTCGAGTGTAGGCGGTGTTTCGATTCCCGGATGGCGGATTCTGGTGGTTCTGCTGTGCTTTGGTGTCGTGCTCGCGCTGCCCTTCGTTTTCAGGGAGCCCCGTATCGTGGACGAGACCGATGCTCGCCGCGTCATCATCATCAGTCCACACAACGAGCAGATTCGATACGAGTTCGGCTACGGCTTCGAGCGATGGCATGAACTGAAGTATGGAGAGCCTGCGAGGGTCGTCTGGAGCACGCCGGGAGGCACCTCGGAGATTCGCAAGATGCTCCAGTCCGACTGGAAGGCTGCCCTCAAGCAAGGGCAACAGCCAGGTGGCAATGCCGATCTCGTGTTCGGTGGAGGTTCCTATGAGCACGGTCAGTTCAAGCGTGGAGTCAAGCTCACACTCGAGGATCGTGACCAGGAACAGGTATCGGCTTGGGTCAGGCGTCTTGGAGCCAATTCTGTCCCATCGCTGGATGATCCATCGAAGATCGTATCCCTCACAATTGGGGATGTTCAGGTCGAACTCACTCCGCAGGGGAACAGCACATCCTTGTGGTCGATCACGGCGGACTCCTCCATAAGCATCCCAGCCGGTATTCCCACGGATCATCTAAAGAAGACCTATGGTCGAACGCAGGTTGCGGGCACGCCGCTCTGGGATGAGGACCAGTACTGGCTTGGGACAGCCTTGTCTGCATTCGGGATCATCTTCAACAACGATCTCTTGAGGGAGCTTGAAGTCCCTCAGCCGGTTTCCTGGGATGCCCTGTGCAGCCCGAAGCTGCGTCAGGAAGTGGCATTGGTCAATCCCGCTCAGTCAGGCTCGGTGACGACCGCATTTGAAACGATTCTCAAGAGACGTGACTGGACGCCGGGATGGTGGATTCTTAGACGAGCGGCAGCCAATGCCCGCTACTTCTCAGCCTCGTCACTTCGTGCACCGACTGATGTTGCACAGGGCGATGCCGCGATGGGGGTGAGCATCGATTTCTTCGGACGATTCGAGTCGCAGAGTCTTCGCGATCACGGTGCAGGCGATCGGGTTGGATACATCGATCCGCCTGGCGAGACCATGCTTGATCCGGATCCGATCTCGCTCCTGATGAATCCACCGGACCCTGAAATGGCCCGGCGTTTCATAGAGTTCACCCTCGAGCCGGCAGGGCAGTCACTCTGGCAGTTCCCTCCGGGGGAAAGTGCGGATGGCCTCGGGCCGCGTCAATACTCCTTGAGACGACTTCCCGTTTCAGCCGATCTGTACCAGTCGCATCTCAATCGGTTCGTCGATCAGATCGATCCATTCGTCAATGCGGAACCACCGCCCTTCAATGATCGAAACATGCGTTCCTTCATCTCGACGGTGTTTCAGGCCTGTGCCATGGACACGATCGTCGAACTCGAGGCGGCATGGAATGCCATCGTTACCCATCCGGCCTATCCGGAGGATGACGAGGGAATCGTGACCGCCGCGGATGTGTCCGATCCACAATTGAAGCAGATGCTGGAATTGTTCGATGACATTCCAGACATACCCGGTCCAGACGGTCAGCAATGGTCCCTTTCCACCAAGGAGGGGCGGGCCACCATCAAGGCGGGATGGCTCAAGCGGGGTTGGGCCGATGCGGGCCTGTGGGATTCCGAGGCGAATCCGGCTCGTGCACTCAGGCGTTTTCTCAGTGAGCAGTTCATCGGGAATTATCGTCAGATTGTCCGGATGTCGCAGGTCAACGACGAGAAGCAGCCCAGTTGATGGCCGTTGAAGAAGTCCATCACGACGCACCTCCCCGAACCGGCATCATTGTCACCCTTGGGCCGGCGACTGACGACCCGGATGTACTCGAACGCATGGTCGAGTCCGGCGCATCCATATTCCGGATCAACTTCAGCCATGGCGAGCCAGATTCGCACTATGAACGAATCAAGGCGGTACGGGCCATCGAGAAGTCAACCGGCCGGCCGCTTGCCATCATGGGCGATCTTCCAGGGCCGAAGATCAGGCTTGTTGAGGTGGCGGGCGAGGGGATCATGCTCGAGGCTGGGCAGGAGATCACCTTCGACCGAGGTGAGTCGGGCCCATGCCGTTTACATGAGGATAATGGCCAGATCGTTCTCGGTTGCACATGGGCAGGTCTGGTCGACTGCGTCCAGCCTGGTGACCGAGTGCTGATCGATGACGGTCAGGTCAGACTGTTGGCCGTCGGAAGCGAGTCGGGCAGATTGACCTGTCGCGTGACCGCAGGAGGGCTCATCACTTCCCACAAGGGGGTGAATCTTCCTGACAGCGATCTGGACATCGAGGTGCCCACGCCAAAGGATCGTTCGCTGGCGGAATGGGCCATCGGCCACGACATCGATCTGTTAGCGATGAGTTTCGTCCGCTCGGCCAGTGAAATCAAGGTGGTGCGTGATCTGCTGTTGGAGAAGGGCCGCATGATCGGTCATGAACGGCCTTTGCCGATCATCGCGAAGATCGAGGTGCCAGCTGGTGTGCACGCGGCGGAATCGATCATCGCAGCGGCAGATGGCGTGATGGTCGCTCGCGGTGATCTTGGAGTCGAGATGGATCTCGCGGCCGTCCCGATCATCCAGAAGCGATTGCTTTCTCTGGCGAGGCAATTGGACAGGCCCTGCATCGTGGCGACCCAGATGCTCCAGTCGATGGTTGAATCGCCTGTTCCGACTCGAGCGGAAGCCAGTGATGTTGCCGGGGCGATCTTCGATGGGGCCGATGCCGTCATGCTTTCCGGAGAAACAGCCGTCGGTGCCTATCCAGTCGTTGCTGTGCAGACGATGCGGCGAATCTGTTCGCAGACGGAATCATGGATGGATTCGGATGGCTATCAGGTCGAGGCCGGAACCCCTCTGGAATCAGTTGATCAGGCGATGGGTGATACACATGCACTGGTCGAGGGTATCTGGTCGACGGCGCATGCCGTGAAGGCCAAGTGCATAGTCGTCTTCTCGGAATGGGGGACCTGGTCAAGGCTCATCAGTCGAAGCACACGTCCAATCCCGATAGTCGCCTACACCTCCCGGCCATCGGTGGTGAGGCAGATGCTGCTGTGCAGAGGCGTCATTCCCGAATTGATGGAGATCATGCCGGATGCCGAGATTCTGGGGAGGGATGCCGAGCATCGACTCCGCGACCTTCATTGGCTGGAGCCCGGTGACGCCATTCTGGTCGTCATCGGCCGTCCGATGGCGGAGACCATCCATTCGGTCCGTGTCACGGTGCAGCGGATCTCAGATATCGAGGCGACGGGATGAAGGCGTCCATTCTGGTCATAGGTGACGAGTTGCTTGGTGGGCGTTGTCGTGATACGAACTCAGGTTGGCTCTGCAGCAGCTGTGCCTCGTTCGGAATTGAAGTGCTCGAGACGCGTTGCGGTCCAGATGATCCGGGCTGGATTTCACGAGCGATCTCCGAGATGACCATCGGGTGCGATCTGCTTCTTGTGACGGGAGGGCTGGGGCCGACGCCCGATGATCTGACCCGTGAAGGTCTGTCCGAATTTCTTTCTGATCCGCTTGTGGTCGATGACGAGGCGGCGTCTTGGATCGAATCCTTCTTCGCAGATGCCGATCTTGAAATGGGGCCGTCGCAATCCAGGTTGACCATGCGGCCATCGACAGCCACTTGTTACCGCAACCATGTCGGGACGGCGCCGGCGATTCTCTCCGAGCAAGAAAACACCGCCATCTGGTTGCTTCCGGGGCCACCGCGTGAGCTTCATGATGCCTGGCAGCGACATGTATCCGAATGGTTGTCCAGACGAGGTGTGTCCGGGCAGTCAGTCAAGCCAGTCACGGTCCGGTGCTTTGGTCTGATAGAGGCGAGCATGGAGGAACGGCTAGGTTCGCTTGCGTCGCGTTCGAATCGACCGCTGGCCGGAACCAGGATCAGTGGAGGCGAGTTCCATCTGCATCTTGAACCATGTGGCGCCGACCAGTCGACGATGGACGCCTGTGTCGCGGCGGCTCGTGAAAAACTCAAGCCCTACGATTTCGGTCTGGACTCCCAGAGCCTGTCTTCGGTGATCGGTGAACTGCTCAGGGCTCGTGGGGAGCGTCTGTCGACTGCCGAATCCTGCACATCGGGCCTCATAAGCAGTGCCATGGTGGACATCCCTGGTTCAAGTGAATGGTTCAGTGGCGGCTGGATCGTCTACAGCAACGAGATGAAGCATTCGTGTCTGGGTGTACCGGAGGATCTGCTCGCTTCGGTGGGAGCGGTCTCTCGCGAAGTCGTCGAGGCGCTCGCGAGGAACGCCATCTTCAATTCCGGTTCACAGTGGTCGATCGCCGTATCGGGCATCGCCGGGCCGGATGGTGGTACGCCGGAGAAGCCGGTGGGGACCGTCTGGATTGCCTGTCATGGACCCGGCATGGAATGGCAACGTCGATTCAGGTTCCGTGGAGACCGGGCAACGGTGAGGCAGAGGGCAACTGCGGCTTCATTGCAGTTGCTGCGATGGTGTCTGGATGGGCACGATCCCATGACCCCAATGTCGTGGGATGAGCCTTCATGAACATCGAGGGGTATGTCGCGGTTGGTTCGAATCTCGGCGATCGCCTCAAGAACATTCTCATGGCTGTCGAGATGCTCGATGATCTTTCCGGTGTTTCCGTGTTGCATGTCAGCACCTTGCTCGAAAGCGATGCGGTGGGGGATGTCGATCAGCCTGATTTTCTCAATGGTGTCATCAAGGTTCGATCGGATCTGGATGCGAAGTCGATGTTGGAAAAATTGCTCGCTATCGAACTGGTATTGGGAAGAGATCGATCATCATCTCCGCCTGGCGGTCCAAGGACGATCGATCTGGATCTGATTCTCTGGGGCGACCAACTCGTCGACAGTCCGGAGTTGACGCTTCCGCATCCAAGATTCCAGAATCGGGCCTTCGTTCTGGTCCCGATGGTGGAGTTGGCACCCGATCTTGTTCATCCCGGCAATGGCAAGAGCATGCGTGATCTCCTGTGGTTGGAAATCCAATCAAATGGGGATCTGGCAAACCGGTGCCGTCCGGCGGGTCGCGGCCCGCTGGTTCCGCCCGAGTCCTGATTTGTAGACGCTCAATTCGAACCTTTGCCGCTCCGCAAGGTGTATGCTTACGGTATGAAGACACCAACGAAACGAATCCTGACTACAGCATTTCTACCCCTGCTCTGCCTGTCTGTTCTCACTTCAGATTTGATGGCTCAGCAGGGCCCAGCCAGCTTCACTCCGATGCCACCGCAGGACCTTCCCGATGTGGATCCTGCAGTCGTTGAGGCGGCAACGGCGTTGCTCGAGGAGGCGCAGAAGGCCTTTCAGGAGGCGCCTGCCATCACCAGCGTGGTGAAGGTCTTCGTTGAGAGCGGCGAAATGCAGAAAAAGATCGTCATCAATTCGAAGTTCGGTCCGGACGGTCAGGTCTTCGTGGAGGCGCCGGATTCACTGGTCGTCGCCAAGGACGGCTTCCTGAACGTCGTCAATTACGAGATCTATGACCGGTATCTGCGTGTCCAGATGTCTGGGAATGTTTCCGATGAGTTCGATTCCATCTACCGAGACCGCTTTGCGGCGGGCTTCGAGGTGTTGATGCGTGATGGGGAGCCGATTCCCGTCTGGCTTGAGGCGATCATGATGCGGTCTGTGGGTGTGCCTGCCATCTCGGGTCTTGAGGAAGTCAAGGATGAATCGGGACGAGCCCTCAAACGGATCTCCGTTCGTGGAACCATGGGCAGTGGCCACCTTGATTACGACCCCGAGTCAAAGAAGATCCTGCATGTGAGCTCGAAGATGTATTCGCTCGAGGGCATTGAAGGTTTCCAGTGGGACATGAACCTCAACATCAATGCGACCTATCTTCCGAAATTGCCCGAGCCGATCGTGTTCGATCCGGGCAAGCGTCTGGGGGTCTCCTCCCTGAAGGAGGTCAATCCGGTCACCAGGAACGAGCTTGTGGTCGGTTCCCCGGCTCCATTCCTAACGGGCAAGAGGTTGGACGGTTCGGATGTGACGCTTTCCGGACTGAAGGGCAAGACCGTCGTCCTCGATTTCTGGGCGACCTGGTGCGCACCATGCAAGCGTGGTTTGCCCAAGGTCAACGAACTCTATCTCGAAAACGGATCGAATGATGGGGATGTCGTCGTGTATGCGGTCAGCATCATGGAGACGCCTTTGAAAGCCGAGGACAAAATCGAGAAAGTAGATGAGTACTGGAAGAAGCAGGACTTCTCCCTGCCGACGCTTGTCTGCACGGATGACGAGATCCCACGGAAGTGGGGGATCACGAGCATCCCTAAGCTTGTGATCATCGATTCGGAAGGTGTTGTCGCCGAGTCGATCAATGGTTATCACGAGGATCTCAAGAAGAGGATTCAGTCGAAGATTGATTCGCTGGAGTCTTCTGAGTGACGATCTGGGCCATTTTCCTGTTCTTGAACATCCTCAGTGCCTGGTCGGTTTCGTTGTTAGATGTTCCATCTGAAGGTGGCGGAGTCGTCGACTATTCCTGGATTGCGGAGGCGATCGAATCCGACGAGCCACTCAGGATAGTCGGTGTCGCCACACTGGAACTCGCTCCACTCGAACAGTCCGCCGAGATCATTCGAGAGGAACCATTCACGGTCACCATCGATCTGCTGAAAGATCGTCGATGCATCTATAGAGTCGAGGGCTACGATTTCCATATCGATGAATCGGAGATCATCGCCACCAGGCGTGGTGTCGATGACGCCTATGTCCGTGTTCCTGTCCGTGGTGGGCCCGCCGAGTGCATGCGTCGACTGCTGGGCGCCGAGTGGTATCCGATGCTGCATTTCATCTATCCGGACTGTTCCACGCAGGAAGACGGCGGTTTCTTTCGCAAGCTGCTTTGTGCCGGGCAATCGTCGCCAGTCAGTGATGCAGAATCCAGATCGGCGGGAATGATCTGGCGTTCCGGCACGACCGTCTTCACGCTTGATGTCGATCCCGAGACCGGGAGGCCCACGACAGCAACGCTTGTTCGCTATGAAGGAGAGGATATTCCCGAAGGAACACGTCTGATCGTCACCTGGAAATGGGACTATCAGCAGATTCCCGAGGATGCCGACCACTGGTTCCAGAGAGGCAATCGTTTTCGTGTGGATAGAATCAGTTCATTGAGAAAACTAGATGAGGGCTCGATTCCCATGGTCGGTCGTCCGGCACCGTCGCTGAAACTGCCGGATCTTGCTGGTGAGATCGTCGATCTGGCCAATCTGCGTGGTCGAGTACTCGTGATCGATTTCTGGGCGACATGGTGTGGTCCCTGCAGGCAGGCCTTGCCGAAACTGCAGTCACTTGCTGACGAAATGTCCGATTCCCCGGTCACGATACTGGCCGTTAACTGTTACGAACAGAAGAAGGGTGAGGCGATGGAGGAAGCGGTGAAGTCCGTCGTGAAATCGCTTTCCCTGAAGCTGCCTGTTCTGCTCGATGTGGACGGGGCAGCGGCTCGCAGCTGGGGTGTCAAGGGACTGCCTTCGACCTTCGTCGTTGATGAGAAGGGCCAAATCGTATCAGTGCATGTCGGCGCCGGTCCTGAGTATCTGCAGGACATACGTGACGACGTGATCGAGGCGATCGGGGATTGATCAGCGAGTCGAAGTGGCGGCCGTCTTCGTGGAGGCGGTCAGGTCGGCTGCGATCGCCTCGACGATCTGTTCCTGGAGTCGCTTGCAGTTGCGGACCTTGGCCAGATCATTGCCCATGATGCTGAAGGCGACGGATCGCCCATCTGGTGCGATGACAAGCCCGCTGAGTGCACTGACACGATTGATGTATCCGCTCTTCGCGACCACGATGCAGCCGTGCAGATTGCTGGATCCGAATCGTCGTTCGAGTGTTCCCGAGCCCGGGGAGGGAAGGGCGTCCCTGAAGGCGATGCTCTTGGGGCTGTCGTCGGCAAAGCTGCCCAGCCAGAGCGTCATCACGCTCGGTGGGATCTGGTTGAGTCGACTCATTCCCGAGCCATCCGAGACGACCACCTTGTCCTTGTCGACGCCTGTTCGCAACTGGATGGCCTCTTCCAGAGCCTGACTTCCGTTGCTCCATGTTCCAGGTCGGTTCGTGCGACGATTTCCCAGATGCTTTAGCAGTGCTTCCGCATAGAGGTTCTTGGACTCGTGGTTGCATTCCAGAAGGACGGTGTGAAGTGGTGTGACGACGTCGAAGAGAACCGTGCCGTCGTCGAATCGTTCGGATTCGGTGGCATATCGAACGGTGCCCACCTTGATCCCGTATCTTTCAAGTCGATCCGCAATCAGTCTCCCGGTGAACATGGCCGGCTCATGAATGGTCACCTCGACTGGTGAGACCTGTTGCTTCCCGACGGTTCCGTTGACCACGATCTGCTCCGTCAGAACACGGCGATGGGGGTCGATGTTGTTCTTGGATGCGGACTTTCCAGAAGCGACGCTCATGTTGTTCTTGATTGGAAGGAAAGTCGAGCGAGGCGATTCGCCGACCACGACACGGCGTCTGGTGGAATCGGGAGCGGGACGCAGGGCGAGGATGTTTCGATGGAAGTTGAGTCCGGATACTTCCGCGCAGTAGTGCCTCTGCGACTGATTGGTCGGCCACGAGGGATGAAACAGGTCCCGGTCGAAGATCCGATC
>MDTD01002382.1_pt1 | contig 10082 bp, 9 predicted proteins | sample 811221 | NCBI WGS metagenome assembly MDTD01 (sample SAMN05326646, study PRJNA326480) | marine metagenome | isolation source: seawater | place: Pacific Ocean: South West | collected 2011
AAAGAAAAAGCCACCTCTCAGTGACCAGTGTCCTCGTTTCCTGTTCTCGTCGAAGTGGCTTGCTTCTTGTTGTTGTTCCGTAACTATAATAACATATTTCTGAGAAAGTTCAAATCTTATTTAGATCGATTCCCATCGATTGTCCTAATTGGAATAGTAAGACCTGAACTCGGATGAGTTGCTTCCATTACTATTTTCTTTTCGTGTATACCAATCAATAGCCGTACATTTCGGATATTTTTGGATTCCTCTGATATTAAAATTTCATAATTCCCAAGAGTTGTATTTTCCGAAACTTTTTCTGAGTTGCCTCGATGCAGACTGAACTCAATACCTTCTAGGCTTCCGGTTGCTTCCGCAGCTCTAGTGATGTTAATGGCTTCGGCAATACTCCCTTTGGCCCCTGTTGGTATAACCGCCACAAAACGATCTTTGCCTACATCAATCCCAATAGCCTCCTGTAGTTTGCCTCTCTGACCAAATAGTTTTGGATTGTCCTCTACAAGTGTGGGGTTTTCAGACATTCCATAACGACAACCAAATATAAATAAACTAGATAAAATAATTAGTAATTTCAGTAACCTCATCGGATACCTCCCATAAACTGAATACCGGTCAGCTTTCTGTAAAAAGTCATAGCGTAACTGTCCGTCATTCCAGCGATGAAATCCGCTATTTTCTGCACTCGAGTGTATCTATCTCCACTTACGATACGACCGGGTCCCAAGAATTGCCCCGGAATTAGTTGTAACAGTTTTTTGCTGCGTGCTGAAGTACCGTCTCTTCTTAGTGCATCATCTTCGACGGCTGCGACCAAGAACTCAAGAAGGCCTCCCAGAACCTCAAATCCAGCCGCTTCAACCTCAATCACTTCATGGGCACCATACACTTTCTGAATCGATAACTCTTTAATTTTTTCTAAATATGGCGCACTCTTTACCTGACTAATTAACTCTTGATCGAATTCACCAGATAAAATTAAAGGTTCCATTTGCATGAAACGATGACTTACTTGGGCGATTAATTCACTAATAGCCTTGCCTACAAGATATTCAACTCTTTCTTTTGGTTCTTCAAATTTGGCGATTCTTTGTCTGACTTCTTCTCGCTGATCATCCAAAACATTTAGCAGTAATTCATACGCCTCTTCATAACTAATATGCCCCAAACGAAAGCCATCCCCAAAATCTACAAAGTGATAGCAAATGTCATCAGCAGCCTCAACCAGAAAAGCCAATGGATGCCTTGAATAGGAATCGTCAGCCCGCTTGAGTAATCCAACTTCCTTTGCAACTTGGCGAAATATCTGTTCTTCACTTTGAAAATACCCCGGCTTCTTCCCCGAAATTCCAACACTGGGACTTTTTTCCCATAGAGCAGGACGTGGATATTTACACATGCTCGCCAAAGTAGCACAGGTAAGTTGTAAACCACCCTTATTATTAGGATGTTGTAATTTGGTTAAAATCCTCAAAGCTTGCGCATTACCCTCAAATCTGAGAAAGTCTTCACGCTTCGATGGATCAAGAGAATCGATAATATTCTGACCACTAGCTGTATGTTTGAACCAATGCTGGATTGCCTGTTCTCCGGAGTGTCCAAATGGTGGATTACCTATGTCATGGGCCAGGCAAGCTGCCGCAACTAGAGCTCCTACATCTGAACTAATAACGTCTCTGAGCTCATATCGTTCGATTAGGTCCGCAGCCACTGCAACCCCAAGGCTCCTTCCCACGCAACTTACCTCTAAGGAGTGCGTTAATCGAGTTCTTACGTAATCTACGTGAGCCAGAGGAAAAACCTGGGTTTTGTCTTGCATTCTGCGAAACGCCGAACAAAAAACGATACGATCATGGTCTCGCTGATAAGCAGACCGACCTCTAGTATCATAAGGTTCATCTCGACCTAGACGTCGAGTACTCAAGAGTTTATTCCAATCCATCACAACCAACTTTCGGGGTCGCATTGTATCAAATTACAAATCTATTATTGATCATTCACTGGAAACTTTTGGCATCACTTGCTAGTTTTTAATAGTTCATTTTTGTGATTAGTTATTTATTCCAATGGAGTGTTCATGACATCAGGCTCTAAAATATTAATTTCGGGTTCATCTGGTCTTGTGGGTCAAGCCTTAAGTGACAGTCTATCCTCGGCTGGTCATATCGTATACAAACTTGTTCGCCGTAAACCCTCCTTGAATGAGTTTAGCTGGAATGCAAAGGATCAAATCGATCTACCAAGCAATACACAACTTGATGCTGTAATTCATTTAAGTGGTGAAAATGTAGCCGCCAAACGCTGGTCCAAGCATATCAAGCAGCGTATATATGACTCTCGAATATTGAGCACCCGTCTTCTGGTTGAGAGTATGGTTGCCTTAGATAATCCTCCTCCCACGTTTATTTGTGCTTCAGCCGTAGGAATATATGGAGATCAGAAAGATAATGTTCTTTCAGAAACTGCCACCGAGGAATTTGACGCAAGAGGATTTTTGTATTCGGTCGCAAAAGATTGGGAACTAGAAGCACAACGATATAGTGAACTTGTGGACTCAGCACGAACTGTAAACGCTCGCATTGGCATAGTACTTTCACCGCTCGGTGGAGCACTTGAGAAAATGTTGCCGGTATTTAAAACGGGTATGGGAGGTCCCTTAGGCAACGGAAAACAGTATATGTCATGGATAAGTCTTACTGATTTAATTAATGCATTTAAGTTTTGTTTGGATAATCCTGCTGCTCAAGGCCCGTTCAATTTCTGTAGTCCTGCTCCAATGACTAATGCAGCATTCACGAAAGTTCTCGGTAATTTTCTGCATCGTCCTGCAGTAATACCCGCGCCTGCCTTCGGCTTAAAATTAGCCCTTGGTCAGATGGCTGAAGAACTACTACTTTCTAGTGTTAGAGCTATCCCAAAAAATTTACAGTCGATCGGATTCGAATTTCAGCACAATAATCTTGAATCCGCTTTAGAAGCCGAAGTTACATAAGGAGAATTCATGCGAGTTATTACTACTCTAATTTTGCTCTTTTCATCATTATCTAACGATTTGAACGCCTTTACTACGAATCTACAAGATAATGGAATCGCTGAAGTGGTACAGAAAGTGGAAAATTCCGTTGTGCACGTAACGGCTCGTGTTAATGTTGCTGTATACGGAGGACGTAGAGGTACAGGTCGCTTTGGAACACTTTTCGATTTCTTTTTCGAAGTTCCTAATAACGTTATGCCTAGAGAAAAAGGTGTTGGTAGCGGCTTCATTTACGATAAATCCGGTCTTATTTTAACTAACAATCACGTCATTGAAGGTGCGGATGAAATCACCGTTACCATGAAAGACGGCCGAGTCTATCAATGCAACTATCTTGGCGGCGACCCTACTCGCGATATTGCTGTTCTCAAAATCGATGATAAGGATTTTGAAGGTCGCTTTGCACCCCGTTTCGTCGCCGAATTAGGTGACAGTGGAAAACTTCGAGTAGGTGAATGGGTAATAGCTATAGGCTCGCCCTTTAAGTTAGACCAAACAGTTACATTAGGAATCGTTTCAGCTAAAGGGAGATCATTAGCTGTTAAGGGACAAACCAGTTATAACAATCTTATACAAACAGACGCTTCTATTAATCCTGGTAATTCGGGAGGTCCATTGCTTGATATCAACGGGCGAGTAGTCGGCATAAATACCGCAATTAATCCAATGGGGCAAGGTTTAGGATTTGCTATTCCAGTGAACTTAGCGCGTCGAATTACTGGAGATCTTTCCAGATTTGGTGAGGTCAGACGATCCTGGCTGGGGGTCCAAATTCAAGATTTAACTCCTGAGTTGGCTAGACAAAAAGATTTACGCTTAGCCAAGGGGGTCAATGTAGTCAGAGTTATACCTGGTACACCTGCATCTAAAGCAGGATTGCAAGATGGGGACATTATCATTAGAGTAAACGGTACTCTAGTTGAAAATCGAGAAGTATTGATTGGTAAAATTCAAGAAATACCAGTTGGCGAAAAAGGCCAATTTCAGATACTCCGAGATAATAAACCTGTGCAATTGGACATCACATTAAGTGAACCCTCACAATCCAATAGAGGAATTGCTCTGGATGTTCTTGGCTTAACTATTAAAAATCTTAATTTTAGAGATAGGCGTAATTTAAGACTAGATCAGGACCTAGAGGGAGCTTTAGTAAAAGGCGTCAAGCGAGGAAGTTTAGCAGAGCGCAGTGGAATCCAAGAAAACGATGTGATCATCCAAGTTAATAGAAGAAAAGTGTCAGATGCCGAAACATTACAGAGAGCCCTCACCTCCGCCCGTCGAGCTAGAGCTGTTTTTCTAGTGGTAATTCGACAGGGCTATCTCAGTTACATTGAATTGGATTTATAAAGAAATCCATATTTGTATCGAAGATTATTCAAAGTGTGCGTTAAGGTGTCTCAACGCATCATCGTATGGCTCCGGTTTACCATAGTAGTAACCTTGAATGTAATCTATACCCATCTCACGAAGTTGATCTAACTGGTGTTTCTCTTCGATACCTTCTGCAATAGTAGAAAGACCTAGACCACTTGCCATTTTTGTTAGAGTTTCCACTAATACTCGGCTTTTCTGATCTTCATTCATTTTTCTAATGAAAGCTTGATCTATCTTCAAGTTATCAATATCGAATTCTGAGAGATAACTTAAAGAGGAGTACCCAGTACCAAAATCATCTAGTGCTACCAAAAATCCCATTTCTCTACAGCGATTAATCCATTCAACGGCTAAAGAGCCTTCCACTAATACACGCTCCGTTATTTCTAGCTTGACTTGCTCTGCAGACACATCCTCTTCCCTAATAATTTGCTCAATATCGTCAAAAAATGTGGATGACATCATTTGTCGTCCTGAAATATTGATACTCATAAAAATTTTATGATCACATTGTTTCTGCATGCGATGAAGGTCATGGCAGGCTTGCCTAAAAACCCACAAGCCAATAGGAACAATCAAGGAGGTTTCTTCTGCTAAACCCAAGAAATGATCGGGCCTTACTCTACCTCGGGTTGGGTGAAACCATCGCACCAGAGCCTCGTAGCCTCCTAAGCGCTTCTTTTCCAAATCTACAATTGGTTGATAATTCAAAGTAAAGTTTTGTTCTTCCACAGCCTTCATGATGTCCCGTTCAAGACGAATCTTTTCCATCGCTCTGTCCTGGAACGCGCGTACATTGCCACCTACATCAGTATTAAGAAGTTCATCTAACTCGTTGGCGTTGCCTTTGATGTTACTACGCACTCGATTTAGCAAAACTGATATCAATAACCTAACAATGGCGTCAGCTTCCTTGATTCTAGAAATAAGTTGTTCACGATAAACTATGGTAAGCTTAGAGTCACCAATAGAGCGGGCTGAGGCTGATCGTCTAGCTATATCAATCACGGCCATCTCACCAAATATTTCACCAGGGCCAAGAATTGATATAGGAGTATCAACATCTCCATCACGGGTGTAGATCTCTACACGGCCCAGTTCAATAATAAAAGCACAATTTCCATCATCGCCCTGATCAAAAATTATTTCCCCGTCATGAAATGACTTTGAATAGACTGCTTCTTCCATCTGTTGTCTCCTGTGAACGCACTGTGGGCAGATTTATACCTCACACAACCCTAATTGGTCAATGCTATAAGCTATATGGATATGCTTGCCTCAATCTCTTGAATTCTTTTTATGGTCGTTTCGGCGTTCTTGTGAAGTATTCCTATCCCACCTTGAGCTATCCAAGAATCTACGTTTTTATCAAGATCATCAATTAATATCTTGCTTAAGTTTTTACGTAAAAACATCGACGGAACAGCTAGGTTTTGTTTTACATAACGAGACTTGTACGGCTGAATAATATTAGGAGTGTCTGAACCCAATTCACGCTCAACCCAGCGAAGCTTGCCAACTCTTGAAAAACGGCTACTCGCTGGGGTGCTTAATATGATCCTTGGATAATTACCCAAAAAATCCCAAAGTAATCTACCATCAGATAACCAGGGCATAAATTCCCAAAAGGACTGAGGCAAATTTGCTGTCATCTTATACCAATCACTACCCAGATGTTCCCGAAGTTCACCAATAGAATCAAAGGCTGGCATATGCGCCCAAGTGGGATGTGGCGGCAAAACTTGAGGAATTTCTTTGAGTATATGATTTTCGAAATCAGTTAATACGCCATCTAGATCACAATAAAATATAAGCTGACATTGCACGCAAACAATGTAACATTTTAGTGGACGACCTTCTTGAACAAAGGAACTTTTTATGTCGGCTAACGAGTTAATTGTCATTGGATGCGGTGTCCTAGGTAAGCGAATTTTTGACAACTGGCAAGGCAAATTTCTAGGAATTGTGCGGAGTCAAGATTCTCTAAACGAGTTATCTGCAACTGGTATCTCAGGCAGTACTAAAATGCCTACTGGGCTTTCTTTAGAATCAGTCATTTTCGCAACAAGTGGTAGTCCAAATCAGCTCAGTGCGGTTGAGCAATTTGTTTCTTTGAATCCAAAATTTTCAGGCACAGCTATTCTGATTAGTTCAACTTCGTATTATCAAGGAGTTCAAGGTCCTGTAAATGAGGCTTCAGCTGGTGGTAATACACCTCGTTCAATCGCTTGCCAAAAATTAGAGCATGCTTTTAAAGCCTCATTTGATACAGGCTGGATTCTAAGATGCGGTGGTTTATTTGAACCCGGTAGAGGACCGTTTGCTTATTTATCTAGAACTGGTCAAATCCCGCCCATTCCCACAGGTCAACAATTGGCACTTTTTAGTTACCGTGATTTACAGCGGTTGGTGCTTATTTTGCTCAAAGAAAAAACAGAACAAGTCTCTACCTTATTATGTACTCTGCGTAATTGCCCTACCCGATATGACTATTATTCGGCGGCTTTCAGTAAATTGAATATTCCCTTCAATCTATCAGCAACCGCGCCGTGTGGGCCTCAGTATGAGCCTGAAAAATTATATCGAATTTTTGAACCCCTAGACTCTCATTGGGATGCTGCATTGCAATGAACTGATATGCCTTTAGTAACCTAAGGTTAGGTCTAATTCATCCAATTGTCTCTCTAGTTTGTGCATGAAAAGCATCGTATTTTTAGGGATTCTTGGCACCCAAAATAAAGGATTGGTAGGGACCCTGCGACGATCAAAATACAGTTTGCCTGATTCTTGTTTTTGGGAACACATCAACCAATCAATTGTATCAGCTCCATCAGCTGGCTGGCGTAACATGTCACGGGTGAAATTATAGAATGACGGCATTCCTTGACTTAAACCAGGAGTATCAACCCAACCTGGATGCATACTATAAAAATTGCATTCAGAATTTGCATAGCTTTGATCAAAGTATTCCACTAAATGAATCTGCTGCCGCTTATGAAACGCGTATTGTTTAATTTTATTGTAAGGGTTGACTAATTCACCCATATAATTCGTATTTAGAGGTGTTGGTAGTGCTCCTCCAGAAGTCACTACAATCACACGAGATTGCTTTTTTAGCTTTTCTAATTTGAACAATTGTCTGGTAATCCAAGCTGGACCCAAAACATGAAGAAGATACAGACGGTCACTGTCTATCAAATTACACTGTGATGGTTTTTTTTGCGGCATAGCTCCGGCATTAAAAACTACACCATCAAGCGTGGGACAATTGCTTACCAATTTGTTGAGATCTTCTGGTTCAGATAAATCTAATTTTAGGTGAGTAACAGATTTGGAAGTACTCGGTTCTGATCTAGATACACAAATTATCTTTGCTCCCCTAGATGCTAATTTATCCACGACTGAAGCACCGATACCTTTACTTCCACCGGTGACCAAAATGTTCAACTGATCGATATCTTGCCTTGTCTCAAAAGGTTTTCTGATTCGACTGATTTTTCTTCTACCAAATCCGAATGGATCTTTTATAAAGTTTAATGGATTCATAATTGCCCTAAAAAAAACCCTCTGAATTTCTCAGAGGGTTTTAGAAATTTATTTATCACATGTACCTAAGGAAAAGCCTTACGTAACTTATCTGTTTGATATTTTCCCAGACGATGCTTATTACGCTCAATAAACATTTTAGATACTGGTTTCCACTCGGAATCTTGTAGACCCTGTTCAATTGCTTCAATAACAGAGTTCATTCCAAAAAATAGACTACCAAAATAACTATCTTCACAGTAATAAAGTCTATCTCGAGCCTCTACGCTAAGAGAATTAACCGTATATACACCCTGACCCACAGGTACTTTGCTACGATAATCAACAACCCACTGACGAAATTCTGGGTTAGTCAGACGGTATGCATTTTTCTTTATATATTCTTCTACTAAGAGCGCTTTTGATTGAACTCCAAGATAAGTTTTATCTGACATACGAATTATTTTTTCAAACTCCTTAGTCTCCAACTTTGCGCCTTGGCTCTTCACATAGCTTAGCAAAACCAATTGATCTAGCTGTTGGGCGTTCATATCACGCCTTTTAAGTGCACGCCAAACCAGATTTTTAAAACTGTAATAACTAGTAGAACGATTCTTTAAATGCACCGATACAATTTGTCCAGCCCAGTTCTTGTCACTAGAGTCAGCAAAATAGGCCTGCAAACTTAATGAATTGAGTAATTTATACAAAGTATCAATTGTAAACTTCCCCTCACGCTTGATGGCATAGAGGGCCGTGAGCTCATTGGTGAATGATGACTGCATACCCAACAGTCTTAATGCTTCAATAAGATTCATATAACGGCGAGTAGTCAAATCATGTGCTTGGATATACTGATTAGCCATGTCAAATCGTTCTGGATCAGTTTTATCAACCATGGCAGCAACTAAATCACTGGTCGATTGTTGGACACTTATAGTTTCTTCACTGTGAAGTGCGTTAAACAATCCTGTTCTATTTAAATCATCTGAGTCAACAGCGGCAAAGGTAGGCAGAGATAACAAACCCGCAAGTCCCAGTCCGCACAGTAATTTTTTTCTCATGTCCATTCTCCTAGAATATCTAATGGCTTTTCTTGGCCACTTTTTTAATGACGTTTTCGATTTTGTATACCCCTTTGCTAAAAATAAAATGATTTTTTTTTTATCAGTTTAAAGACTGTGAATTTTTAAAGGCCACGGGTTAACATTAAATTTCTTCAATTGTTAAGGATATGATGATTATAAAATTATTCTCTTTAATGCTTATCTTCACGTGCAGCATCAGTTCCGCAAAAAGCCTTACTAAGCAAAGTCGATTTTCCGAATTGCACCACAAGTTTTTTCTCAGTGATAATGACTATCGTTTTGAAATCATTAAAAACTACATCAACAAGCACAATCGATTCATTAGTGATCATCAGGTTTTAGCATACAAATATAGAGCTATGGCCAATTCGCCCTATAGTTTTTTTAGGGCCACTAATCATCTGATGTATGCGGATATGGAAAGCGGTGATCTTGAGCTCCCAAAAGGATGGAATGAGAAATCTCATGCCTCTTGGGTCATAGCAGACATGCATGTGCAGAACATCTCATATTGGGATACAAAGCAAAGTCTTAAACCAGAAACGGTCTATTTTCTAGACGATTTTGACGAATCATTAGTCTTGCCTGTAACGGTGGATTTATTTAGATATCTTGTCTCTTTAGAATTGTTTATGGACAGACTCAATTTCAAAGTCTCTAGGCATGAACGTTTGAATACTTTAGATGAATTCGTAAGAACGTATCGAAAAGTTTTGAAAAAAGCCAAAGACAAAAAGATTAAGCAGTCTCCGCTAAAACAAATGCACAAGGAATTACAAAAGATACAGTTTGCTAAAGTTCATAAAAAACTTCTGAATAAATGGACAATTTCAAATGATGGAAAGCGCCAATTCAATACTAAAAACCCCAAGCTAGCAGTTTTGTCTGAAAAAGAAGAGCTTATGCTGCGCCGAAGCTGGCGACTGTGGCAACTGAAGCTGCCTCATACAAAAGCCAAACAATTAGATATTTTAGATATCAAAGCTCGAGTTTACAGCGGACTGGGTTCCTTGGGAGTCAAACGATTTTACATATTAACTGAAGGCCCGAGCCAGGATCTG
>MDTD01045121.1_pt1 | contig 10082 bp, 10 predicted proteins | sample 811221 | NCBI WGS metagenome assembly MDTD01 (sample SAMN05326646, study PRJNA326480) | marine metagenome | isolation source: seawater | place: Pacific Ocean: South West | collected 2011
AAAATTAAGGTTTTTTCAAGATCACAGTTTAAATAAATCGGCTTTATCTGTTTTTTCCCAAGAAAATTCACCCTTATTTGTTGGTTTTCTACCAAAGTGTCCATATGCAGAAGTGATCTCATAAATTGGTTTATTTAATTTTAACATTTCTCTGATACCTCTTGGAGATAAATTAAAATTATCATTGATTACCTTTTTTATACTTTCTATTTTAGCATCATCACCTTCTGCTAATTGAATAAATATTGATAATGGTTTAGAAACCCCGATAGCATAAGCTAATTGTATTAAACATTTGTCGGAAACGCCTGCGGCAACAATATTTTTAGCAAGATATCTTGCGGCGTAAGCAGCAGATCTGTCCACTTTAGTTGGATCTTTACCGGAAAAAGCTCCACCTCCGTGAGGCGCGGCGCCGCCATAAGTGTCCACAATAATTTTTCTTCCAGTCAAACCAGTATCTCCATCTGGACCTCCAATGATAAATTGACCAGTTGGATTAATATAGATTTCCTTTGGATCAAGTCCCACTAAATAATTTTCTGGTATAGATTTTTTTATGTAAGGAACAACCAAATCTCTTACTTTTTCTTGATTTAAATCTTTTGAATGTTGAGTTGATATTACGACAGAAGAAACTCTTACTGGTTTACCTTTTTCATATAACATAGTGATTTGACTCTTTGAGTCTGGTTCAATTCCTTTCAATGTACCATTTTTTCTATCGTGTGCCATTAACCTTAAAATTTTATGTGAAAAATATATAGGTGCCGGCATCAAGTCCTCCGTCTCTTTACATGCATAGCCAAACATTATACCTTGGTCTCCAGCTCCTTCGTCCTTATTGTCTCTGGAGTCAACTCCCATCGCTATATCTTTGGATTGTTCGTGAAGAAACGTCTCTATTTTGGCTGTTCTCCAACTAAAACCATTCTGATCGTAGCCAATATCCTTAATACAATTTCTTACTTTATCTACGAGTTCGTCTTTATCTATTTTTGGACCTCTAATTTCTCCAGCAAGAATAACTTTATTTGTGGTTGTTAATGTTTCACAAGCAACTCTTGACTCTGGATCACCCTTTAAAAATGTGTCCACTACCATATCGGAAATTCTGTCACATACTTTATCTGGATGACCTTCTGAAACAGATTCACTTGTAAAAAGGTAGTTATTATATTTCATTACTTTTTTTGTTTAAATAAAAGATAAAAATATATGTAATTAAAAGAGCAAAAAATATCAAATCATTTTTATTTTTATTTTTACTTTTAAATAAAGGAATCTCTAATTCTATATTACCTGCTTCTATTGGATTTAGTTTTTTTACTATTTCCCCTTTGTTGTTGATTATAGCGCTAATACCTTTATTAGCTGATCTAACTAGGTAAGAGTTTTGCTCAATTGCCCTAAAAACTCCTTTTGCGAAATGTTGATAAGGGCCGATAGTTTTTCCAAACCAGGCATCTTCTGAAATATTTATAATTAGGTTTGTTTCATTTGTTGACTGCTGAATTAAATAAGGAAAAATTATTTCATAACAAATCATTGGTAAAATATTTAAATTTCCAATTTTTATATTATCCTGCTCACTTCCTCTAAGAAAGGAACCATGTCCCTCAGTAATTTTTTTCAATCCAGTTTTACTTAATAATTTTTCTAGTGGAAGAAATTCTCCAAACGGCACGAGTTTTTGTTTTTTATATTCTTGGATTATTTCCATTTCATTATTTACAACTATTAAGCTGTTAAAATATTTTTTTTTACTTTCATCTATTCTATTTATACCAAAAACAATTAAGTGATTTTCGTTAAAATTTTTTATAAAAGTTTCTTTTAAGCCATTTATATCTGTATAACTAAAGCCACTAAATACCCCCTCTGGCCAAATAAAAAGAGTTTTTGAGTTTTTTTCTGGGTCGCTGTATCTAATTAACTTTTCTAGCCTCTTTATAATTTTTTCGTTAGACAAACCGTATTCTAAAGGAAAATTTGGGGAAATAACTTTAACTTTAAATTTTTCCTCTTCTAAAATAATATTTTTTTTATTTTGATTAATGGAATAATTTCCAAACAGATAAAAGCAAAAAATAACAATTATTAAGAGTAATAATGTTAAGATTTTTTTTCCCAAACTAATCTTAAAAAATAAAACTGCAGGTAACACAAATATTGTTATTACAATTGCATTAAAAGCAAAAAAACCTGATATATTTAAAATTTGTAAAAATTCGGTAGCCCAAGAAAAACTATAGGCCCATAAATTCCATGGAAAACCAGTTAAAATTTTAGCTCTCAAATAATCAGAAAAAGCCATGCTGCCAGAGAAAAGTAGTATAGATGAAAGATTAAAATTTAAAAAAGGCCCGATAACTAAAATTGCCAAAGAAAAAAATAAACTTAAAAACAGTGGTATAATTATAATTCCAAAGGGAATGAGAAATTTGAATGATTCATCGAAAGTAAGAGAGTTAGTAATCCAATGTAAACCGCTTAAAAAAAAACTAAATCCAAATATTGTTCCAAATATAAATAAATTTTTTCTATAAGGTTTTTTTCTATATTTACTTTTTGATTTCTTCTTGATGTAAACAACAATATAAAAAAGTATCGGCAGTACTAAAAAATTTATAATTGTATAATTAAATGGTTGAAAAGAAAATACCGTGATTACTCCTAAGAAAAATGGAAGTAAATATAATGAGATAAAACGATTATCAAGGTATTGCTCGATCATTTATTTTATGTATGAAAGAAATTTTTTCTCCATCTTAGCCATATTGTAAAAATCTTTATTTTTTTTATGATCATGTCCCAGAAGATGAACTAAGCCATGTATCCACAGCCTATTCAACTCAAGCCTAAAATTATTTTTATCATTTTTATTATTTATCTTATTTAAATTTATTATTATGTCTCCTAAATAAATTTCCTTTTCTCTCCTTTGAATATTTCTAAACTCTCCTTTGCTATAAAAAGGAAAGGATAATACATCAGTAGATTTATTTTTTTTTCGAAATTTTTTGTTCAGTCTCTTTATTTCTTGATCGCCAGATAATAGTAAACTAAAAAAAATGACTTTTTTTTTGTATTTGTTTAATTTTTTGTTCAAATTTATAACTTTTTTTTCAACAAAACTACTTGGATTTTTTATGTAACGATACCAATTTTTATTATTTAAAATAATATTAACTTTGATCATCAGTGCTTTTGTTTTGATAAGCCCTAATAATTTTTGAAACTAATGGATGTCTTACGACATCATTGTGATCGAATTCAATAATTTTTATCTCTTTTAGATGTTTTAAAATAGTTTTTGATTTAATTAAACCTGATTGGGTCTTGTTAATTAAATCAATTTGTGAAGGATCGCCATTAACAACTAGTTTTGAATTTTCTCCAATTCTTGTTAAAAACATCTTTATTTGGGTTTGTGTAGCATTTTGAGCCTCATCTAGAATTGCAAAGCAATTTTTTAAAGTCCTACCTCTCATAAATGCTAAAGGGGCAATTTCAATTTCACCTGAGTCAATTTTTTTTTCGATTTTTTCTGCTCCAAAAAGTTCGTAGAGTGCATCATAAAGTGGCCTTAGGTAGGGATCAACTTTCTCTTTCATATCACCAGGTAAAAAACCGAGTTTTTCACCTGCTTCAACGGCAGGTCTTGAAAGTATGACCCTATCTATTTTTTTTTCCATGAGCATTGTAATACCGACCGATACTGCTAGAAAACTTTTTCCTGTTCCTGCTGGACCTAAAGACATTACAATATCATTTTCCTTAAGCGCTTTAATGTATTCAGATTGTTTTTCTGATCTTGCTATAACAGACTTACGTGGTGTTTTTATTAATTGTTTAAATGATTTAATATTAGATTCTTCTAGATCGTCCTTTTTTTTCACAGAAGATATTATATCCTCTTTTTCAATAATTTTTGTTAAAAAATATTTATTAACTAAAAATTTCAACGCACAACAAAAAATCTCTATTTTTTCTTTTTCTCCTTTGCAAGTAATTGAATTACCTCTAAAATAAATATTAGTTGATGTTAGTTTTGCTAAATGTTTTAAATTTTGATCAAATTGACCAACTATTGACATCAGCATTTCATTATCTGAAACTTGAATATTGACTGTCTTTTTATCAATTTTTTTTATAGTTAAATTCTGGTCTAGCTTACTAATTTCTGACATATCTAAGCGGCAAAATCTTTTTGGATTATTTTTTGATTAATTTCACCAAATAAGGTGTTTTGATTACCGTCAACAACTTTTACTTTTTTTATCATTCCCTTCAAGTCATTATCAGATCTTACAATTATTGAATTAAAATATTCATCTCTACCAAAAAATTCATCTGTGTCTCCAATTTTATTTTCAAATAACACTGATGAATAATTGTTAAAAAGTTTTTTTCTAAACTCTAATTTGAACTCTTCGGCTTTTTTTTGAAATATAACAAGCCTTTTTTTTGCAATATTGAATGGAATTTTTTTCATTTTTGAAGCAGGTGTACCAGGTCTAGGGCTAAATATGAAAGAAAAAGAATTAATATATTTTATTTTTTTCAATAAACCTAATGTTTCGTAGAAATCATCATCTGTTTCACCTGGATAACCAATTATAAAATCACTGGAAAACTCAATCGCAGAATTAATTTTTTTTAATTTTTCTATAATCGAAAGATAATCTTCAATAGTATGGTTTCTATTCATGTTTCTCAAAATCTTATTAGATCCAGACTGAACTGGAAGATGAATTAGAGGCATTAGTTTTTCACAGGAACCGTGTGCTTCAATTAAATCATTTGTAAAATCTATTGGATGAGATGTTGTATATCTTATTCTTTCAAGATCTTTTATCTGGCTAATTTCATTTATTAAGTGCGAAAGTTTTTTTCCAGAGTGGTTATATGCATTTACATTTTGTCCTAGTAAAGAAATCTCTTTAACACCATTATTAACAAGATTTTTACACTCTTCTTTTATTTCTTGTACTGATCTAGAAAATTCAGCACCTCTTGTATATGGAACTACGCAAAATTTACAAAATTTATCACATCCCTCTTGAATAGTTACAAATGATGAGACGTTACTATTCGAGTTTTTAACCAAATTAAAATTATCAAATTTTTCTACCACATCGAAAGTTGTAAAGTTTATCTTATTAAATTTTTGCTCTATTTTAAGTATTGTTTCATTTATTTTTTGATAAGATTGTGGACCAATTACTGCATCAATATACCTTTCCTTATCTATCAAAATTTCACCTTCAGCCTGAGCAACACATCCTGCAATAATTACTATTGGTTTTTTTTTATTTCTAAAATTTTTTTTTAATCGGCCTATGTCGTGATATACTTTTTCTGTAGCTTTTTCTCTTATATGACATGTATTTAAGATATAGCAATCAGCTTCATCTATTGTATCTGTTTTCACATAATTAATCTTTTTAGTTAAATCAAAAATTCTATTACTATCATATTCGTTCATTTGACAGCCAAAAGTTTTTATGAAAATTTTTTTTTCCAATTTATTTTTTAATTTTTGATCCGTATAATTCAAGTTTATGATCCACTAGATTATATCCAAGTTTTTTTGCAATTTTTTTTTGTAACTCCTCTATATCCTTGTCTACAAATTCGACTATTTCTCCACTATTAATATCAATTAAATGATTGTGATCATCATTGATTTCATAACGTGCTTTACCTGCTTTAAAATCATGTTTGACCAATATTCCTGACTCTTCAAAAAGCTTAACTGTTCTATACACCGTAGCAATACTAATTTTATCATCAATAGATGTAACTCTTTTATGTAGCTCATCAACATCTGGGTGATCTTTTGATCCGTATACCGCTTTTGATTCTGAGAGCACTTTAGCTATTACTTTTCTCTGATCAGTTAACCTGACTCCTTTTTGTTTGCACTTTTCCTCTATTATACTCATATTTTAATTTAACTTACTTATATAGATCGGCTGAATCAATTTTTTTTCTATCAAATTTTCATTTATTAATTTTTCAATGTTTTCAAGATCAAATGACTTTAAATCAGAGTTATTATAGCCAAAAATCCTCACATTTTTAGATATTTTCATGCCTTTTGCCACTGCCAAAGATATCCTTAAACCTGAAAAACTACCTGGTCCCAGATTAACTATTATACTGAAATTATCATTTAATTTTACTTTATGAGCATTTAAAAATTCTAGAACCTCAGGAAGAAATTGTCCCTTTTCTTTTTTGTTATCTTTAAAATTATAGATAAAAAAATCTTTATTTATCCTTAAACCTAATTTATCATCTTTTCCGATGTATCTAATAATCAAAAAATTATTTATCATTTTATTTTTAACCATTTATTGTATACCAAATCGGTCAAATCTACTTGCATCTAGTAACATTATTTTTGATGATTTTGGTGTGATTTCTATAATGTATCATAGATTCAATGAAAATAAATATCCTTCAACAAATATCCAGTTAGATGTGTTCAAAGAGCAATTAGAAGTTATAAAAAAAGAAGGAATAAAATTTATCCACCCGAAAAACTTTAAACAAAGCCTTTCTCAAGATAAAGAACAAAGAAAGATTTTACTTACTATAGATGATGGTTTGTTATCTTTTTACAATAACGCCTGGCCAATTTTAAAAAAGAGAGAAATTCCGTTTATATTATTTGTCAGCACTAGAGAAGTTGGATCATTCAACTATATGAATTGGGACCAGATTAGGGAACTTCATTTGTCAGAAAATGTGGAAATTGGAAATCATAGTCATTCACACGAATACTTAGTCGATGAGAATTCTGATTTTATTAAAAGTGATATAATTAAATCCATAAATATTTTTAAACAAAATCTAGGCAAAAATTCAGAATTTTTTTCTTATCCTTTTGGAGAATATAGTCTAGAGTTTAAAAAGATTATCAAAGATTTAGGTTTTAAATATGCTTTTGGTCAACACTCAGGAGTAATTGATGATACTAAAGATTTCTGGGAGCTACCTAGATTTCCTATAAATGAAAAGTACGGAAAATTAGAAAGATTTCAGACTCTGATGAAAACTTTGCCTTTCAAATACAAAAAAATAATACCGGAAGATAGATATTTATTACAAAAAAATAATCCGCCAAAAGTAAATATTAAATTTTATGAAAATATAAATAATTTAGATAAAATTTCATGCTTTTCCAATGAAGGAAATAAATGGAGAAATTCAAAAATCAATTTTATAGAGAATGAAACTTTAGAAATTAAAATAGCAGAAAAATTCATTGGGGAACGTGGTAGAATCAATTGTTCTTTAAAGGAGAAAAACAATTTTTGGAGATGGTTAGGAATTCAGTACGTTGTTAGTGAGCGGTAATTAAGAATTTAATTCTACTTGCCTTACAGAGTTAACTAATCTAACTGGTTCAAAATCAGATAATCTATTTTGTGTAATGATTTGATTTAAAATTTTTGTGTACTCTGATCCAGTTTGAGCATAATTTTTTAAAGTACCCGTTAAAGCTAGACCAGTTATTTTTTTATTTTTTTCTCTCAAAGATTTTCTTTTCTCTCTAAATTTTGAGTAACTTTTATGTGTGTTTAAGTTATTTTTGTAAGCCTTAACCGAAGCTCTTAGAATTGGAAACTTCAAAATTTTATGATTCTTATCTCCGTCTCTGTTTAAAGGGGCAATTCCTTGTCCATCCCAAGTCCATTGACCAAATATTGCATTACCCTCTAAAGCAAACCTTGATGTCCCCCATCCACTCTCCTTTGCTGCCTGTGCAAGAGCAATAGAGACAGGTATCATATCCATTTTCAATGTTAAGTCTTTTAAATCACCTTTTTTAACTTTATACTCCAAAAGTTTTTGTCTAAGCCATTGTTTCTCTAGATCTGTAGTATATTTTTTCTCTGCTAAACCTAATAATTTTTCCCTGTCATCAAGTATTTTTTCGTTTTCGGCAACGATCAAAGGTAAAACAATTTTGATAAATGTTTCTTTTTTTAATTTTACACTTGCAAGATTATCTAGATCTCTTGGAAACTGGGTGAAATAAATTGGTTTAACTAATTTTTCATTTCTAACTTTTTTTAAATCGTAATCTACGTCTTTAAAAAGTTGAATTACAGTCTCAGTTTTTAAATTTAAATCTGGGAGTATCACTTCAGCCACACTATTTCTCTTAACTTTTAGCTCTGGTTTTTTTGTTACTTTTTTTTGATTTATTTCGGGCTTTTGAATATTTTTTTTTGTATCAGATTTTTTAGTTTCTTTTTTTAATTTAATATCTGGTTTTTTTGTTTCTTTCTCTAATTTGTTTTCAAGTTTTTTTGTTTTAATAATTTCTTTTGAAAAATCGAAATTTTTATAAGTATTAACACCAAAAAATATAGCAGTTGTTAATCCAACAACTACAAAAAATCCTACAATTACGTTTCGAGCGCTCTTTTGATCAATTTGTTGATTGTAAATTGAATTAAATACATCTGTGAAAAGTTTGCCAAAAAAGGAGGTTACAGTGTAACCTAGCTTAGGTAATACATTAAGAAAGTTTACTCCTATATTGCCAATAACTTTCCATAAACTGCTAAAACTGTGATTAACTTTTCTTCTTGTATCGTGCTTATAGTTCTCAACTCTTCTCAAAAATCTATTTTTATCTTTAATCTTCTCTTCCTTGTAACCAATTATATTTGATTTTAATTTTGAAATTGGCTTATAAAAATTTTCTTTGAAAAAGCTTGTTTTAAAATCTTTAGGTATAATAATTTTATTTTTTTTTAAAATTAATTCAATTTGTCCAGTTGTTAAATTTTTTCTACTTTTAACATAATCTTGGATTTCTTTAACACTATAGATAAAAGCTAATTCAAGTAATTTGTCTCTGTAACTTAGTTTTTTTTTCATAATTTAACTTGCTTCAACTGAATTTACTTCTTTTACATAATGCTTTAAAAGATTTTGAACTCCTTGTTTTAAAGTCATTAAAGAACTTGGACATCCTGAACAACTTCCTTGTAATTCAACTTTGACAACCCCGTTTTCAAAAGACTTGAACTTTATGTCTCCTCCATCCCTTGCCACCGCTGGCCTTATTTTAGTATCTAGGACATCTAGTATCTTATTTACAATTTCATCGTTATTCTCCCTCGAGCTTTTAGAGAGCTTATTACTTTTTAAAATTGGTTCGTCATTATTCTCAAAATAGTGATTTAAATGTGAAATTACCATGGGTTTTAAATCTTTCCATGATACATCCGCAGTTTTTTTTACCGATAAAAAATTCGTAGATAATAGCACCAATTCAACTCCTTTGAAGGCTAATAATTCCTTTATAAATTGATTGTTTAATTCTGATTTTCCTTTTTGAAACTCCTCTGTGCCTACAGAAGATATTACTTTTTCTGATAAAAATTTTAGTGAATTTGGATTCGGTGTTGTTTCAGTTTGTATCATGAGAAATTTATATTATATCAATCCTACTTTTTCACGTATATTTTTAAGGTTTTCCTCAGCAATATTATTAGCTTTTTCTTTGCCTTTTTTCAAAATTTTCATCAAATGTGCTTTATCATCTAACAGTTTTTTAATTTCTTTACCTACTGGCACTATGTCGCTAATTAAAACATCTGCCAACTTTTTTTTTAAAAATGAATACTCTTTGCCAGATACTTCATTAAGTGCTGTCTCTAAACTTTTTTTAGTCATTTCGGCATAAATATTTATCAAATTTAAAGCCTCTGGTTTTTTTTCTAAATTACTCAAGTTTTCAGGGATAGGCTCAGAGTCAGATTTGGCTTTTTTAATCTTTTTTAATATTACATCTGCATTATCTTTTAAATTAATTCTTGAAAAATCTGATTCTTCAGACTTACTCATTTTTTTTAAACCATCTCTTAAACTCATTACCCTTGATACATTTTTAGGAATTAATGGATCAGGGATCGGAAAAAATTCTTTACAATTAAAATCGTTGTTGAATTTCTGGGCAATATCCCGTGATAGCTCTAAATGTTGTTTTTGGTCTGCTCCAACTGGAACATGAGTTGCTTTATAAAGTAAAATGTCAGCTGCCATTAGAT
>MDTD01058029.1_pt1 | contig 10082 bp, 8 predicted proteins | sample 811221 | NCBI WGS metagenome assembly MDTD01 (sample SAMN05326646, study PRJNA326480) | marine metagenome | isolation source: seawater | place: Pacific Ocean: South West | collected 2011
ATAACTCTGTGGTTTGTAATTGCATAATGGAAACTTCGCTGGTAAAACACAGTAAACAGTGTAAACAATACTGACCAGAACAATCCATATGCGAAATAATAGTATGTGTCAAGAGGGATAAAACCGGTTTCTTTATCCAAAAATAATTGGGCGATAAAATCGTCCAATCTCAAAATCGGGGGCGTTAATGCCACGACAAGGAGGAAAATAGTGGTCCATTTTCCACTAGTTGTTCCGTTCAGCATCCTGTTAAACCATGTAACACCGAGCATTACACTTACTAATCCGAATTCTCCAATCGTTCCAAGACCGACTAATTCAGCCATCAATTTAACAAACATGTTGGCGTCTTTATCAGGATTCCAATCGATGCTGAATAATAGGTGAACACCTAAAATAACTAGTGAGATCATATACATTGGAACGAATGCGAAGAATGATGGTTTTACATCCTTCAGGATTTCTTCATCACCTGTCAATCGAAATTTTTCTCTTAGTGATTTTACATTTGATGTTGTTTTTTCAGAAACTTCAGTTTCCACTTGCGGATTACCTTCTTCTGCGGCCTCAGTTGATAGTTCCTCATCGGACATAATAACCTCTCCTAATAATTAACGGGGCATAGTCGATGATGAACCTTACGGCGAATTAGTCAGTGAAGTAGCCCCCAAGAGTGTTCTGCGTTACCACGGATAGCACCCCAATCCTTGCGAGTACGAACGCCTTGTTCATCATCAATTTCTAATTTTGTGACCTCCAAAGGATATTCATTGTATGTGAGGTGTGACTTCATTCCGCCCCTAGTTGGTTGGTCAAAGGTCCAGTGTGCTCTAGTTACCGCTTTTGCTTCAATGCGAATTTCTGTAACGCCATTCCACATATGTACATGAAAAGTTGGAAGATCCAACTCATTGCAAGTTCTCTCAACCCTAACCTCGCTGAATCTTTCGCTTCTTTGACGACTAACATCATGGAATAGCCCGCCCATTGAAAGTGGATAATGTGTAAAGTCTCTTCTTTTCCAATGGCGTGAATCTTTAGCGGTCAAGGTAGGTGAGATGTGTGGCAAAAACCAGTCAATGTAGGAACCGTCGTCCAGGTGTAGCATTCCCCAAAACCATGGAGGAGAAGGTGCTTGGACGCATACTTTCTGGAAATATGCTGAGCCGCTAACCTCTTTTCCATCTACCATGCCACTGCATAAAGCTCCATGCAATCTAGAAATCCCATAACCCATTCCGAGGCCGTATTCAGCTTGTGCAACCTTCATACTAGACATGGCATCATTCCATGGTTGCATTTTCAAATCGAAGTCGCCGTGATCTGTTTCTAATTTTAGCCAAAATTGATTTTCTTTAGGATTGAGTCCCATTGAGTATTCTTTTTCAGTATGAGATGCAACGACTCCTCCCTTTTGATGTGGCCAATCAGGATGGTCTTCAGAGATAACGATTATTCGACTTTCTTCCAAAATTAAAGGCTCAATCATTTTGTAGCCATCATACCACCAAGCGGCAACCATTCCGTCCATTGCAATGCCGCCATCATCATCAAAACCTGGCCTTCCGACTGGTTTCCAAGGGTGCCCATTTACCTCCACTAGCGGATTGTCTTTGGTTGACCATAAAACCATCAATTGCTTACCTGCAGGGTTACCTCCTTCGTCATCCAACATAACAAGCCACCACCACCAATCCCATGTCAAGTGGTGTATAGGGGGTAAATTTTGCAACTTCCAAAGACTTGACAAATCACCTGTGAACTTCTTTGATTCACGCATCAATCCACTTCCTTGCCTTTGAAGATAGATTGGCCGATAAACCAAAACATTGCTCCTTGGAATACTAAGACCAATGTTGAGATCAGGAATGATAACCAATTACTTACGCCTAGGTTTGGACTTCCACTGAAAGCAGCAAGAGGTTCAGCTGCTGGCAGTGCAACATATGCCATTTCTCCCAGCCAGTTTTCTTCCCCGTGACCTCCGCCCCATAGACCGATTTCGATTAGCTGCCAATTATCTGGCCAACTAATTGCTACTCCAGCATCAACAATGATCATCCCCCATCCAATGACTGACATGTAACGTATTGCTGAATCTCCTCCTGAAAAAATTGCGACGAATGCCATTCCTAATTCCCAAGCAGCAAAAATGATTGCTAATATAACACCATTTTTCCAAATAATTCCAAACCCGCAAAAGATAGTTCCGTACACAAGAGACACAAGCATGGTTGCCCACGCTATTGACATCCATACTCCAATATCCGACCAACGGAAGAAACCATCACTAGGTCCAGTAAAACCAGTGATTAGGCATAGTACAACGCAGATGGAAATTATGAATGGCCAGGTTATTCCGATGTAACCAAGCATTCTGTAAAGCAACAATTCTCCTCTGGCTATTGGCTTGGCTAACATGTAGTGAATCGTTCCTTCAGACATTTCTTCCCTAATCAAGCCGGTAGCCAAAAACAATGGAAGGAATATTCCTAAGAGATAAACGATTCCGAATTTTCCGATACCCAATATGAATGAGCGGTGCCCTGCCTCTTTTCCATATTTTTCTTCATCAGGGTCTTCATCGACATTTGTATCCGCATCCACTATTATTGAGGAGTTGAGCGAATCAACAGTAACCAGGATATCGCATTCTAAACCATCGTCATTACTATCTCTTTGGCTAGATGTATCGAGGTTTTTGCAATCGCCGTCATCGTCATTTCCGACATAATTTTCTCCATCACTAAGAATGTCCCAATCAATGTCATCTTCATTTATCCATTTTTCAGGAGGGTCAGGATCAACCCAATCTGGGAATGATTCTGGTGAATTTGGATTAGTACCTTCTAGTCGTTCTTGGCCATCGGGATAACCATCACCATCTGAATCGAAAGAGTCACCGTCGTTGTCTATAGCTTCGATTTCAGTGTTCATTGCTTCGATGTAAAATAGTAGCATCAAAAATAGTGCGAGTGCTGAAGCAATCATCACAACCCATGTGGAAATCCTTGTGCGATATTGCCGCATTGTGAATTCAGCAATAGCAGTGGATTTACGGTCAAGTTTAGACCAAATTGTATCCATTCTATTACTCATAATGAACCTCCTGTAAGGTACATCAATATCGATTGAAGGTCATCATCGGGGTTATCAATTGCAGTAACTATGCTACCACTTTCGATGATTATACTCGGTAGTTTCTTGTGAACTTCACCCAAGTGTTGAGTCTCGATTAGTAATTTGGTAGGGCTAGAAAATGACATCCCAGTAACCTCATCAATGCTCAACATGCTCTTGGCCAATTTACGTGGTTCTTCACACTCCAATTCTATCTTGTGAGGATGCTGATCTAGCATTTCTCTAATCGCATGAGAATTACCAAGAGCAAGAATCCGTCCTCGGTGGAGGATTACAATTTGTTCAGTAATTCGTTCAATCTCATGTAGAATATGGCTGGAGACTAATACAGTTCTACCCATTGCTCCTAGTTCCTTAATCACATTCATGATGGTTGTTCTGGCTAGCGGGTCACAACCTTGTAACGGTTCGTCTAGAATAATCAATTCAGGGTCGTTAACCAACGCATGCGCGATTTTCACTCGCTGTCGCATTCCTTTAGAAAACTGGCCGATTCTTTTGTGCATTACATCTCCTAGTGATACGAATGAAAGAACTCTTGTTGCTTCCTTGCTCGCCTCCTCTCTAGTCATCCCATGAAGTCTTGCAAAAGTAGTAACGAAGTCGAAAGCAGTCATCCAGTCATACATCTTTTCATGTTCTGGAACAAATCCGACTCTAGAATATGGCGCAGGATTTTTCCAGGGGTCTGTTCCGAATAGCCTGATAGCTCCAGAACTAGGTTTGATTTTGCCCATCATCAATTTGAACAGAGTCGATTTGCCCGCTCCATTCATTCCAAGAATCCCGGTAACTCCACCAGAAATGCCGAGTGAAACACTGTTCATGGCATTGATTCTGCCGTATGATTTTGAAACTCGGTCGAACATAATCACTGGGGTATTTTCCACAGGTTTCCATTCAGTAGTTTCTGCAGTTCCATGCTGCGTAACATCCGGCATCATTCCCTAGTCACCTCCAGAGATGAAACTCGATTTGCAAGCAAGTATAGGGCTAATCCGTTCATTATTACAACAGAAACTAAACTCCACACCCAAGGGTGATCATATGTCATTTCCGTTCCGATTAAAGCTTGGCAAACATGTGCAACTGCATCGTAAGGTGAAATAATGTACAACAATGATTTGTCGAATAGAGCGTTGATTATCGCTGCCATTGATCGTGTTCCCATCAATATTGCAATGAGTCCAATGGCAGGGAAGAAACGACCCCTGGATATGCTCGAAAGTGCAAGTCCGATTGAAGTGTATGTGAATGCAAGAATCATTCCACACACAAACGCTGCTAAGAACATAGGGAATGTGTCAATAATCCATGACCAACCTTTGCCCATAACTAGGATGTCAACAAAGTAGTAAATTGCCAAAGTGCCGTTGATAATGAATAGTAAAATCAAGGCTACTGAGAGGAATTTCATTGCTGCATAATCGAATCTGTTTATTGGCCGAGAAAAGTATAGCGCACTAGTTCCATGTGACCTATCCTCTGAAATCATTCCACCAACTAAGAGAGCAGCGACTATTGGATAATACAGAATATTCCTTGGGAAAAATCCCATGACGTGACCATACAAATTGTCACGGTTTACTCCCCATATGTCGTAAAGTGTAGGTTCACCAATCATACCAAACAATAGTGCCAATGCTACATCGGTCATTGAAGCAATAATCACGAAGAATATGAAGAGTTTGGTAGGCAAATTCCAAGGTCTGTGACCTTTTGAGAAAATACCAAGAATATGATGGCGTAGTATTGACCAATTTCTCATCCAGCGAGGGTTAAGAGTGCCTTCCCATGGCTGGTAAATTTGTTCGAAAATTTGGCCTTTAGGTGCTGATGCAACTTTTGCCGTACTTGCCTCTTCATCATTTGACGACCATGCTGCTTGCATCTTGGTTTGGCCTGTTACGGGAGTTTCTGCTCCAAACGTTTCATCCTTGGATTCAACGGGCTCGAACGGTTCAGAGTTGCTGTCTTCATCAGACATCTAAGCGCCTCCCAATAAATCGTCGCTAGTTTTGACATCATGTCCTAGCCTTTCCATGATTACCAAGAATAAATCCTCGAGACTTGCTTCATGATCATGCATCCTACGAACTTGTGTGCCAATATCCGCTGCAGCTTGCAAAATTTGGTTGTAGGTTTCATCGCCGTTATGCCCTATTCGCATCACTCGGCCTTCTCGCCTGACTTTCAGACCCCTGTCAGTTAGTGTTTCTTCCATCTTTCCAGGGGAGCCCCAAACGTGAATTTCGACTTCTTTGTCTATGGCTTTGAGGTCCTCAATCTTGCCTTGTGCTGCAAGTTTACCCTTATGCAGTAAAACGATGTTCTCACACACCCGCTCCACATCATCCATCAAATGCGATGCCATCAAGACCGACCTCTGTCCTTGATTGACAGTGGTTTCAAGAGTGTTAAGCATGAATTCTCGAGCTTGTGCATCCAATCCATTACTAGGTTCATCTGCAATAATTAGTGCAGGGTCGTGTATTAAGGCACAAGCCAACTTAGTAGCCTGTTTCATTCCAGTTGAGAAGGTAGATACTTCACGATATCTTTGTTCCCCTAAGCCTACATATTCCAGTGCTTGATGTGCTCTTTGTAGAGCGACATTCGGATTCATTCCAATCAATTCACCACTGTATCTGACTTGATGTATAGCATCCATGTTAGGGTTCAATGCATCATATTCTGGCATGTACCCAATGCGTTGTCTGATTTGGTCTCCTTGGGTTCTAATGTCAAACCCTAGTACCTTTCCTTCTCCAGAAGTTAGTTGAATCAATCCAAGAATAGTTTTCAGGAACGTAGACTTTCCAGCACCGTTTGGTCCAAGTAATCCAGTAGAGCCTTTCTCGATTCGAATATCGAGTGAATCAAGTGCGACATGGGGACCATACGATTTGGTAAGAGCAGTCGATTCGATAATCAAATCCTCTACCATGAGTCACACAGATGTAGGTGGGCCTTTGAACATGCCCCTTTCAGGGGCAACCTTCTCTAACCTTCACAGCGATTCCTTTGGTGAAGGTTTCAAACTCTTTTGGAGTAGATTGAGAGCGCCCTATGGCTAGAAGGTCTCCTGACGAGTTCACTACTAGGACGATTTCTCCCGGCCTTGTCCATTCATCGCATGCGGTTACGAAACCATGCATGACATTCCTACCATTCTTGACAAACGGTTCAGCATCACTGTCCACAACAACCCATGCGGGGCCCTTACCAACGTGTAGATTCAATTCACTTGAGGCGAATCCGCTAGGGATTTTTCCTGTCCGCAGTTGATGTAATTTCCTTGCTCCATTAACCGTTAGTGAGATTCCACCTTCCGCAAGTCGTGGAGAAAACAAATGCTCTCCTTCATTGTTGATTACATTGCGAATTCTGCCTGTTCTGCTCATCACAAAAGTTGAGTCTTTGCAAATTGAAATTGCCTCGCTTTGTTCAACATTACATAGCACGCACAACTTGTCTACAATTTGGGCTTGTTTCTTGATTTCTGGTTCACGTTCTGTGGGTTCTATGCCCAGTTGTTCGAACACTCGCTTGTGCAACTCTTCAGTATCGGAGATGTCAACAGGAATGAGTTTCCGATTGTGGATTCCATAATTCTCTAATTCACTCTGAACTTTGACAAAATCTGGTTTACTATTCCACAACCAATCGGGTCCTTCTATGTGAGCCCAGGGATTTAGATCTTCGAGATTCCATGGTATAATTCCGATAGGAGTTTGAATAAATAGCTCGTAATCGAGCGAACAAATCCTCTCAATTAAATCTCCAATTTTATCTCTCCAAGGCGCACTGGCACCATGAAAAAGAATCACATCACCCTCTTTTGTTGATTTCCACCTTGAGTAGACTTTTCTCCTTGCAATTTCGATATGAGGTCTGTTCAAGGTGTCTGCACCACCCCATGATTCTCCCCCGCCTCTGGGCGTGAACTGAGCGCCTACTAACCAATCCCAATTTTCTTCCCATCGTCCCCTTTCATCTCCAATTTCTTTGGATGCAGAAATTTCGTCTAAGATTAAAGGCTCCATTTTCATGTTTGAAGGGTTAGTGGTTAGCCAAAGAAAAGCTTCGCGGAGTGCGGGATGTTCGTGACTTCTTCTTTCAGCAAGTCTCCATATGGTTCCATCACGTACTGCTTGGCGACATCGAGACATCTCTTGGAGGGTTATTTCTAAGTTATATCTAGAAAGTATTGCAGTACGGTCTTCTTTGTTCATTTTTCGAACATCAGAGGGCGAGTAATGAGTGATAGACGGCATTAAAACAGGCCATTCTTCGATATCTGCAATCTTTTCAGTACCCCATGGAGTCAATAATCTTCCATCTCTTGCAAACAGCACATATGCTGCTGAATCAAACAGGTCAGCACCCATTGCAATCAGCATAGGGAATAGCATTGGATGTCCGCAACCAAACATATGAACCGGGCGATTAGGTGCTAGATTCGATTTACATGCTAGCATAATTTTGGCCAGATCTTTGTACTTCTGTTGTTCCATAATGGGAACAATTCCTCCAATCGGATGGACACTAAAACCCAACTCGCTCATGCCTGTAGCGCTCTTTGCTCTTAACTCTGGATATAATCCGCCTTGAATAGGTCCGTTGAGCATCATTCCATCAGCGGTTTCAACAGAATTTTTACCCCTTTCAATAGTTTCAATTACAGCGTTTTCGACTTCTGAGAACTTCATGTCAGGTCTGGTAAAAACATCTAGCATGGTGGCAATATCTACGCCGATGTCTTTTTGGAATTGCACAATTTCTTCTATACCTACTTCTACATCTCCATAAACATATGATTGGAATGTTCCAGAATCTGTCATTACCATTCCCGGATAATCTAGCAATGAGTGAACACCGCTTTCGATTGCTGCATTTTTCAATTTGTCATGCTTCCAAATGACATATGAATTGGTAATTAAGGCCTGAATGCCATATTTGTCCCACATTTCTCTGGGCTCGATAGTACGAATGTTTGGATTGATTACCGGGAGTAAACATGGAGTTTCAACAATACCGTGCTTCGTATGCAACTTTCCTAATCTAGCTTGGCCATCACGAATTGTGATCTCAAACTTCCCCTCGTCCTTTTCTCTGCAAGGATGAGGATTTTCACGGGTGCCATTTTGCCATTTCATCTAATCACCTAATCATACGAAATCAACTTGGCCGTGAGCCAGAATGAATTCTCTTCCCAATTCGTCAAAAGTGTCGAGTAAACTTGAACAGAAACTTACTTTTGCAATCTCGTCGTCATTTTCTAAATCGTTCTTGACTCCTTGCAAAGTACCGGGGGCGGCTCCACAGGACAGGCACGCACCTGTCAAATCCAGAACCAAATACAGGCCATCTTCTCTCTTTTCCGAAGTCGTGACTGTAATTCCTCCTCCATGTCCATCCAATGCGGCTCTAACTTGACCAAGTCGGGCTAGTAATGCCGGTACTAAGTCATCGAGATCTAGTAAAGATGTATTTCGCAATTGTTCATCCATTTCAACATCGGTTGATTCTGCAATTCTGCGTTGAGCTTCGACTTCCATAGCAGCCGCAGCCTCAAGGCGATACTGCTCTAGAATGTCGTCATCCATGGCCATGCGTTCGGTTTTTTGTTCAAGAACCCTCGCTTTGTTGATTGTAAATCCGTACAGTCATTGATAAAGGGGTAACTCTACGAGTTAAACATGGGAGACGAGATGTTGGCTGTCGAGAACCTCCATGTCAGTGTGGGCGACACTGAGATAATCAAGGGTGTTTCCTTGAAAATCAACTTAGGGGAAGTCCATGCAATCATGGGCAGAAACGGCTCCGGGAAATCAACATTGGCCAATGTCATTATGGGCCATCCAGCATATGAGATTACATCCGGAGAAATCAAGTTCAAAGGCACACCCATCGATGAAATGGAGGTATTCGAGAGAGCTCGTGCAGGGATGTTCCTGTCTTTCCAATATCCATCCTCCATACCCGGAGTTCAGGTTGGAACTTTCCTCAGGAAGTCTGTTTCCGCAGTAAGGGGTGATGATGCGCCCAGCGCTAGAGAATTTAGAAAAGAACTGAAGATGCACATGGAGGCACTGGACATGGACAAATCTTTCCTTTCTCGCTATGTCAATGATGGATTCAGCGGTGGAGAAAAGAAGCGTCTGGAAATCCTTCAGATGCTATTGTTAAATCCAAAATTAGCACTTTTGGATGAGACAGATTCCGGATTGGACATAGATGCTCTTAGGGTAGTAGCGGATGGTATCAACAGTATCACTCCAAATGCTGGTTGTCTTCTGATAACTCATTATCAGAGATTACTTGACCACGTAAAACCAGATTATGTTCACGTTATGATCGATGGAAAAATAGTCAAGACAGGTGATGCTGAATTAGCAACCAAACTTGAATTACGGGGTTATGATTGGCTTGAAGCCTAGGGTTGGTAAAAATGTCTGGAGATACAGCAAGAGAGGCAGTAGGTGACTACCGCTATGGATTTCACGATCCTGAAAATGCAACAATTCGTTTTGACAAAGGTCTTTCAGAACAGGTTGTCAGAGACATTTCAAAATTGAAAGAAGAACCTGAGTGGATGACTGAGATTCGCGTCAAAGCTTACCATCGTTTCATGGAAATGCCTATGCCGTCCTGGGGTAATTGCGACATGCTAAACCAGATTGACTTTGATGCAGTCACATACTTCTTGCGTTCTTCAGATAGAACAGAGAAAGATTGGGATGACGTTCCAGATGATATCAAAAACACATTTGACAGACTCGGCATCCCTGAGGCTGAGCAAAAGTGGCTTGGTGGCGTAACTGCGCAATATGAATCTGAAGCTGTCTACCATTCGATTAGAGAGGATTTGGAAGAACAAGGTGTCTTATTCCTCGATATGGACTCTGGCTTGAAAGAATATCCAGAAATTGTGAAGA
>MDTD01148138.1_pt1 | contig 10082 bp, 8 predicted proteins | sample 811221 | NCBI WGS metagenome assembly MDTD01 (sample SAMN05326646, study PRJNA326480) | marine metagenome | isolation source: seawater | place: Pacific Ocean: South West | collected 2011
ATGGACCCTTCGGTCTCTATCCATTGACCACCCTCTTTCGTCAAAATAGAGCGACGGGATTTACCATTGGCCGATGGCTCTATGGTTTCAATTTCGGATAGCTCTCCGTCTTTGAAGGAGAGGTTTCGCTCTTTGCCTTCCGGATATCTAATCTTGCCGATGTCGCCTGACTCAGATTCTCTCTCCAGGTAGACACTGAGTATGGCGTCACCGCTGGTGGCGATAACTTTTCCTGATTCATCCCTTATCTGAATGGATGAGTCTTCTATGATCTTTGCTTCGTGGTCGACCGGGTCTTCCGAGTCTACTTTCGACTTGTTTTTCTCCGGGGGAGTAAAGTCCAGGTTGTTCTTCTCTTGACCGGCGTCAGAAGAGGTTTTATCGCCCTGCTCCCGAATCACATCCTCGCAGATCTTTTCTGCGGTCTCTTTGCTCGTCTTCTCGTCGACTTGTCCGGCATCTTTGGCGCCGTCACCATCATTACCGGGAGTCCGGCACTGGGTGTCGGTGAGAGGAAGCAATTCTTTGGGATGTGGGGAAGGACGTTGTGACCCCATCTTCTCGGGCCTCACTTTCTGGTGAGCGGCTTTTAAACACGACTCTAATCAAGGGGAAACTGGCGGGCGCGAAAGCCTGCCAACTAACGGTCGGGGGAGCGACTCGTTTAGTAATGCGATTTTGGAATCGAGGGTTGGGAAATCCCTTGCGTTGCCAGGCTGATGCTGGAACCTCGGGACTTGAGGATATGTTTAATCTAGGGGTGAACTGTGACCAAAGTGTAGCCACTGACCAGGGAAACGACCCGACTCGGCAGGGTGGGGCAAAGCCTGTATGCAAATCTCTGCAAGGCTTTTCGGCTGTTTGGTTGTCGTGCTTTTGATATTGCGTATAGCCCGGTAGTGGGGAAACCACGTAGCCCAGACCAGGGATTTAATCTCTGAAAGATAGATCGCCTACATTATGCCCATCGCTTTCTCTTCGGCAGCATCAACTTCCCGCTCGACTTTTTTATAGACTTCCGCGGTGGCTTCTCCATACTGTTTGGAAGCTTCAGGGGTAAGATGACCGGCGGATTCCTGCATCATCGCTATTCCCTCCTGGGTGCGACCGGACTGCATATAGATGCCTGCCAGCATACTATTGGTCATCGCTTTTCTTGTTCCTGCTATGGGGCTGGTGTCTTTGCTTGCCAGGTCCACTAACTTGAGGCAAACTTTCTCTCCTTCACCCAGGTCTTTGGTCAGCATGCAGGCAGAATACTTGGAGCGCAAAGTGGTATCGAGCATGTCGTCGCTGGCGTTTTTCGCCTTCTCTATCTGCAGGGCTCGGTCCAGAAGACGCTTCGCTTCATCATAGTTTTTCTGCACCAGCTCCACATTGGCCAGCCTGGTCAATACCCTGGCCATGGCAAGCGTATTATCGGTTTTAATCTTCTCTCTTATCTCGGCGCTCTTTCGATAGAGGGCTGCCATTTTATCTTTCTCTTTGAGCATGGAATAAGCGTCACCTAGCTTGAAGAGCGTGTAGGCGATCTTCTTTTGATCTCCTGATTTTTCAGCCATGGAATTAGCCTCTTTCCAGAGAGCCAGGGCTTTGTCATTCTCTTCGGCCAGGGAAGCTTTCTTTGCTTCCGTCACCACTTTCGCGAATTTTGAACCTTTTAGATTGATGGCCGCGCCGGCTTTCTTGGCTGGCTCATTAGCGCTGTCTGACTTCGCTTCCGCAACTGTAAGCCTCTCTTTTAGCCGTTTGGCATCATCTGGTCTCTCCAACTCTTCTAAAAGGGTCGCGTATTCTTTGCAAACAAGAAGCACCATGGGTGATGTCTCTTTCAATTTCGATTCTCTTAGTTCCAGCGCCTTCTTGAATGACTGATCGGCAAGTCCACGGCTACCTTCCATCTTTTGTAGACGTCCGGTGGCAATTGCGCAATAGGCGGAAGCCAGCGGATTGGATGCCGAACCGCCGGCTGCTCCTAGAACCGCGTTTGCCTTCTCCACATATTCCCAGGCTTTGGCGTTGTTGCCTTTCTTAGTGTAGTAACAAGACATCCCGGCTAACTGGGCGGCATAGCCTGCTCCCTTCTCTCCGTATTTTGTTTTAGCCAGCTCAAGCGCTTTCTGCCGCAAGGGCTCGGATTCGCTTGCGCGACGTTGGTCTTCAAGACTCTCCGCCAGCATCTGCAGGCTGTCAATCTCTCCTGTTACGTCTTTGCTCTTTTGAAACGCTGCCAGGGCCGCGCGAAACTTGGTCTCCGCTTCAGCCGACTTACCCTTTACCAGAGCGGAGATACCGTTTTCTAATGCCGCCTTGCCGCCTGCGGTTTTAACCGGGGCTGCTACTTTCTTCTTGGTCACTTTGGCTGCTTTGCGCTTTTGCGGGGCTGCCTCTGCCGGTGATGGCATCATGATTGCTGAGACCGTGAGCGAGAGACTGAGAGTCAAGGCAAAGGTCTGTCGCATTTTGGAGAAGGAGAACGAAACCAAATCTTTTCTGGCATGAGAATTCATAGCTTAACCTCTTTCTGTGTCTCAATCGGTATTCATGAGTGCAAAGAATTTAGGGGGGATTTATTGAGGACTTATGTTAGCACAGGCAACAATTTAGATAGTAAGGAGCTTGAATGCCAAGAATATAATAGCCGCTGTCAGGGCGATATATAGAATCCGGATCATCCAGGAAGTAATAACGTTTCTGGCGTCCGCTTCCATATGGAATTCATCTATGTAAACAGGATACTGGTCGTCTTTTTTCAGGACACCTGTACTTTTCATCTCATTAACTGGGCTGTTTTTTATCGCCTTCAATCGGGTTATAGATTGCTTCAGCTCTCTACGCTTATCGTCGTAGATTAACGCCCTCATGCTCTCATCTTCGGTGACCATACTGTGCCACCGCTGTACTTCTTCTTTAAATTCCCGGGCGCTCTGCTGTCGTTTGCTGGGATCGACCGAGAGAGCTTTCATGATGATGGCGTTCAACTCATTGATATCGCTCAGATCATAACGATATTCGTATAAGCCCACCGGAACGGTTCGTTTGTGTGCCAGGATTATCTCCGCCAGACTATCTCCCTTGTAGGGAAGATGCCCGGTGATCATTTTATAGGCGACCACTCCCAGGGAGTAGATGTCGGAGGTGTTGGAGAGATGCCTGCCGTAGCACTGCTCCGGGCTCATATAGTCGGGGGAGCCCACCGCCTGCCCGGCTCTGGTCAGCCTGGTGTTGGCGTTCCAGATTTTTGCCAGACCGAAATCCAGAACTTTAACCTTAATAGAATAATCCTCTTCGAAAAGAGCGACATTTCCCGGTTTTAAGTCCCTATGAATAATTCCCCGTTCATGGGCAAATGTGAGGGCGTCGCAGATCTGGTAGAGAATCTCGGCTATATCCCGATGTCTTTCTATCTGCTTGTCCATGGACAAAAGCTCTCTCAAGGTGATGCCATCCACATATTCCATGACCATGAAGGCTCGACCATTGTCCAGGGCAAGTTTGTCGTAGACGGAGACAATATTGCGATGCTTCAATTTGCAATGGGTGTCGGCTTCCCGGGAGAATCTCCTGGTTAACTCCGGCTCCAGGCGATTTAATGTTTTCAGGGCTACCAGTCGGTCGAAGGATAGATGTTTGGCCAGATAGACGACCGCCATCCCCCCTTTTCCCAGGACATCGAGAATGGCGTAATTACCGAATAGCACTTTGCCCACAAGGGCGTACTCCGGACCTTCTTTAACTTTCCTACCGGTGCTTACTCTGACCAGTCTTTTAGTCTTTCTTCTCTTTCTACTTCTCTCGCCCGCTTCCTCCTCGTAGTCGGTGAGGGGGTAGGAAAGCTTTGCTGCTTCGGTGGATAGAGCGTCTAAATCCAAGTCGCTCAAATCTAAAAGCTCTTCTCCGCGTCCTTTACCGGTAAGTTCGGTGCCGACTTCGATATCTACCAGGGTCACAGAGCTATCTCCAGTCCGGGAAAGTTTTTCCAGATATGGAGTATGGTCACCATTAGCCATGTAAGCATCGGACGAGGATGAAGACATATGGAGTTTTCGCCATTAGCAACTAATACGATTATAGCTTAGATGTCAGGATCGTGATTATTTGCCCTGGGGGCGAGAATTTTACAGAGAGCCAAAACAGAGTCTCCCCTGAAAGAACCAGGCAATATTTATGTCCTGAATTTGATCTCCGGGAGTTTTGAGCTTCGCCTGCTGCTAGGATGAAATTAGGATATCTATGGACGAATGCAGGTTTGTAGAAATGAAAAAGGCAGATTACATTATTGTGGTTTTCGGGGTCTTTATCCCTCTGATTACGCTTCTGGTGGAAGCCTTAATGGGCGTTTGTCGCATGGTAGCTTTCAATCCCATCCCCACTCCTTTGCATACCTTGCTTGTCCTATCTGTTCCGGTGATTAACCTGCATATTCTGAAAAAGACTATAAAAGCCGACTACAGACCCGGCATGTTGGACTACGTTCTGGTCAGCGCGGTAATTGCCACCAGTGCTGTGTACTTTTTTGCTCTGATTCCTGTACTGCCGATCGCCATATTCGCTATTCTCTGGTTCGGTATCGGTCTCTGTCCGTTTGCACCTCTATTCAGTCTTGTAAGCGCGATTGTTCTTTTGCGACGCATGCTCAAATTGCGGGCTGCCGGCGGTGCTTCCTGGAACAAACAATCGGTCTTTTCGGCCGGGGGGCTTTGTGTGCTCTTCTGCACCATAGCCGGTGTGCTCTGGAGCTTTTTCGGCGAGAGCGGACACTGGATGTTTCATCCATAAATTATCTCCTGACCCGAAATTTTAATGCGATTTGCTCTAGTGCTCATATCCCTGGTAAAGCTTGATAATGGTACCCCGGTCGCGGTCCGAAAGGTCCCGGGTGTTGTAGTTGAGCGCCGGGTACATAATGTCGCTGCTGTATGGAGAGTGCCCGGCTATGCCCAGGGCGTGACCGAGTTCATGTAAGATGACCGGTCTCATCAACTTGACACCGACCTCCCTTGCTATGTTGCTGCGTCGCATGGTCAAGATATTTATGTCGGCACCGACTATGGTGTAGTTGCCTTTACTGGCTTTCATGAATTTAAAATGTGTTATCCCCTGCTCTCGACCGGTAAGTCCTTTAAGATCGGCAGGATTGGCGGTCCAGTTCACGACGATGTTAGCGCCATTGGCGGCGCCTACCTGCACAAAGGTAAGACGATTCTGGGAGGCTTTGGACCACTTGTTAAAAGCTTCGACCACTAACTGGTTGAATACTGGGTTGTAACCTTTCACGCCCCGTCCACTGCGCACGAAAACTTTGAGCGGAAATTTACCCGGAGTCCAGCGAATAACTGCTTTGTATTGCTTTATTGCATGGGCCAGATAATCTACCGAGCGTTTTCTATCAAGCATCCGGGAGACCGAGATCTTCTTGTTCTTTTCGATCACGAAGGGCAGAGAGGCATCGAGTTTAGTATCAGATACTTCTGATAGCTCCTTTTCTCTGATTGATTCAATTTCCGGCATATCTCCGTCACCGGATATCACCGCGGCTTGTTTGTAATCCCCAGCATTTTTCAGGGCATTGGCAAGGAGTTGCGCCGATTGCGAGGAGCCTGCTTGCTTGTGGTATGCCTGCCATTTTTTTACTTTCGCCAGCGCTCTGTAGTGTTTGGCTGCCAAATTGATCTCTTTTATTCGAGTCGCTTTCGGCTTCATCTCCCAGGCAAGTGAGTACTCGGCCAGGGCTTCGAGGGAATTGCCATTCTTGTCATAGTCCGCCGCCAGCTCATAGCGCTTTTCGGGATCTTGACTGTCTATGCCTTTCTCTTTCCAGTATTGATCAAGCTTTTTGCAGGCTCTTTGATCCCGGGGTAAGATGAGAACCGCTTTGTGCAAATACCTGGCCGCATTCTCTTTGTCCCGGTCCGCTTCTTTGAGGAGCAGATCTGTATACTTTCTTTTGATAGTGTAATTGAAGGGAGAATTTGTTAGGGCTTCTTCCAGCTTTGCCAGGGCTCCTTTGTTGTCTTTAGCTGTGATCAGTTCGCTTGCTTCTTTGTAGTGTTTTGCTGCCTTTCCCTGCTGATCCCTGGTCGGTCTGCAGTAGCCGCCGGTTCTTGAAGATGCCAGATCGCTCTCGAATTGAGCTTCTATATCCATGAATTTTTCCCCGGAAGGCAAACTGGGAAAAGGCTGGGCTGCATAAATTGAATCCGTCGCCGCTGTGTTCACGGCAGTTGAAGATGACGCATCCGATACTTCTACCAGAGATACCTTTCCTTGAGGGCTCAAACGGAAGAGCACGATCACTTTTGCTTTGTCGTGCATGGCGGGATGGAAAGCTTCGGTCAAGCGTTCTTGCACTGAGGTTATATAGGCTGACTTTGTCGGCTGTGTGCCCCCGGCTTCAGCTAGTAGCTGCCTTGCCTGGAGCGTAGGAGGCGATAGTGAGAGCAGAAGAAGTGCAATTGCCAGCGGGGCGAAAAGTGAAAAACAATATTTGGTTACTGAGTTCTTGTTCGGAGCATTGAATTGACTCGACATTCTTCCCCTTATGATACTTATTTTCTATTCTTACTGATACTTAGATCTAGTTGTTTTATGCCACATTAGCAAGCGATGCTCTGACTATTGCCGATATTCTATTTGCATAGCGGAGCCTAAAAATCGAGATGATTTATAATCGTCCGATCGGTCAGTAAAGGTCTGGGAGAATTGTATTCAGAGTGAAAAGTAAGAAGGTCAAATTTGGTGGTGGATTAGAAGGTATTTTAACCGGCAGTTTAGAAGATTCTGCCGGCGGGCGTGGTCCGGTGATCATCTCCCATGGTTCGGGCAAGGGTATGGATGCGCCCCTTTTGGAAAAGACCGCCGATAGACTGGCTGAGAAGGGATTTCTGGTGCTGCGATTTAATTTCGGCTATTTAGGCAAGAAGCCGGCGCCTTCTAAGGATGGAGTGAGAGAGAGACCAGAATTAGTTGCCGCCATTGAGTACATGGCAAAATTTGGAGAGCCCATATTAGTAGGAAAGTCTTTCGGCGCCCGGGTAGGAACTTATGTGGCGGCAGAGAGGGATGATATCCGGGCTCTTGTCTATTATGGCTTGCCACTGCATGGAATGACCAAGAACGCCAAAGTGCGTGACTTTTCACACCTGGCTAAAATTGGCGCTCCGATGCTTTTTATTACCGGAGACCGGGACAGACTCTGTGCAAAAGAGAGTCTTAAACAGGTTCAGAAGAAGATAAAGTCAAAGTTCGAGTCTCATTTCGTGCCCGGAGATCATTCTTTTAAGCCCCGCTCCGAAGATGCCGCCATAGATATTTGTGTGGAGTGGCTTGACAGGGAATGAATCAATTTGATATACATCTAAATAGATGGAGGTCAAAATAGACGGTAATCGAAATAGATCGATGTCCATGGTCGAAAGCTGAGCATGAGTTTTGTTTCCATTCTGTTCGAATGATGGAAGAGGAGGTGAATGGAGATGGCTGATCAAAATCTATCAAGGATGCTCAGCTTTTTTAAGGCTCTGTCGGATGAAAGCCGACTGAAAATGGTGGGGGTTTTAGCCTCCGGGGAAAGAAGCGTGGAAGAGCTGGATAGTTTGCTGGAGTTGAGGGCGCCCACGGTGTCACATCATCTGACCAAACTTAGAAAGTTAGATCTGGTCTCTATGAGAACCGAGGGAAACACCCATCTCTACAGCTTGAATAGCGAAGTCTTGCGAGAGCTATCCCGGGAAGTTTTGTCCGTTGAGAAGATCGCCACCGAAGATCTGGTAGATACCGAAGCTTTTGACCGGAAAGTGATTAAGGACTTTCTGGAAGATTCAAAGTTGAAAGTGATTCCGGCAAGCCGCAAGAAACGCGATGTTATTTTGCGCTGGCTAGTGGAAAAGTTCGACCGAAATAAAAGATATTCTGAAAAGCAGGTCAACAAAGTGATTGGAAACTTTCACGAGGACTTTGCCACCCTGAGAAGAGAGCTTGTGGGGGCTTCACTTATGCAGCGAGAAGCCGGTGTCTACTGGCGAGTAGATAAGTAGATGGGGAAATTTTTTCTGGGCGCTTTTGCCTTGCCGGATCTGATAACCAGGTCTATTTTCCTGGTGCTGTTTCTTCTTCTTTCGGGACCGTTCGATGCCCGGGCTGCGGTGGACGGCAAGGTCAAATCCGCCAAAGAAATGTGCCGGGCAGGAAAGTACTCTGAAGCATTTAAAATACTTGGTCCCTTTGCGGATAAGAATCCGCGAGATAAGTCGGCTAATTACTTTGCCGGATTTTGCAAAGCCGGAGAAGGGGATGTGAACGGAGCCAGAAAGTACATGGCCAGGGTACTGGTCTCAGCTACTCCTGGAACTGCCTATCATAGCCGCGCCGTCAGCTTTTTTCGCCAGAACGCCAGAGCTTTAAATTCGATTTCGCCATATTCTTGCGTGGCCGAAGGACGTTTGATTCGCTGGAAGAGATCTAATAAGCCCTTGAAAGTGTTTGTCTCTAACGGCTGGCAGCTGCCCAACGGATTTGGTCAGGGCTCTTCAAACGTAGGTAATTTGTTGAAACTGCAAAAGCATCTTGCTTCCAACAATTACAGTAAAGGTATGCGCGCCTGCCCGGGTTATATTCCTGAGATGCGCAACTATGCAATCTGGGGACTTGGACAGTGGGAGTTCGTCAAAAAAGAAGGCATCCTCGACTATGAGCTGGTCAACGATCCAAGGTCCGCTGATATATTTGTTTTCTGGGCTCCAACTCTTCCAGGAAAAGCTGGATTTACCTCATTTACCTTTCCTGGAAACATCGCGGTGATTGAGATTCAAACAGCGATGCCGGACTTTCCTGATAAGCAGTCTGCCCGGCAAACCTTCATCCATGTCATCGCCCATGAATTCGGCCATGCCTTCGGTCTTCAACACAGTCACAATCCCCGGGATTTGATGGCACCTTCCACGGAGAAGATTACTATCTACGTGGGTAAGGGCATAGGCAAGCTGCCTAAAGGTATCACTGAAAATGATCGAGAGTGTCTGCGGGTACTATATGCGATGCCGACGGACTTTTATCTGGTGCAAAGATGAAGCCGGATTCGGTGCCTTATCTACAAGGAAGATTCCAGCCGAATCGCCCGCATAATCAAGGAATTATAAAGAACGGTTGGTTGTCAACGGTTTTCGGCTAGGATAGTAGAGTCGATTCGTCCAAAACAATTACTTTTCTCCCTGTCTGCATAGCTGTATGACCGGGGAGCGAATTGATCATGCCTTATTAATTGAAGCAGGAAAAGAAAATATGATTTTACTCGGCGATGACCTTGAGGTTAATTGCAGGCCCGTTGTCACCAATTCTATTATTCTTCTCTGCTGCCTGGTACTCATGATTGAGTATTTCGGCGCAGTGAATATGGACTGGTTCTTATTCCAGCATGGATTCGTCTCCTTGAGATTTACTTCGCACTTCGGACTTGAGCAGCTTTCTACGATGATCTCCAGCATCTTTTTGCATGCCGATTTCTTTCATCTTCTCGGAAACATGTGGATCCTCTTTATATTCGGAGACAATGTTGAAGAGCATTTTGGACATATCAATTATTTTGTATTCTTCATCGCATGCGGTATCGCCGGATGTCTTGTTCATCTACTCTGCAATCCGACCATGACTATCCCCGCCGTCGGAGCCAGTGGTGCCATCGCCGGTGTTCTTGGCGCTTATCTCTTGCTTCATCCCTACGCTAAGATAAAGACCTGGCTGGGAGATGACATCATCTTTTTCGGATTCAGGACCTATACTTTACCTGCCTGGATGGTTATTCTTGGCTGGTTTGTCCTGCAATATTTTATGCTCTATCTGGGTGTGGAAGGTGTTGGCTGGCAGTGTCATATCGGTGGGTTCACCGCAGGAATGCTGATTGTGATGTTCTTCCATATGTGCGGAGTCAGCAACCAGAGAGCCGGTATGTCCCGGGTTGAAGAGATCGGATTTTAACATGGTTGTCGGCCGCCGGAAAGTTCCGGCGGCGCCACTGATGAAGACCTTGCTTTGGACGAGAAAGCAAGGTCTTCTGAATTGCTGTGATTTATCGGTTTAATGGCTTA
>MDTD01193017.1_pt1 | contig 10082 bp, 22 predicted proteins | sample 811221 | NCBI WGS metagenome assembly MDTD01 (sample SAMN05326646, study PRJNA326480) | marine metagenome | isolation source: seawater | place: Pacific Ocean: South West | collected 2011
AACTGACCCATATTTGTTTTAGTTTCCTGTAATACTACAAATTCTCCTATCGCTTCTAATTTCATTTATTCTTCCTCCTTTAATTCTTTAAATTCTATATACTCGGTTTTTTGGTAACTATGATGTTCCATATAATCTACATTCTTAAACCAAGTTTGATGTTCATTATCTCCTAATACAATAGCACTAAGCATTCTAGTTTTCCATGTATTAATTGTTCTCATATCCGTCCCACTAAAGTACGCCTTGCCAAAAGGATGAGTATGAATCCAACACTTAACTGGTAACTTCATTCCTACTGGGTCTTCACTGAATTCCACGAAAGAAAAAGTTCCAAAACTAATGAACAATCTATTATTCGAATCTATTACAACTTGAACTTCTCTTGGGGTATCGAATGCTTCCATACTCATTTCCCATATTTTTTCAAGAAAAAAGTGTCTCCTGTAAACTTCTGTACCTTTTGGTTTTTGAAATATACTTCTTAAAGCCTCACCATCTTCAAACGCTTTAATGATTTCTTCTTTCCAATTTCCATTTAATATTATCATATATTCACAACCTTATAATCACAAACATCATCATTATCCACAAACCATCTTTGCATCCATTCTGCGGCCATACCTGCTATTGCTACATGAGTAAAATGTATCCCTTCTTTCTTACCTTCCCAACTATCTCCTTGACATGAAAAACTTCCATCTGGTCCTGTTAATACTGTATCAAACATATTCTTTGGTGTCTTATAACTAATCAAAGCGCCATTCCTTGCTTGAGCCCTCAAATCTAACCATTGCACTGATGACCTATAAAGTAACCTTCTTACATCTAAGTTATCTGCACAACAAATTACTAAATCATATCCATCAATTTGTCTTTGTGTTAGCACTAAATATGGTTCTGCTTTAACTACTGATTTGTAGCGGTTTTTCATAGCATAAACTTTCTTATCTTCTACTTCGTCTTGTTCATAATTCTGATAAGTTAAGTTCTTAGTTTCGACAATATCGGGGTCGAAAGCCGTTATCTTATACAGTCCTGTTTTGTCTAAAAGAGGGATTAGAAAACTTCCAATTCCTCCCGTTCCTATTATCATTATTTTCCTTTTCATTTTATCCACCTATTTCTTTATAATTTTCTATTCCATAATCTACATGTTCCTCTGTTAAATATTTAATTCTACTATCAATCATATTACCTAAAACATTCTGTACTGCTTTTCTAGCAGTAATAATTCTCTTTTGTAATGCTTTATCTTTTACTTTATTATTTTCAGGTTTTAGTAAATGACCTTTATCGCTACAGACAGCGCCTAAACTTTTGAATAAATCAGTTAACCCTTGAAAGTTTCCGTATTCATTAAACATTATATATTTTAAAATTTCATATTCTACTTCTTTTATACTTCGTGGTCTTGCCATCTTATTCCCTCTATTATATCCCCTATTGTTAACCCAAATGTGCTTTTAATTCCTAATTTGGATAATATATTTTTATAGTTATTTCTAACTGTTTTTGCTTCCTTAATATCGAAAGCCGTTGCCACTTCTTTTTGTGTTGTTGTTTTACTTGGTTGTGTTGTTTCTACACAATATACTATTCCCGCTAAATAAGCAGAAGTGGGATAACGTGTTTCTATGCCATCTAAGTATGTGTAGAGACTAATACAATCATTAGTAAAAGAAAGGTCTTTATCTAAATTCTGACAGAATTTTCTAAGTAAAGCGTTTGCATTGCCCATTGAAAAAACATGACTTTTTCCCAGATGTCTAGCAAACAATCTTGAAAGTTTACTCACTCTCTTGGGAGTAACTTCTAAACGTTTAGCAACTTCTAATAAAGTATAACTGTAGTTATACTCTCTTAATACTAAATAAGTTATAGCCGAACTTCTTTCTTCTAATTCCATTTTAGAAGTAAAAACACCTTTACTCTTTAACTTATTATAATATTGTATAACAGTTAATTTAGACGCCTCACACATTGAAAATTCACAACAGGATACATTACAATAAAACTCGGCTTTTTTCATCGTCCTTTCTTCTGACGACATTCTACTAGTAACAGCAAGTCTTCTCAATTTGTATGACCCCTTTTCCTTACCAATTGTGCTTCCTAAATTGTTATTATCTTTATGTCTGTCTTTCAACAGCACTTCATTCTCTAATATATCACTACAAATTAACCCACAATTAGGGCATTCATATTGAATATCGTTTCTCACAACATCTATATTACATTCATCGCATTTCATTTTTGTCACCCGAAAGTGACCGTTTTATTTCTCTGAACCTTTTGGAACAGCGAATTGTTTGGTCTGACAATTCCTTATGTTTATGGTACTTAAAGTTCTCTGACCCTAAAGGTTCGGTCGGGTATTCTACATTGTGTTTGATTTTCTTTATGGACATCTCCTAAGTAACCTTTGATTGTTGAAACTCTACTGACTAACATATTATCATTCAATAGTCCCATTGCTCTAGTTACAAATTGGTCGCCAGTAGGCGATTTATTATCCAAGTTATCTACACAAATCGGACCTGCCCATCTACCTTTATCTTCACCTTTAACCCAAACATAAGTAGATACATTCTGCTGTCCTTGAGATTTAAGACCTCTATCAGTTAATTTCCAATCTGCCAATTTACCTCTAATATACATTACAGTTGGATTCTCTGAAACATCTAATAGTTTGTCGGGACTACCCCAATTAATAGCAATTCTATCGGGGAACCTTCTACCAATATGAATCATTAAATCTCTTGCTCTTTCTTTAACAACTTTAGATGTTCTATTCTGATTTAAGAATGCTACCATTAATGCTTCTTCAGCAGGGGTGGGTTTTTCTCCATTCATGGTTTTAGCCCATAACTCTGATGGACTTAGATTAGACCAATTACCTTGTTTCTTTTTCTTGAGATAACTATTCATATAAACATTCATCTGTTTAATAGTTAGTTCACCCCAAACACCGTCCGATATTTCTATGGCTACATTCTTTTCGCCAATCAAATTAACCTTTAATCTACATTCTATTCTCTTACCATAATTACCATTTTCATCTTCTAAGTAGAAGTAATAGGGCGCTCTATTCTCTAGTGCATAAGAAACATTCTCTGGAATATGAATATGTTTATACAAGAACTTCTCTAGTTCAACTGTATCATCAGTAAAACAAGATTTGAATATAGTCCTTGCTAATGCGGCAAGAAGAACTGATTTGTTGCCCATAATTCCATTAACATAATATCTAGTTTTTACTTTATTGAAGTGAACCATATAGCCTTCTTCGCCGATATAAATATTATATGCAAATTGTTCTCCCTCCCTAACATCTTCTTTCGGTCGTTCCCAAGATGGAGTATAGTATCCTCTACTTCTACGATATGTGTTTCTATACATATTTCTCCTAGATATTTTTAGTTTGCTACTAAGCCAACTTTTTACTGCTTCAATCATAGGATTGTTAGCATTTCTAAAATTTCTAGGGTTTATATTGGTAGTATTATATTCTTCATCTTCTGAAAACCTTACTATTGTTGAATCGTATTCCCTCGAATCATCAGGTCTTTGTATTAATAATTCTGTCATTTTATCACCTTAATTTACTCTTATAATTTTGTACACATTTAGGGTGTACTTCCTCTTTAATGTCTTTTGGATGGGTTAGTTGACCACCACAAATTCGACAACTTGTTGCTATATTATTGCCTTTTCTATCCTTTGTATATTTAGGGTTCTTTGTCATCTTTAATCACTCTCTGTCGTGATACTAATAGATGCGGATGTTTAAGAAGTAACTCTTTTAGAGCATTTGAGACAGATTTGATATCTTCATATTCTTCCATCCAAACGCTACCGTTTTGTTTACATATGCTTATTCGGAATTTATCCAATTGGATTCCCTCTCAATATAAGCCATTAATTCCCTATAGTTATTCCTTTCGTCTATTAGCCAATCTTTGAATTTATAACTTTTAGTTATGTCATTTTTCAATATAAAATGTCTTATCCATTTTATACATAAATGTTGTTTATCTATATCATCTAAATCATAAGTTTTAGAATTATCTATTCTTTGTAATAACTCTATGTAATCATCGTTAGATAATATTTTTACCCATTCCATAACACAATTTTTTAATTCATTTATATCTTTAAATATTGTCATTTAATCATCTCTAATTTTATAAAATCATGATTTAATTTATAGGAATATGATTCATAAGTTGAACCATGTACTCCTTTAACAGTAGTAGTATCTACTACATGTATGAATTTTTCACCTCTCATTATGTTACCTAATTTTTGGTAACTAGCAGTATCGGATACAACTTTACTTCCGTTAGTTGTAATTATATCCATTAATGTATGAATTGTACTTAGTGGAGAATTCCATAATGCTTCAACTAAAGCCCTTTTTATGGCTACGTTCTTAGGTTTAGTTTCGAATGTTATTTTATAATTATCTATTTTAATTGTATATTCTTTCTTCATATCTTCACTTCCTTCTCTATTATAGAGAGGTGAAATTAGTCTTTAATTTCGTCTATATTAATGTTAACCTAAATTCGCTTTAGGTTTATAACGCTTAAGTATTTTCTTACCTAGATAATAACTTAATCCTAACCAAAATAATATTTCTATTGTTATCAATGTAATACCAACGGTATTACCAAATTTCCAGATGTCTCCATTTAGACATCCTTCGAACTCCATACAGAAATCGGAGAATTTAACATCCATTTCGTAATCTGGTACATTCATATTATCTTCCGTAATTTCTTAATCCGTTTGTAAAATCTTTATTCATTTGTTCTATTTCTGCTTCAGTAAATGATATTTCGCCTATTTCGAAAGTAATCGCTTGATAAACTACATACCATGCTACCAATAACAGCGTTAATGCAATTGTTCCCGCTATAATTAATGTGGACATAACTAGCCGATAGCGGTGTAAAAAATAAAGTTAGTGGAAAAACTAAGGAGCGAAGACCCCTTTTCCTAGTCCGCAAGGAAATGCAAGAGACTTATTGAATTAATAAGATTCAGTTTTATTACTCGGAAAAACCACTTCTTTTGGTGAGACACGAACGTGTCGAATTTTATTTTATTTAGTTACCGCCAACGATTGCGGGAACTAATTCTACATCTGAAACATTATCCCAGTTTACAGCATTTATGTCGCTACGATTAATCATTTCACCATCAACAAACACCCAATGTGTTGCGTGTTCATTTATGTGGTCCATGATTTCAGTAGTTGCTACTGATATTTCTGTGTGTCCTGTTTCGTTTAATATTCTTAGTTTCATATTCAATCAACCCTCCTATTTATTTCACTGTTTTGTTCGTTTATAAGCGTACCCTTTTCTTGTAATCTTTTACCCATTACTAATATTGTTTTCTCATAATGTTCTATGATAGTCCCTACTTCTTGCATTTTAGTCTGTAACTGTTTAGCATATAAAGTAAGGGTTTGGTTGTTTTGTTCAAGATTAGAGTTTAACGCCTCTAGTTCTTCTATTCTTATTTTCATATCTTTTTTTAACATATTATTTCCTCTTGTATATTTAATTTGCATCCTATTGGATTTTTATTTCTAAATATTTCCATACATTTCCTAGAACACATGACTCTACCGAATATTGTATATCTTTTTTCGGCCCACTCGATGTTATGTTTACAAATGTAACAGTTCATGTATCCAAGTTATAATATAGACTTTTAACTTTATTCTTCTCCCCCTGTTTCAGTTTCAGTTTTGGGGAGATTTTTCAATCGTCCAATCTCTCTACTTGCTTCTCTCTTGGTCCAATCTTTATTTGGTTGGCCCCCTAAACTTCTTACATACGCAAGTTGTTTTTCTGTAGCAGGTTCAGAAACTCTATTAACTATTTTAATAACTCTTAATTTTTGTTTTGTGGACATTGTTCGTAAATTATTTATTTTACGAATCATATCTCTCAAGAATGTTTTCTCCCAATTATTTTCTCCGTATTCGGAGTTAAATAATGGTAAATTGTTTTCATCACAAAATACTTCAAACGCCTCATCTAATTTCTTTTGGTACTCTTCTTTTTCTATTCTTCTTTTTTCTCTACGAATGGCCTCTCTAGCCTCATATTCTTCTTGTTCTTTGCGTCTTCTCTCCGCTTGTTCTTCTCTTTCTTTAGTAATAAAGGCAATTCTTTCTACCCTTTCTTTATCCTTGGCCGCAAGTATTTCTTTTTGTCTTTCTAAATCAAAGAAGAAAATCTGTAAGTCATTCCATAATCTTTGATTAGGCCATCCTCTTGTATCTTTTTGTGCAACACTTTCTTTTTCATCGCCCATTGAATAATCACGTTTTTCAGAGAAAGATAATTCAGCATATTTGGATTCTTTAATTCTTTCTCCAGTTTCATCATGATAATAAAACCATTTCTTATTATCGGGATGATTCCATCTCCAAACAATAGAAGCCATAGCGTAATCAGGTTCACCCATCTGACTTACAGCCTTTTTACGAATTAACTGTTGATGTTCATATCTGTTAGTGTCGCTATCCCAATAGGAGTCACCATTTCTAACATTAATCCGTAAATCTGTTTCCTTAACGGCATTGAACCATTCTTCGAATTGTTCTCCCCATTGATTCCACCACCATTCTGCTTTCATAGTTTTCACTGATTCCTTAATCCATTCTCCGATTCTCTCTTGAGTAATCATATCAGCAGGTACATTCAAGTCGGCTAATAGATGTCTTGCGACCATCCAAAAACCAATGTGTTCACTGCCTACTATTTCTCTTGTGTTGTTTTCAGTATTTACTATCTCAAAATGCCAAGCAATTTTATGTCCACAAACACATTCGTGTGGATGTTTTTCTTGATGGATAGAAGGTAGTATATCATCTGCTGATTCTCGCATTGGGACATACCAAATATTACCAGTTGCTTTCCATTCAAGTTTTGCCTCTGCCCAATCATCTGATACAGATAGATTAGTTAGTCTTTCCTTCAATGCAATATTATATGCGCCAGTAGGATTAACCCACTTTTCATCTACTACATCTCTAAGAATTTGACCTACATCTATGTGGTCATTTGCTCCAACTCTTTCTGCTATTCCTCTTAATTCATTTAATTCATTTTCTGTTGTCATATTATCACTCCTAATATTAATCCTGTTAATGGTATGTAAGGTAATGCTGACAATATCTTGTTTAGATATTTTTGCATTTTATTATACTTTTTTAACCTTAGATGTATTTTGTAGCCTCTAGTATTCTCATATTTATTTTTCCATAAAGGGGAGGCATTTTCTATATCGCTAGACGGTTCGGGTATATCCCAATATAACTTGCGCCCATCAAAATATAACCATCTTATAATCTGAATACCTTTTAATGGTGTTAACTGTTCATCAATAACATCTTTGACATATTTACCTTTTCTATCATTCCATTTCATCATTTACTCGCCTCTCATTTCATGGGGTGTATCATCCACTTCCCAAGTTAATCCACCATCTTCTGACCAAGAACCATCCTTTATTACAAAGTCACCTTCGTAATCTTTACCTCTATGTAAAAAGAATTTATCAGTTGGTATATCGCCAGTTACTTCTAATCCACATTTGTCGCATTTTAACCATATCCTAAAATGGAAACCACTTTTGAAGGAACTACTTGCTTGTAAATCCATTTCAACTACTCTAAATTTATGTGGTTCGTTCCAAGAGTATTTGCCTTTTTTACAACCAGTCCATCCTTTATTTCTTTCAATGATTCTTTTACCGTCATCATCATAAGTTATTGTTATTGTATCATCAGTCATTCTTTTTCACCCTGTTTCTTTCTCTTTCTCTTAAATCTATTTGTCTTTGTTCCATTTTAGTAAATCTTTTATCTTTTTTAGGAAGGGTCTTTGCTATTTGTTTACAGTATTTAGAACCCGAACCTGTCTTTCCCTCTTTACTAGAATAATATATTAAATCACCTCTTGCATCAGTATAAGCATGTCTATTTTTACCCATTACTTAATCACCTCTAATCTAATATCATCATCTAAGTATCCTAATAACTTTTGAATTAATGCATCTTTATTTCTGAAAATATGAACATGGGGTTCATCATCTTCATCACATCCTTTCCAATCTGTTAGTATATATTTAGCCATTAAACATCCTCTCCATATTCAGTGTCCATCACATGAAATGCGTGTTGGTCTGATAAGTAAGCATCTAGTAACTCATCTATTTTATCATAAAGGCTTTTAGCCACTCCACCTATCATTTTCCTTTTCCAACCCATCCAAATTTTATGGTGGGAATTAAGGATAACTTTAGGTTCTAAGTCATCTCCAATGGTAATAACTATTGGAGGCATATCTGCTTCATCTATTAATCTAAATTCTATTTGTCTTTCCATTTTAATCACCCAAACAATTGTGAATTATCCATTTCTTTTTGCCCATTAAACTTACCACTCATAATTCTGTGTAAGTTACCCGATGCTGTTGGATGAACTGTTTTAACGCAATCCATTATTGCACCTGCTGATAAAAGAACGGCTTCCCATTCTTTATCATTTACGGCATTCACCATGTTTTCTGCTAGTCGTTGTATCATGGAATTAAGTTCCATTTCTATATTCTCAAAGTATTCTTGTCTCATTTCAATTTCTCCTTTTGTATTTGTTTTAATCTTTCATTTTCTAAATGTAATTTGTTTTGTCTTTCTATTAGTTTATGGAACTTATGTCCTTTAGGCCACCATTCAGGCATTCTGTTTTTTCTCCATTCTGCGAACTCCCATTTACCTTCTAAATAGTAATGCCGATAAGAGTCTATAACATATTCCCAACAGTGATTACCATAGTTATTAGGTATTCTGTATTTATCTAGCATTGCTATATTAACTGGAGTTGCATGTAGTATGTTACCATTTACTAACTTAGATATATCTTCTATTCTTTTCTCGCTACCATGAACTTTCTCATATCTAAAAAAGAATTCTCTACATAATGCTAAACCATGTCTAAATAACCACTCAGTATTATGTCTACTTTCTCTAGCCCATATAGTGCTAGGATGATTAAGCATTGCTGGTTTCATCAGTATAGATTCCGTATCTGTGTGATATTGTTTTAATTGTCTCAGTGATGGTTCTTCGCCAAACTTATCTACATACTCGTTAAACAACGCATTTGTGTGTAACATCTGACAAGTCTCTGTTGGCATTTTAACCACATGTTTATCTAACATTTCTTTAGCCGCTTTTACTGGATTTTCCGATAGTGCAAATATATTCATTTTGTCTCACCTTTTTCTATAGAAGTTAATACCGCCCTTTCATGCAGAGGTCCAATTGGTCAACCAAAAGGTTTTAGGTGCAATCAAGATTATCTATTCCTAAACAATAGTTTTGTACCTTATCTATAGAATGTTTTACTGCTATTCATTACTCGGTTTTAACGCCTTTCAATCCTTTTCCGTTACTCGTTCTATAGATAAGTGGTGGCATAACTTATTTTAACCTCTAATTGCTATCAGTAATAATACTAAATAGCCTATTAAATCTAATATAACATCCTCATCACTTTCTATAGAATCGTCACCTTGTAACAACCTATTCAACTTATCATCAATTCTTATTCGGATTAAATCCTCTGCTGAACCCTTAGCAAATATACCAGTTGGGTTTAGCGCTGAATCGCCATATTGTTTGTTTTTAGCGATAAGTAAGTCTAATACTTCTTTCATTGTTTTTCTAATTTTATCTTGCGTTTCTTTCATGTTAATCACCTGTAAGTGGGAAGGTAGGGATGACGACATAACATCTCATGGTGTTAGTCTTAACGGAGCACCTTAATCTACTACCCTACCTCCCCTGTAAATTAAGGAGTATAAGCGGAATGTGGGGAGTAAATCAAGGCATATAAGGAAGCCTATCCACACTCTCCCCACACTCCTTTGTGAAATCCAGTGTGGACTTTAATCACTAATAATTGATAGTTAATAAAGTTGGGGTGGTATCACAACATGAATTCTGTAATGCCTCAAACACATCATACCGCAATTAGGTGAGGGTTACTGGAC
>MDTD01198225.1_pt1 | contig 10082 bp, 9 predicted proteins | sample 811221 | NCBI WGS metagenome assembly MDTD01 (sample SAMN05326646, study PRJNA326480) | marine metagenome | isolation source: seawater | place: Pacific Ocean: South West | collected 2011
ACAACCAAAACGTATTCCAAACCTCAAATGGACAAAAATTGTAAAACCTAAAGGTTTCGCCTGAAGGCGAGGGTTTTAAACCCATCGCCGTGACAATAATGGTCTGACAATTTCGGGTAACAGTGTTGCAGATGATGAAAAGGAAATCCCATGGTTTAACAACACCTACATGCGCACCGGCATGAATATGGGATTCGATTCGGCGGGTTCCAAATGGTACAGCTTCAAGCAACAGTACATTTGTCCTGAAGCAAGCTATTGCCTGGGAGATCCCAAAACAGCCGGTGGTGTTCAGTATTTCAGAGCAGCCTATGCCTACGGTCAAAATATAGACACGTTCGAACAAGGGACACTTACCAATCAAACCATCCCTACAACTCTGATCAATGCAGGTAACCTGAAAATGGGTACCTTCCGTTTAACCGAAGTCCTCAAGCAATCACAAAAAATGCGTTATGCCGATGCTCTTAATTCCAATGTGACTATGTATCACTCTAACAACTATGTTGATGAAAATTCGCTACCCAAGAACCCTGTAGCTTACCGACATGATGGCACAGCCAACGTCCTGCACTTTGACGGCCATGTCCTTCGCATGCCAAGTGAAACAATCGTCTACAACCGCGATCTTTTTGCAGCCTACGAATAAATCACCCTACCGACCAAGGAATATAGAATCATGAAGTTCAACCCCCTTGCACTGGCCATGTGTCTGGTGCTGACCACTATCGCCACAGCCGATCAAACACTTTTTGACTTCTCGGCGAACCCTGACACCACTCATGTCAAACCCAAAGCCGCCACATCATTCCAACTCATCGACCTTGATGGCGGTAAAGCCGTGCAGGTCAAGACCACGGACGAGAATCCCTATCCGGGTATCCGGTTCCAAGCGCCAAACGGTACATGGAATTTGAACAACAATACCGGCATTGAAATCCGAATCACCAACCTTGACAGCGAAGGTTTGAAAATCGGCGCTCGTATCGACAACAAAGGTGCCACCGGTCAAAAAAATTCCAACACCGGGAGTGTCACATTGGCACCTGGTCAAACCGGTAGCATCACCGTCAACTTCAACCGATACTTTGCCAACGATATCCGTGAAAAGCTCAAGGGCATGCAACACTCCCCATGGGGCAAGAACACCGGCATGATCGATCCGGCCAAGATTACTGAACTGAATGTGTTTCTCAATCGACCGCATAAGCATCACATCTTTGCAGTGCATTCCATCAAAGCCGTGGGCCAATTCGATCCTTCGACACTGACTGTCCCTAAGCCCTTTTTCCCTTTTGTCGATGAGTTCGGCCAATACACCCACAGCGACTGGCCAGGCAAAATACACTCCGATGCGGATCTTAAAACTGTTCGTGAACAAGAAGCCAAGTCCATGCACGACCAGCCGCGACCGGATAACTGGGATGAATACGGCGGTTGGGCCAATGGTCCGAAACTCAAAGCCACCGGACACTTTTACACCGCTAAGCACAACGGCAAGTGGTGGCTGGTCACCCCAAAAGGCACGCTGTTTTTCTCCATGGGCATTACTTGCGTCCAGAAAAAAGGTGGCGCCACCATCATCGAACAACGCTCCAACTGGTTTGAAAAACCGATCTGGGAAAACGAGCCTTTCAAACAATTCGTCAATGATGCCAAAGCCCCCAGACGTGGTGATTACAAAGGCCAAGCCCTCAAGTCCTACAGCTTCTATTCCTCAAATCTCTACCGCAAATATGGAGATGATTGGCAAAGTATCTGGTACAAGCTCATCGGCCAACGCCTGATGAACTGGGGTATCAACACCATCGCCAACTGGTCCGATGCCAAGCTTTTTGAAAAGTCTCAAACCCCCTACACCCATTGGGTCTACATCAACACACCCAAACTCCCCTGGGCACAAGGCTATCGCAATCGCATTCCCGACCCGTTTAATCACCTGTTTGAAAAAGACGTCCGCCGTCGGGCGACCAACATGCTCCGAGGCACCACAGATGACCCCATGTGCATCGGCTATTTTCTGGACAATGAAATTACTTGGAACACCGAAACATCACCCGCCGAATTAGCTTTGATTGGGAACCAGAAAAATGCTGCCACCAATGAGCTAATCAAGTTTCTTACGGATCGTTACAAGTCGATCAACAAACTCAACAGTGCATGGAAGTCCAACTATGCGGACTTTGATTCAATTCGTGGAACCAAGAAAATCCCCACATCCAAGCAAGGCCACCAAGACCTCTTGGACTTTTCCGAAATCATCGTTGATAAGTATTTCAGCACGGTCAGTCGCATCCTCAAGGAAGTCGCTCCCAACAAGCTTTACCTTGGATGTCGTTTTGCAGAAAACAACCCGATGGTGGTTCGCATTGCTGCCAAATATGCGGATGTGGTGTCGTTTAATCTCTACCGTGAAAATGTCGCAGGCTGGAAGCCACCTGTGGAAATCGATAAGCCGGTAATCATCGGCGAATTCCACTTCGGCGCAACGGACCGCGGCGTCTTCGGGCCTGGACTCATCGGCGTGGCCAATCAAAAAGAACGTGTCGAAACCTTCAAAGGCTATGTCCGCAGTGCCATCGACAACCCGCAAATCGTCGGAGCCCACTGGTTCCAACTCTTAGACGAACCGACCTCCGGCAGACCGCTCGATGAAGAGAATCACCAGATCGGTTTCCTGACCATCACCGACACGCCGTACATGGACATGGTCAACGCAGCCCGTGAGAATGCAATGAAGATGTACGATTCGTCCAAGTAATTCACACATCCAAAGACAGCTGAATGGGAAAGCACCAGTCATCGCGACTGGTGCTTTTTTATAAAACTGTCCTAGAAATAAGAAACGAGACGTTGCAGGAATACGCGTGAGCGTGCAGGACTTGCCCCTCAAGGTTTTGAATACTCACCAGCCTGTTACCTGACAAAAATGCAGCCTAAACCACTGAGATTCATATACAGCTCAAGCGGATGTCTTATCATTGGAATTGCTTTATTACTTGACACGATCGGCTGCAAGATTGAACTTGATGTTGCCACCCACAATGGTGGTGATCGCCCGGCCGGTGACTTCCCAACCGTGGAAGGGACAGTTGCGTGACTTGCTGGCAAATTGTTCTTTGTCAATGGTCCATGTCAGTTTCGGATCAATGATCGTTACGTCGGCATCGGCACCAATACTCAAATGCCCCTTGCTATGTAGATCGCAAAGCTGAGCACCATTGCAGGTCATCATGGCGATCATCTGAGGCCAGTCGATGACGTTATCGTCGATGAGGGCTTTGATATAGAGCGCCAACGCGCAGTCCAGGCCGATGATGCCAAAGGGCGCAATGGGGAATTCGAGGGCTTTTTCTTCGTTGGTATGCGGCGCGTGATCGGTTGCCAGAACCGTAATCACATCATCTTTGATCCCTTGCTTGATCGCATCAATGTCGGCCTGCTGGCGCAGGGGCGGATTCATTTTGAAGTTGGTGTCATAGGTCGCACAACCTTCATCGGTGAGTAACAGGTGATGTGGGGAAGCTTCAGCGGTGATGTACTTTTTGCCCCACTCGGTTTCTCGGGCGCGACGAATCATTTCGACACTGCCTGCTGAGGAAAGGTGTTGAACATGGTAGCGAGCACTGGTATCGCGGTTAAGCAAAATATCGCGTTGGATAATGAGTTCTTCAGCAACACGGGGCCAACCTTTGAGGCCGAGTTTGGTCGCTAACGGGCCGGCATTCATCACCCCGCCGCCAAGTTCCGGATCTTCACAGTGCTGCATGACAACCTTGCCGGTCATCTGAATGTATTTCAGAGCCTTGGCCATAACACCTGCTGAAGCGACGGCACAACCGTCATCGGAGAAACCCACCGCACCAGCCTCAGCCATCAGTGCGATCTCAGCAAGCTCTTTGCCTTCACGTCCTTTGGTGATGGCACCGATGGGATAGACATTGCACAAATCCGCTTTGGAAGCCTGGTTGTAAATGAAGTCCACACGCCCCGCATCATCCAATGCTGGAACGGTATTAGGCATCACACAGACACTGGTAAAACCGCCCGCGACCGCAGAAGCTGCACCAGTGGCAATGGTCTCTTTGCCTTCCTGACCCGGTTCACGGAAGTGGACATGAATGTCGATGAGTCCGGGCGTGACGAGACAGCCTTTGGCGTCAATGACGGTGGCATCGGTCGTGTCGTCGACTTTTCCGATGGATGCAACTTTGCCGTCAACGAGGACGAGATCGGTGACGGTATCAACATTGTTCTGCGGATCAATGACCCGCCCGTTTTGAATGATTGTTTTGGTTGGCATACTGGATAGGATAGCAGATTTTGTTCAGGACATTTTTTACCACAGAGGCGCAGAGGACTCAGAGTTAAGAGAGGGCAAAGCGGTTATTTGATCAAGCCCAAATCTGAGCGCAGCGAAGTATGGGACGCGTTTAATCAACGGTTGTCGTTGATATCCCAGTCTTCACTGCGCTCAGACTTGGGCTTAAAAAAGATGAATGATTGTCTTGTCCTTTCTTACCTCTGAGTCCTCTGTGTCTCTGCGGTAAAAAACTGTCTTAAAAATATGGACATAAAAAAACCGCCCACAATGGTGGACGGTCTTTTTGATTCGCTTTAGCGATTGTCGGATCAGGTAATCGTTGATTACTTGATTTCGACTTCGGCGCCAGCTTCTTTGAGCTGTTCGGCAAGCTTGTCGGCTTCTTCCTTGGAAGCGCCTTCTTTGATGGGCTTGGGAGCGTTGTCGACAAGTTCTTTGGCTTCTTTGAGACCCAAGCCGGTTGCTTCGCGGACAACCTTGATGACCTTGATCTTCTGGCCACCGGCACCGGCGAGGATGACGTCAAAGCTGGTCTTTTCTTCGACTTCTTCAGCTGCTGCTGCGGGACCAGCCATCATGACTGCGCCGCCTGCTGCCGGTTCAAGACCGTAAGCTTCCTTGAGATAGTTCTTAAGGTCGACGGCTTCCTTGAGGGACAGGCCAGCGATCTTGTCGCCAAGTTCGACCACGTTGGCTGCGAATTCAGTTGTTGTTGCTTCTTCGGACATTTTCAGACTCCATATCTTCAATCGCGATTGGTAGGTGACTGACCTTCAGTCTATTTAACCCGGTCTACCGGGCCTAGCCTCCTGCAGGTTGTTAAATCAATTTTTCAAACACCTGAAATCGTTCAGGCGATCTTGGCGATTTCTTCGCCCTTTTCGAGTTTTTCTTCCATGGCTTCGAGGATGCCAGCAATTGTGTTGCCTGCACCAACGAGGGCTCCGGCGATCTGAGCACCAGGGCCCAGAACGACTTGGATGACCTGTGCCTGTGCTTCATCCTTGGTGGGATATTTACTGAGGGCTTCAACGTCCTTGGGACCAAAGACGACGCCTTCCATGATGGCACCCTTGAATTCCAAACCACCGAGGCCCTTGGCTTCAGCGATCAGGGCACGGGCGACTTCAACGACGCTTTCAGCACCGTAGCACATGGCGGTGGGACCGTCGAGAATCTCGCCGATCTGTTCCAGAGCCGTGTCCTTCATGGCGTTGACCATCAGACCGTTGCGGACAACGCTCACGCGAATGCCCTTCTGAGCCATGATGTTGCGGAGTTGATTGTTCTTGTTGGATTCCACGCCACGAATATCAATTGTGACGGCGCCATCCAGATCAGCGAATGCTTCACGGTAGGCTTTGATCATCAGACTTTTGATGGGTTTGCTCATAGCAGTTACCTTTTTTGCTTTCTACCAGTGAAGGTTACAGTTCCACCCGGATACCAGGTGTCATGGTGCCGGCGACGGTGATCGAATGAATGTAGTGGCCCTTGGTTGCCGAGGGCTTCATACGGGTGATCTGTGCGATGAAGGCTTCGGCATTTTCGACGAGCTTTTGAGCGTCGAAGCTTTGCTTGCCGATGATGGCGTGAATGTTGCCACCGTCATCATTGCGGAATTCAACCTTACCAGCTGCATATTCCTTAACGGCATCAGCGACCTTGGGGGTCACGGTGCCACTCTTGGGGGACGGCATCAGACCACGGGGGCCCAGGGCTTTACCCAGGCGACTGACGACACGCATCATGTCAGGGCTTGCAACGGCAACGTCGAAGTCCATCCAACCGTCTTCGATTTTCTTGACGAGTTCTTCGGCACCGGCTTCGATAGCGCCAGCGGCCTTGGCATCCTCAACTTTGTCCGGGCCACAGAAGGCGATCACGCGTTTGGTCTTGCCAATACCGTGAGGCAGGGACAAGGAGCCGCGGATCATCTGGTCTGCGTGCTTGGGATCAACCCCCAAGTGCATACAGATGTCGATGGACTGGTCGAACTTGGCTTTTTTGAAGTTCAGAACGGTGTTGATGGCTTCGGGCAACGGCAGGGTTTCAATCTGCTTGATCGTTTCGAAGTCGGCACGATAGCGCTTGCCGAATTTCTTTGCCATGGGTTTTTCCTTTCGATGTTGTATGACCAGATTGTCATACAGGTTCATCTCCCACGATTATGGCTCGTGGTTGGCCTTTTGACTTAAATCTGCAATTACATGCCGACTTCTTCGAGACCTTCGATGTCGATACCCATCGAGCGAGCCGTGCCCGCGAGAGTACGCACCATGGCATCTTCAGAAAGACCGGTGAGTTCCTTGCCCTTTTCCCCGACGATTTCACGGAGTTGAGCCACGGTGAGCTTGCCGACCTTGTCCTTATTAGGAACACCGGATCCCTTGGGAATACCAGCGGCATCCTTGAGCAGCACGGCGGCTGGCGGAGCTTTGATTTCAAACTCAAAGCTACGGTCTTTAAAGACAGTGATGACACAACCGACAACCTTGCCGTTGAGTTCACGGGTGCGTTCGTTGAACTGCGTCACGAACTGGCCGGGGTTCACGCCATGGGCACCGAGGGCCGGACCGATTGGCGGGGCCGGGGTTGCCTGGCCACCTTTGGCTTGGATTTTGAACTGTGAGCTGATTTCTTTCTTGGCCATTTCTGGTCTCCTTCGGCCGGCCGGGTTTCCCCTGTCACCGTGTAATCACATTCATTGCATAACCTCACAACCGTCCGGTATGGACCGGTGGCGGGCAGCGAGCCGAGCAGTATAACAAGGTTGAGTCAGTTTGCCAAGCACCGTCAGGACAAAACATTTCAAATGTTACGCAGCTTTGAATTTGTCCCTCTGTTTTGTTGCTCAGAGGCATCATCCGTCACAGTCCACATGATCTGCATGGTCTGATTCGCGTTATTGGCAATGCATTTTTTTTCCTGACATTGTTTGCATCTGGTCAAGACGGGGGTAAATCTATTGTGTTGCCGCAAGGTACACAAAGAGAGTCAGGCAGGGAACTTGAGACATTCCCGAACCTAAAGAAAAGTCGCCCGGTACTTGTAATTGGAAAAGAGAACGCCGCGACGGACGCAATAGTGAATCAGCAACCAGGCTCAGACGCACGAGCCGCAGCAAACGCAAAGGAATGCCAGAACCGGCTTAGCAACTGAAAGTGATCACATTGTGACAATCAGTTTGGCCACAGAAAAAATATGCCTTACGTTTTTAGAGACGACGCACAAGGAATGGGAAACAGGTTCTACACAAACCACGCAGTTTCTCAAAAATTCACCCAAACAGCCCGAATTCTCCCAATCGGGCTGTTTTTTTTGCGCACATATAAACGGCTCTGAGCTTGTTACTGACATAACGGACTGGTTATGGATGTTTGCAGTTGATATCAATCACGCCCAGGATTCAACTTCATTGCGAACTTTCTCACGACCAAACCAGACCAGGATGAAAACCGGATAGGCGCAGGCAAACAGCAGTCCAAAAACAATCGCGAACACCATGACAAATACCATGATCGACTCAACTGGAACGGGCATGCCACCAGTATTAGCCCCCTGCTGATCCATGGCAGTTTCAAATTGTTGCATCTGCGCCAACGTTCCAATGGTGACCGCGACGAGTGAATAAATTATCTTGGCAATGGCCCATTTTTTAAACACTGGGCTAGCCATCCGATTTCGCCCCACCAACTTGGCGCCGCAGACAATCAATAAGACAGACAGAGCCAAGCCCAGCAAACCGACCACCAGAAGCGGGTATTGCCATTGAGCCACCCCTTCCAAGGCCTTGACGGCCTCGGGGTCTGCCTCCATCTGTTCCATTTTGCTTATGGTGTTTATGAGAAATGGAGCAGCAGATTGCCAGACGCTACTTAGCGCCCCCAAACTCCCAAAGATAATACTGATGATGCCGATGACCGTTGGCCAAGATGTGGCAGGTGGCTCATACGATTGCGTCTGATAGCTCGGTGGTACGGATGGCTGTTCAATGGGTTGGTTGTCGTGCATGGGGGGAATGTTGTTTTCCATAAAATCGAATCCTCTTGCAGGAAAATGAGTCGTTAAATTGTATTGGCTCTGAAACTATACCTGTATCTGATTAGCCATGGCCAAACACCAGCTCAAAAACGTTAAAAGCATGAATGTGGCTGGCAAGATGAGAACAGCCATCGTCGTCGCAAAACCAGAAGTCTTGTGCGTCTTCATCAGCATTAGAATACTGCTGACAAGAAACCAGATACTGCCGATCCATGAAAACAGATAAATGCCGCAGACTGGAACAATCATCATCGCCATCACACCCTGCGCATAACACACTGAGCGATAGGTGTCAGTTAACGTCCCCGTGGGCTGAGCAAAGAGTCGCAAGAAAAAATGTGTCACGCCCCCAAATATCAGCATCAATAGCCATGTCACAAACAAGCCAAATAAGACAATGCCCCCCATCGCCCCGGCCATGGAACCGATGACTTCAATTGGAGCGTTCCCTAAAACTCCAACCACCATAAACGGAATCAGAAATACGGAACCAAAACCTATAAACGAAATCAACAGACTATTACAAGTCAGAAACCGCCAGTGTCCGGCTTTACGATCCTGTACAGGTGGCAATTCCACAAGTTCCTGAGGTCGCAACATTGAAGCTTTAACCGTGCGATACCATGCTCGAAACGTACTTTTATTCTCTCCGCGAACTTCCCATGGATGTTCAACAACAGTGGTCGCCGACTCCTGCTCATAACCCGCAGCAGGTCGCAGAACCATCTGATTCATATTGACGGTATTCAGACAATTGACACATTCAAATTCAGATGGCTGCAAATGCCCACGCGCATCCGTCCCATAGTAATCCTGATCACAATGCGGACAGCAGAAAGCCACTGCATTGGGCTTGAAATCATAATCACCCACGGCATACCGACTGCCACATTCCGGGCAATTGCGCCCTGCAATATTCCAGAGCATGTATCCGCATGATTTGCACTTCATTCGCCAAGTCTTTCAGTAAAGTCGACGATCTATTTCCATGACCGATCCGAATAAGTCCAGTATGTCAGATTCAAAGCATTGAGCAAGCATGTACCCTATGAAAATACAATCCAGATTAACACATTCAGGACTCTATCAAGGCTGTTGCTGTACTTCCGCAGCTGACTGCTTTTGAGGTTCGTTTTCTCGTGAACCTTGGCCAAATGACGACAAGGTTCCCTCAGGGTAATACGGGTTTACTCTCGGTAAATTCAACTCAACGTCAGGCAAGCTCTCCAGTTTCCCAATCAAAGGCAAGCCCAACTCCTTTCGCAAAGCGTCCTGCTCGGCAAGTCGTGCTTGCATCTGCGTGGTCAGCACGTGAATCATCCGCCCGTCTGCCATATAAATTTTCGTCTGCTCAGGTTTATAAGACTTAGGCCAACGCACCGCCAACCACAGTCTCTTATCGAGATTCGCTTTGGTGATCCCATCGTAAAGCAAAACCATCTGCCCGAAGCGATACCCCGCGCCATGGCGAGGCAAAACGTTCTTGAGCTTACCATGCAGTTCAATGCGATGCTCAACCTTGCTATGCTCAATCCATTTGTGATGCCAACCGTTCATGCCACCGTCAATGCCATCAACCTCTCGCAGTAAATCGTGCTTGTCAGCATCAATGTCAGTAACTGAACCACTACCGGCTGAAGCCGGTAGGTTAGGGGAAGTTTCGTGAGCTACGGACTGAAGTCCTATCCTCACGAGAGAACGAACACAGTACCTG
>MDTD01039432.1_pt1 | contig 10081 bp, 12 predicted proteins | sample 811221 | NCBI WGS metagenome assembly MDTD01 (sample SAMN05326646, study PRJNA326480) | marine metagenome | isolation source: seawater | place: Pacific Ocean: South West | collected 2011
AATCATTTCATCAAGCATTGAACTAAAAGTATACTCTGGTTCCCATCCAAGAATTTCTCGTGACTTTGAAGAATCTCCCTTGAGATATTTAAGTTCTTCGGGGCGCATATATTTTGGATTTTGCACAATGTAATCACGATAATCCATATCAAGCTTTGAAAACACTTGTTCACATAAATCTCTGACAGAGTGAGTTTCACCTGTGGCAACGATAAATTCGTCTGCTTCATGATGATTGACAATCATATGCATTGCACGCACATAATCCTTAGAATGACCCCAATCTCGATAAGAGTCCATATTTCCTAATTCTAATTTATCTTGTAAACCTTTCTTGATTGATACAGCACCCTTGACAACCTTGTTGGTAACAAAGTTTGAGCCGCGACGTGGGGATTCGTGATTGAAAAGAATACCATTGCACGCGTGCAACTTGTATGCGTGACGATAGTGGCGTACTAAATTATATCCCATAACCTTAGCACAACCATAAGGGCTAACAGGATTCATAGGTGTTGTGAGCCTTTGAACACCGTCGTCGTCAACAGAATTTCCAAACATCTCCGATGAGCTTGCTTGATAAAATTTTGCGTTAGGAGCCAATGTACGGTAAACTTCTAGCATATGTAAGACACCAAGTGCATTGGTTTGAATTGTAAATGAAGGCATATCAAAGCTAACTCTAACGTGACTCATTGCACCAAGATTGTAAATTTCATCTGGCTGTACTTCACTTACGATACGAACCAATGATGGATAATCAAGTAAATCACCATAATGTGTGTGTACTCTATCGTTTAAGTTAAGTCTGTGAAGACGGTGGTTTTGGTTTTCAGCTACTGAGTGCCTTCTAACGATTCCGTGCACCTCGTATCCAAGAGTAAGCAAGTGTTCGGTCAAATAACTTCCATCTTGTCCGGCTATACCGGTGATTAAAGCCTTTTTCATTTAAAAATCTCCATTTCTGTTAAATCTGGCCAGTCGGTAACTACCCACTTGGCTGGTTTTGTATTTATAGCATTTTGCAGCTTGTCTAAGCCTAATTGAGCAGTCTCAGGAGTCATATAATAATGATACCCAATTGTTGATATATTCTGCTCTCGCCAAGGAACTACAGGTATTCTACCATCATATGACATTTTTTTCAAGTCATTTGCTGCTTTTTTGTTATCTGTAAGAATCATTCCGCCGCGGCCAAGACTTAAATGCTTTCTATATTGAAAACTTAAGCACATATAAGTGTTTGGAATATAAGAATTTTGTTCCCAAAGCACTGCGGCGTCAATAATGTTAGTATCACCAAGATAATAATAATCTTGCCAGTCTTCATCTCTCCACGTATGCTCAATATTTAATTTTTGACCCAGGAAGGGAACTGATATGTATGTCCTTTTAGGTGTAGAGAACGATTTTACATTTTGATGTCTTAGGCACAACTCAATAGCATGTGTGCAACAATCAACAGCAACAGCGTGAGGAGCACCAAAAAAAGAAGCTATTGCTTCTTCAAATTCTGTTATTACTTCAAAGCTCACTTTTTACACACTCCACGTTTAAACTAATCAATGTTCCGTTTTCTTTGTCCATATGTGGGATGTAGGCCTGAGAGTGATCGTCGAAATGTGCGTGTTCTGTTTCTCTCCAATCATACAAGTGTATACCCTCAAACCCTAACGAATCTAATAATATTGCTAGTGATTCATAGTCATAAGTTGTTTTGTGATAAATGTATTTTTTATCCATTTCCATTCTGCCATATAACGGACCCAAAACGTTTCCTAATTTAATCTTTCCATCAATATATAACTTACTCAAAACAGCAAAATTTGGTACTGCCAACCGTAAAGTTCCATAAGGTTTTAAAATACGGCGCCACTCCAACAATACTTCTGCTACTTCGTTACGATCAAAATATTCAATTATGTGGGATGCATAAATCAAATCAACTGAATCATTTTCAAATTGAGATAAGTCAATAACACCTGTTTTATGATCTAAATGCTCATAGTCTCCACCGTCAACGTGAATCCAATCAGAGCCAAAGTTTCTCCAACCACACCCCATATTGATTCTAACCATCTATGAACTCCTTGTCGCTTGCTTGACCGTAATAAGGTCCAGTTTTATATTCTAGCACAAGTGTATTGTCTTCTAAAATTAAATAATTGTGACCGCCGAACAGGGTTATTGACAAGTCACCAGTTTCAAGAATTCTTTTTTCTACAACCGTATCATCAAGATCATAAAAGGTGGCCTCTACACGACCAGACATCACAACCCAAGATTCTTGTGCAATTGCACTTTTAGGAACAGTTTTGTAAATGTGCTTGTGCGGCTTAAACGTTTTGCCTTTGTTAAAATTTAAGATAGCTAGCTGCAAATATTGATCTTCATCAACAACATCATTTCTAGAATTAGCTAAATCAGCAGGTCTACACACAATGTGCAACAGTTTTTCTGGCTCAACTTTAGAGTATATCTTGTTAAACATCACAGATCCAAAGCTTTTTCAAGTGACATTCTTTTAAAGCATCTTAATGTTGTAATTGGGCTGCAATTAATCACTTCAACACCAGCATGTGCTGCACGATAAGCAAACATATTCCAAGTTGGTAAGTGAAATTTGATACCATCTGGTATATTGTATTCATCACCCTTTTGTTGGTAATCGTCAAACCAGTAATTTGGGTTTTTGTCGGGTGTTTTTTCCATCTTGAGCCCAGGACCATCTTTTACACATCCGTCCACAAATTCCACGTAATTGCAGTCGACTCCCAATAAAACAATCTTTTTGTATCCTAGTGCTGCGGCTGTTGAGCAAGCATTTGCGCCAGAGTTGCCATTATCGTGAAACTGTGTAAAATCACTTGGAGAACTGTTCCACTTGTTAGTTGTACCATATGGCAACAAATTGACAAACTGAAACCTTTCTTTGTTTTCGTTAATATCAATAATGTAAAAACACCTCTCAATAGGTGAATTATCAATTAAATTATTAAAACTATCTCTGTGATTTTCTGTAACTCGGTAGTCGTAGCAACCGTGGTATTTTGGCCACCAGTCTAATCTTTCATAAGCGCGATATGCGGAGTTTAATCCAAAAGTATCAAAGCCGTCCAACATACCAAAGTCAACATCTTTTAGTGATGGACCATTGCCCATAATTACAATTGTATCATTACTCATAAAAACTCCAAAACTCAGAAGGTCGACTTCTTAAGTATTCATAACTGCTTTGTTGTGTAGCAAACCACTCTTCGTCTTTGTGTTGAACATATTCATTTAGTATAAGATCACATCCAAGTAGTTTTGCTTCTATCACAATTCTAGGGCAAGTGTCGTAATCTAATGGCCTAAAAATTAACCCCTTTGATGTAGACATTTTAATAAGCAATTCATGATATGGTAGACCTTGAATTACCTCGTATTCTAAATTGTTTTCTTCGGCATAGGCTATACACTCTTTTGTTCCCTTAATCCAGGAATTGGAACCAAGGATAAGATACTTATTGTTCTTTTCGTTATCCTTAATAGATTCCATAAAGTTTAGATCTCCCTTGAGAAATGCAGAACTTAAAACAAATGTGTTTTCTTGCTTGAGAGTCTTCAGCCTTGATAAGAAAATGTCTCTTTGGCCAGCACTCATAAACAATACTCTCTTTGCATAGCCGTAAAATGCTTGTGTAATTTTGCCATCCATACCTTCCAAGCAGTCGCACGGCTTACCTTCGGCCAACTCATGCTTCTTTAAGGACCGATATTTGCACAATTTGTAATCATACTCAACTATTGAATAGTCTGCATTTTTACACATATGTAATTTACTGCTATCTTCCAACGCAGCAAAGTTACATACTATAAAATGTGCATCATTGTTGGCATCAATAATTTCAGGAGTAACCTTGGCGCTGTGAACTTTAGCAACAACGTGAGTATTTGGCATAGAGCGAATAAACGCCTCGGTTGTGAGTTCGGCTCCACCAGGATAATCTTCAGAAAACATATCCGATATGAACATTATTTTTTTCATAATAAACCAGCTAACAAATCATCTACTTCTTCTTGCATTTTTTCAAGCTCTTTTGCAGGAAAGACATTTTCTACAAACTTTTCATACATCTTATCGGCTGAAAACTTGTCGTGAAGTAAAGCTGCGTAATCTTCAGCGCCAGCAGCGATACTGCCTTCAACATTGTTTACAACATCGTCGTAACATTGTCTCATTTTCTCTTTTGCAGATTGTTCTCTAGCAAACGACCACATAGAGTCCTTAACAAGAACACCGTCCCATACAACTTCTTGTTGCACTGGCTGCAAATCATATGATACGTCGTAACACATGACCTTGTCGTCGTGTGCTAGGAAATCGCACTGACCAGACCAGAAAACTGATACAACAGGTAAGCCACTGTATGCTGCTTCAAAAATTGGAAGACCGAAACCCTCACCGTGAGCAAGAGTTAAAAAGGCAGAAATCTTGTTGTGCTTATAAAGTGCGTGAATTTCTTCATCTGTCATATCACCGTGCAAAAGATAAACCTTACACTTGTGCTCAGGAAGCGTGCTTAAAAATCCTTTAAGATCATTAAACATCTTTTCTCTATCCATTAAGCAATTCTTGGCAATATTGCTCTTAACAACCAAACCTACGTTCTCGTCATCCTGAAACTCTTCAACAAACCACTTAATTGTGTGTGGTAAATTTTTTCTTGGCCCAAACTGTGCAACTGCTAAGAAATTAAAATCAGTTGACAGATCTAAATCCAAATCTGGCAAATCATTGTAAATCTTAACAGGGTATCCAACAGATTCAATTGGCTTTTCTAATTTGTAGTTAGGGATATTCTCGCCAGTTTGTGTGTTAGTAGCTGTTGTGCTGCTGTTTGAGTAAACATTTTTTGAATGTTCTGAAACCACAATAATCTTGTCGACATTTTCATTTCCTTTTTGTAGCCAAATAGGAGCAACTTTAGTTGTTTCAATGCCAGCAGTATATCCAATGTCTAATGGTGTCATCTTTTGCCATTCATTAGGAATTGTTACCTGAACGCTTATATCAAACTTTCCGCCGGACTGAACGTGAGCAATAGCCTTTTCTACTCTCTCATCAATCCACTTTCTTTCGTCGTCTTGCAAAGTAATCCAAGAAGTTTGACCCCACTGTAATGGCTGAATGTATATGTCAAAAATATCTTCTCTGCTTCTTAGTGATCTAAGTGCAAAGCGAGCTTGTTCGCCATAACCCGAGCGTGTTAAAACGGGACCTTTAAGTAATACTTTCTTTTTCATTATGCTACCTCCAGCAAGTGCCAAGTCTTATAGTTTTTCCTATCGCCCCAAGAACCATGCTTTTCAACAACTTGGTCCATTAGTTCAACCCATCGTTTTTCAAAAATATCAAAATTGTAATTTTCTTTTACGTGTGCCAAACCTTGTTGGGACATTTTTTTGTAATTCTTAGCCGATGCTTTTATAGCCTTTTTGAGGGTATTGTGAAAATCTTGCTGGCTAATTCTGTCTTCGTAGATGTAAGGAACCTGCAGTGAACCAATAACTGATTTTGATGCAGGCTGAATTCCCCATCCAAACCAGTTGGTGCCATCAGTTACTTGTTCTTGTAACCCGCCAGTCATATTAACAATAATTGGTGTTCCGCAAGAAAGAGATTCTAACGTTGCGAGACCAAAGCCTTCAGCATCTGAAATGTTGATTGTGTAGTCTGCAACGTTATACATATTAGCCAATTCGTTTGGTTGTACCTTTTGTGTACTCAAAAGAACTTGGCCATCGTTTACACCTAACTCATTGATAATGTGTGGCAAATCTTGCCCGTGAGGGTCTCTGGCATCTGTGTGCATCAACAATGTTGCCTTGTCGTGACCTACATCATCTAAGAACTCTTTAAACCACCAAATTAAAGTACCGCTTTGTTTGCGGCGAGCGTTTCTGTTATTCCAAAAAAACACTTTCTTGTTTGGGTTTTTGAAATTGACTGAAGAATCTACGCAAATCTTTTGTTTCATAATTTTTACTTGCTCTTTCAACTCTTGTGTTTTGTATTTGTAAAACACATTGGAGTTTACAGCATGTGGGATATAACAAGAACTTACTTCTGGCGCCACCTCTTGTAGAATTTTATGAGTTACTTTTGAGATACAAGCAACCTCGTCTGTAGATCTGTAAAATCTTCCGTTAAATTTAGGTGCTGGAAAGTTATCCCAAACGTGATAGTATATCATAGGACATACTGCTCTGACTTCATTTTCAATTTCCCAAAGCCACTCATAAAAACGTGGATCGGTCATAAACCAAAGTACATCTGGTTTTTCTTTCTGTAAAACAGAGCGGATAATCTCTGGATTACCATAGCCATCAACTGGATAAATAATCCAATCTTCTTGGTATGGGTCGACCCTTGTTGGATTATAGTTTTCGTGCTTTACGGCGCCTCCTAAGCAAACAAACTGGTAGCGACCAGTTTTTAGTAATGCCTCGATCATATAGCGCGTTTGTGTACCAACGCCAGAAGGCGAAAGCGGATGGTCTGATAAGACCAAAATTTTCTTTTTATTCATTTATTCCTCATGGACAGTGTTCTGTCTTGTAAAATTTACAACCGTAACCTGCTGTGCAAGATAACTTGTTTTTGATGTAACGCTTGTTTTTAATATTATACAGCGCTGTGTTTAAAAGTTTAAGAGCGTTTTCGGTTTTTCTGGGTCCGCTAGTAACTCTAAAAAACTCAACACGGTTTTTCTTTGCTGTACGCTTAAGTAGTGCAAAATGAGTTTCTACGTTTTTGGGATCAATGTCCATCTTCTGACAGAAAAACTTTTTGTAAAGTGTAAGTTGGTAAGTAATCATTTTGTCGCTTTTCTTTTTAGAATCCCAACCCCATGAACAAGTCTTCCAATCAAAGATGTGTACCTTGCCATCAGGTGTTGCCACTACAGCATCAATGTAGCCCTTGAACTTGTAATCGTCATGACCTTCAATATCCTCCATCAATGGCATTTCGACCGCAAGCACTTCATACTCTTCAAAATAATCCGATAACGCATCGTCAATTTCAGGGATAATACTGTTTCCCTGTTTCATCATCTGATGTACCATCTTATTGTCGACCTTGACATCATCATCCAAGCTAGCAATGTTCTTTTTCAGTTCTTGGACAAAATAGTCGTCATTAAAGTCTTCTTGCAAGAGTTTTTTCTCGCACACAGAGTGGATTGCAGATCCAAATGCGGTATATACGTTTCCAGTAAATCCATCGATTCCATCAACGCGAGTTAGCTTGTGGTAAAAAGCACAGTGAGCCCAATCTTTAAGCTCAGAATATGAAATGTGCGGCATTACAACTCCTTAATAAGATATTATAACCAGATTATTAATAATTGTCAACACTTTCTTCAGAATAAAGCTCAAATAACTTATTGTATAGTTGTGGACACACAGATTTAAGATAGTTATGCTCGTCTGGGTTTAAGAAAAAGTTAGTAAACCCAGTTGCAAAATATTCTCTAAGAGATGTTGGTGCGTAAGGACTGATAAAAATACCTGATGTTAGTCTGTGAAGTTCTTGGTATCCCACTTTTTTGTACAGAAACATATCAAATTCTTTGTCATAATCAACATTGTTAAAAAATGATTTTGGTACTTTATAGCCAGATTTCCACAGAATATCGTGTAAAACGTTTCTTTTTTCTAAAAACTCGTCTCTTACTTTAGAATCACCGTATATTTCCATTCCATATGGTTCTTCAATAGAGTGAGCAAACTCATGCACTATATCGTCTACCATATCCATTTCGTCCATTTGAGAATTTGACACATAAACAGCACCACTATCATAGAATGCATTAATGTCTCTTTTTTCAAATTCATCAAAATGACCAACTACGACCATCTCAACTTCAGAACAAAGATGGCGAGGTAAAAGTTCTTCAACTTTAGAAATTACTGATTCTACATCTATATCATCATTTAGCAATTGATCTTTGAAATACACGTGTAAACCACGTGGTGTGTAAAAATCAGTCACTTGTTGGTTGATTTTGTTCTGCTTCTCTCTCAATTGTTCTATATGCATCGTCAATTCCTAATTGATATCCTCTTAAAAAGTTTTCTTCAGCAAACGCAAAAACAAATTCTGGAAATTCTACAGCTAATACTTCAGCAATCATATTAACTGTTACTTCTTCTTGATCCATTTTAGTACCTACAAACTCTACAAGATAATCTTTAAGCTCAGAATCTCCCTTTTCTGCAGCCATAGCTAACATTGGGTTTTCGTGTGCTTGAGTTTCAGTTATAGTTTTGTCGTCGTTCATAATTTAGTTCCTTTTATAATATAAAATAAAATTTAATTTTTGTGTATTACAATACTTTTGATGCAAGTGTTGCAAGCTCAGATCTCTCACCTTTCTTAAACGTCATATGGCCAGAGATATGATACTCTTTAAAACTTTCTACAGCATGGGCTAGCCCATTGGAAGTTTCATTTACATATACATTGTCAATTTGTTCTACATCGCCAGTCAAAATAATTTTTGTACCTTCACCAATACGTGTGATTATAGTTTTAATTTCGTGTTTTGTTAAGTTTTGAGCCTCATCAATAACAATAAAGGCATTTGAAATTGAGCGGCCGCGAATATACGTTAACGCTTCGATTTCAATCTTGCCCTTTTCCATATACATTTCAAGTGATGTTCGGTCACCCATCAAAAACTTAAGATTATCTTGAATCGGCATCAGCCAAGGAAGCATTTTCTCTTCCATAGTTCCTGGCAAGAATCCGATATCTTTGCCAAGCGGCTGGACTGGTCGTGAGACAATAAGACGAGAGTAATAATTCTCGTCTGAACGTAAACCTATTGTTTGCTGTAAACCGGCAGCAATTGCTAGCAGTGTCTTACCAGAACCAGCGCGCCCTACCAAAGATACAATTTTTATATTTGGATCCATTAACATATCGATTGCAAACGCCTGTTCTTTGTTTCTTGACTCAATTTTCCAATCCGGTAAAGTCTTATGGATTATCTTTTTTAAAGGCTCTTGAGGCGATTTAAACTTAGCTAATGCTGATTTCTTTTCATTAGCATTGGAAACCATCATAACATACTGGTTTGGATGTAGGTTTTCTCCCATTTCTTCAGTAAAGTTGTATGGATATATGTCTTCTCCTGCGTAAAATCTGTCAATAACTTCATCATCAATATTAACAACAATAAAACCGTTATACAATTCTTCTGATGATGTTACTGCTTTTTCAGAAACATAATCTTCTGCTTGCACGCCAATAGAATCACAAATCACTCGCATGTTAATATCGCGTGATACTACAATTGTCTTTCTATTTTCTGAATTTGCTTGAATGGTTTTGGCAGTTGCAATGATAACGTGGTCTGGATGCCTTAAATCCAAGTCTGCTGGGAAGATAACTTGTTTTAAATCAGTGAAAGACACAACTTTGAGAATGCCTTTGCCCTTGTCAATTCTTATACCTTTTTCAAGCGAACCCTTTGTTCTGTATTCATCAAGGGTTCTAATGATTTTTCTTGCGTTTGAACCTACGGAATCTTGACGCTTTTTGTGGCCGTCAATCTCTTCCAATACCTTAAGTGGTAAAAAGATGTCGTGATTATCAAACTTAAAAAGGACATCAGCATCAGTTAAACATACGCTAGTGTCCAGTACATAATTTTTTTTAGCCATAGATTACTCTAGTATATTATAAATAGTCACTATACTAAATGAAATTCAATAAAATGGAGCCACCTGTCGGATTCGAACCGACGACTTTCTGATTACAAATCAGAAGCTCTGGCCAACTGAGCTAAGGTGGCGTTATTTCTTCTATACTATAACCAAGTTTTTCTTCTATGTCAAATATACTTTGGCTATTTGGTATAATAAATGATGCTAAAAACCAGATGTAAACCATTGCGCCTATCAAAACAGACAACAGCGCTTGGAGTACTAAATCACCTACATCCATATAGTAGGTAGGCTGGAGGAGTAGGATTCGAACCTACAAGGTGAGCTTTTCGCTTAATCACCACCCGAGAAACAGTCGGGC
>MDTD01047714.1_pt1 | contig 10081 bp, 12 predicted proteins | sample 811221 | NCBI WGS metagenome assembly MDTD01 (sample SAMN05326646, study PRJNA326480) | marine metagenome | isolation source: seawater | place: Pacific Ocean: South West | collected 2011
TCAATTGATGAGAAAGGTGAAGTTAAAACTAAGGAGAAATGGCCAATACATAGATCAGCCCCTAAATTTACAGATCAAGCAACTGAAACTGAGCAGCTAGTAACCGGAATAAAAGTAATTGACCTTTTAGCACCTTATGCAAAGGGAGGTAAAATTGGATTATTTGGAGGAGCCGGAGTTGGAAAAACAGTAACGATTATGGAATTAATTAATAATATTGCAAAGGCTCATGGTGGATTTTCAGTATTTGCAGGGGTGGGAGAAAGAACTAGAGAAGGTAACGACCTTTACCATGAAATGATCGAGTCAGGTGTAATTAAGACTGAAGGTAAAGGTTCCAAAGCTGCTTTAGTGTACGGACAAATGAATGAACCTCCGGGCGCTAGAGCCAGAGTAGCATTAACAGGACTAACAGTGGCAGAATATTTTAGAGATAAAGAAGGTCAAGACGTACTATTTTTCGTTGATAATATTTTTAGATTCACTCAAGCAGGGTCAGAAGTATCAGCTTTATTGGGAAGAATTCCTTCAGCAGTAGGTTATCAACCTACATTAGCTACTGATATGGGTAATTTACAAGAAAGAATTACATCTACAGATAAAGGGTCTATTACTTCTGTACAAGCAATTTATGTTCCTGCCGACGACTTAACAGACCCAGCTCCTGCTACATCATTCTCTCATTTAGATGCTACAACAGTATTATCTAGGCAAATAGCTGAAATAGGAATTTATCCAGCAGTTGACCCTTTGGACTCGACATCAAGAATATTAGATCCGAGAATAGTCGGAGAAGAACATTATAGAGTAGCTAGAGACGTACAAAGAATTTTACAAGCTTATAAATCTCTTCAAGATATTATTGCCATACTTGGAATGGATGAACTTTCAGAAGAAGATAAGTTAACAGTTGCTAGAGCTCGAAAAATACAAAGATTTTTATCACAACCTTTTTTTGTTGCTGAGGTATTTACAGGTTCCCCAGGAAAACTAGTTGACCTTGACTCAACCATAAAAGGATTTGATGCTATTTGTAAAGGTGAATATGATCATTTGCCAGAAGCAGCTTTTTACATGGTAGGTGGAATAAGCGAAGCAGTTGAAAAAGCAGAAAAACTTGCAAAAGAAAGTAAGTAGTGTCAGAAAAATTTACAGTAGAAATTATATCGCCGGAAAGATCAATTATTAAAACACATACTTCTGAAGTAACTATTCCTTCATTTGAAGGAGAAATGGGTATTTTAAAAGATCACATTCCTTTAATAACTTTTCTTAGACCAGGTATTATTAAAATAACTGACGAAACTGAGAAAAAATTTTTTGTTGAGGATGGGACTGTTGAATTCGCTAATAATAATCTTTTAATTTTATCATCTACAGTAAATGAATTATCTAATTTGAAAAAAAACTCGTTAAATACTTTAATTACTGAGGCAGAAAAAAAGTTTAGCGGCGACGATATAACAGACAAGGAAAAATATTTATTATCTTATAAAATTGACATATTGAAAGATATTAGTCGATAAACTTTTTTATATCTACCAACAACTTTACATACATTTTTTTTTTAAAATCAACTATCAAATCAGGAAGTTCATCTGGCAAAACCCATTTCCATTCGATGAACTCAGGATTTTTTGTATTTAGATTAATTTCCTCCTCTTTGCCAATAAATTTTGTAATATACCATTTTTGTTTTTGACCTTTAAACCTACCCTTCCAAATAATTCCGATTAGTCTTTCAGGAAGATTATATTCAAAGAAACCATCTATTTCTTTTAAAACTTTTATATTTTTAATACTAGTTTCCTCAAGTAATTCTCTCCTCATTGCTGATAGATAACTTTCTCCATCATCAACTCCGCCTTGAGGCATTTGCCATTTATCGATTGGATTATCTTTTCGTTTGCCGACAAAAACCTTGTTTTTATCATTTAAAACTATAACACCTACGCCGTTACGCATAGGAAGATTTTTTTTGTTCATAATTTAAGAATTAAAAAGTTTTATAGCGTAATTTAATTGATTGTCTTTTTCAGAATTAATAAGGAAATCATCGTCTTCCTCCTCTACTAATATATCTGGTGCAACTCCAACTTCTGAAATAGACTTACCTGATGGCAAGTAGTATTTAGATATAGTTAACCGCATTCCTCCACCATTTTTTAGTGGAATTATTGATTGCACTGATCCTTTTCCGTAAGAACTTTCACCTAATATTATTGCCCTCTTATGATCTTTTAAAGCGCCAGCAAAGATTTCTGAAGCCGAAGCAGACCCATTATTTATTAAAACTATAATCGGCTTCCCTTTGACTTCATCTCCTTTCCTAGCAAAAAACTTTCTAGTCTCAGACACTTTTCTTCCCTTAGTTGAAACTATTTCTCCATCTTCAAGAAAAAAATCTGTTATATTTATTGCTTGAGTCAACAACCCTCCAGGATTGTTTCTTAAATCAAAAACGTAACCTTTAATTTTTGTTTTTTTTTCTAATTCTTTAATAGATTTTAAAAATTGTTTATCACTATTCTCGTTAAAAGACTTTAGTCTTACATAACCTAAATTTTTCTTTTTACCTATAATTTTTGAACTTACAGATTTTATCTCTATTATTTGACGTGTTATTTTAAATTCAAGAGTTTTTTTTACATTTTTACGTCTAATTGATAGATCGATCGAAGTCCCCACCGGTCCTCGCATCATTTTAACGGCTTCTACAAGTGATTTACCTTGTACTTGTTCGCCGCCAATTTTTACAATGTAATCTCCAGCTTTAATGCCTGCTTTCGCAGCTGGAGTATCATCAATTGGCGATATAACTTTTACAACTCCAGCTTCCATACCTATTTCTATCCCCAGCCCACCAAACTCACCTCTAGTATCAGTTTGCATTTCTTTGAAAAGTTCAGGGCTCATATATGCTGAATAAGGATCTAAAGATTGAAGCACCCCGTTAATTGCTGAGTCCATCATTTCTGCTTGATCAACATCATCGACGTAATCTTTTTCAATATTCTCTAAAACTTCTCCAAAAAGATCTATTTTTTCATAAAGATCATTTTTAGCATTAGCTATCCCTGAAACAAAGTAAAACAAAAAAAGATATAAAAATAAAACTTTATTCATATCATGGCCTTTTCTTTAGGTATCTCCTCAGACCACATTTTTTCCAAATCGTAAAATTCTCTTTTCTCTGGATGAAATATATGAACAATTACATCATTCGTATCAACTAACTTCCAATCATTACTATCCTTTCCTTCAATTCTACAATGATCTAATCCAATTTTTTTTAGTTCAGCTACTAGTATCTCGGATAGTGCCTGAAGGTGCCTTGAGGATGTTCCAGAAGCTATAATCATATAATCAGCAATATAAGATTTATTTTTTAGATTTATCGAGGTAATATTTTTGGCTTTGTTATTATCTAAAATTTCTTCAATATTTTTTTTAATCTCTGAAACTTTCATTAATTTCTTTTCTTTATCTTTTTTCTTAAGATTGTAGAAGAAATATTTATTGGATGATTTTTTACAAAAATTATTTTATTATTTAAATATTTAGCCACGATAGATTCTTTACCCTTTCTATCATATCCTTTACGAGAAAAAACAATTAATTTCACTAATTTCACTATCTTTTTCCAACTTTTCCATTTATGAAGTTCTATTAAAATATCAGCTCCAATAATAAAATATAGGTTTTTTAGTTTTTTTCGTTTAATAAGATAATTTATTACATTAATAGATCTAGAAGATTTTATAATATCATCTATATACAAAACTTGAATTTTTTTTGTTTTTTTAATGATAATTTTTGCTTTTAACAATCTTTCTTTTAGCGAAAAATGAGCTTTTTTTTTAAAAGGATTTTTTTTAGCAACAATCCAATAAATTTTTCCTAGATTAAAATTTTTTAATGCTATTTTAGATATTATTAAGTGACCTTTATGTACAGGATCAAAACTTCCACCTAAAATACCAATTTTATTAATTTTATTATTTACCATCTATTATGGTCTAATTATTCCTTTACCAGAAACAATATATTTATAGGATGTAAGCTGATTAATGCCAACCGGGCCTCTAGGTGGAAGCTTATTAGTTGATATTCCAATTTCACCACCAAAGCCAAATTCTCCACCATCAGCGAACTGCGTGGAAACATTATGCATTGCTATAGAACTATTAACTCCATTTAAAAAAGTTTTAGCACTTTTTGGATTGCTAGTAATGATACTATCAGTATGCATAGTTCCATATTTTAAAATATGATTGACTGCCTCTTGTACATTTTTCACAGTTTTCACTGAAATAATTGCATCCAGATATTCAGTTTTCCAGTCTATTTCTTTTGCAAGTTTTAATTTATTTTTAAATAATATATTGATTTTATTATCTACTCTTACTTCACAACCAGAGTCTTTAAGTGAATTAATAATCTCTACTGCATGAGATTTTAAAGCTTTTTCTTCAATCAAAAGTGTCTCCACAGCACCACATATGCTCGTCCGTCTTAATTTTGCATTGACTATAATCTTTTTAGCCATACGTAAGCTAGCACTTTTATCAAGATAGATGTGACATAAGCCTTCTAAATGTCCAATAACATGAATATTAGAAAATTTTTGAACTTTAGCCACTAAACCTTTTCCGCCTCTCGGCACAATAACATCAATATACTTATTCATTTTTGATAATAAATTATCTACTATTTTTCTATTTTTTTTATCAATAAACTGAACGCAATTTTTATTTATATTATTTTTTCGAAGAGCTTCCCTGAAAAGATTTGCTAAAATCTTATTAGAATTTAGCGCTTCTGAACCCCCTCTTAATATACAACAATTTCCTGATTTTAGGCTCAAAGCAGCAACATCTGCAGTTACATTCGGTCTACTTTCGTAAATTACTCCAACCACTCCTATAGGAGTAGAAACTTTCTTAATTCTTAAATTGTTAGGACGGGACCATTGATCTAAAACTCTACCTATAGGATTTTTAAATTTTTCTATTTCATTAATTGAGTTTCTTATCCCCTCTATTCTTTTTTTATTAAGAATGAGTCTGTCGACAAGGTTTTTTCGCTTTGCATTTTTAACATCTTTCAAATTTTCTTTAATAATATTATTTTTGTATTTTAAAAGTAATTTATTATAATCGTTCAAAACTTTTTTAATTTTGATGTGTTTTGAATTTTTTAGATCTTCAAATGCTTTTCTAGCATTTTTCCCAATATTTAATAAATATCTCATTTATAATTTTACCATATCATCTTTATGAATAATTTCAGATTTACTAAAATAACCTAATATCTTCTCTATCTCTTTACTTTGTTTACCTTTAATTTTATCAATTTCTTTAGAATTAAATGATGCTAATCCTCTTGCAAGGTGATTATCGTCCTGATCTACTATTAATATATTTTCTCCTTTATCAAAAGATCCTTTAACTTTTGTAATTCCAGCTGCTAATAAACTTTTACCATGAGATAATGCTTCAGCAGCACCATGATCGATATAAATTCTAGCCGATGAATTTAAAGAACCTATTATCCATTTTTTCCTAGCATCCAAACTTGAAATCTTTGGAATAAAATGGGTAAAAACTTTATTCTGTATCATTCTTTTAAGAGGCCTATCTTTTTTTCCATTAGCTATAAACATATGACAACCAGAGTTCATACAGATTTTTGCAGCGTCTAATTTTGTCGAAATACCACCTGATCCATAAGAATTTTTTTCTTTTTGAACTAAAGAGTATACTTTTTCATCTAATTTATTTACTGTTTCAACTATCTGTTTTGATTTATTATACAGACCATCTACATCAGAAAAAATTATCAATGTATCTGCTCCTATTATTTGAGCAACTCGAGCAGCTAGTCTGTCATTATCTCCATATTTAATTTCAGCCGTAGCCGTAGTATCATTTTCATTAACTATTGGGATAGCTTTTAATTTAAAAAGATTATCAAAAGTGTTTCTGACATTTAAAGATCTTCTTCTTTGTTCAGTATCGTCTGGACTTATTAAAATTTGGCCTGATTTGATTTTAAATTTATCGAAGAGTTTTTGAAATTCTCCTGCTAAATGTATTTGACCTATTGCGGCTACAGCTTGACTCATCTCTAATTTAATTTTTTTTCTTTTTATTCTCAAATATTTTTGACCTAAAGCTATAGCTCCAGATGAAACAATAACAAAGTTTTTTCCTGGTCCAAACTCTTTTATATCCTTAATTAAAGATGTCACCCAACTGCTTTTAAATTTACCTTTATTATCAACCACGGTTGTAGAACCTAATTTGATAACAATTTTTTTTGAGTTATCTACTAGCATATTTTATTAAAAGCTTTTTTACTTTTTGCATATCTTTTTTAGAAAACACTGAAATTACATCGTAAGTTTTATTAATTTTTTTTTCAAATTCCTCTGTTTTTTGTTTTACGTCGTCTTCAGTCATTAGATCGGACTTATTAAAGAAAACGATTTCTTTTTTGCTACTTAACGTTTTATCATATGATGAAAGTTCTTTAATTATTTGTTTGTAAGTTTTTACAAGATTATCCTCATTAAGATCTATTAAATGTAGTAGAATTTTACATCTTTCTATATGGCGTAAAAATTTATCACCTAAACCTATACCTTCATGAGCACCCTCCACTAATCCAGGAATATCGGCTAAGGTAACCTCTTTTCTATCATAATACGCAACACCTAAATTTGGGTTAATAGTTGTGAAAGGGTAATTCGCTATTTTTGGTTTAGCTCTTGTAAGCGCCGCTAACAAACTAGACTTACCAGCATTAGGTTTTCCAATTATGCCAATGTCAGCTATAACTTTCAGCTGCAACCAAATCCAAAATTCTTCCCCTTGTTTTCCACCAGTTTTTTTCTTTGGAGCCCTGTTTGTTGAGCTTTTAAATCTTACATTTCCCAAACCGCCTTTGCCACCTGATGCAACAAGATATTTTTCTTTATTTTTTGTAAAGTCATAAATCAAAGTATTATTATCTTCTTCATAAATTTGAGTGCCCACAGGAACCTTAAGAATTAAATCTTCGCCGTTTGCTCCAGTTCTGTTTCTTTTGCTACCTTGTTTTCCATGTTGAGCTTTAAAGTGCTGAGCATATCTAAAATCAATTAAAGTATTAAGATTTCTATCCGATTGTAGAATTATGGATCCGCCAGCGCCTCCATCTCCGCCATCAGGGCCTCCAAACTCAACAAATTTTTCTCTACGAAAACTCGCTGAACCAGAACCACCGTTTCCTGCTTTAATGTATATTTTAGCTTGATCTAAAAATTTCATTGTAGGTATAATATAAATAACTTTAATTATTTATATAGATTTAATTGGGGATCACAGAAACAAAAGTTCTGTTTAATTTTGATTTTTTAAATTTAACTTTTCCTTTTATTAGAGAAAAAATTGAGTGATCTTTTCCTATACCCACGTTATCTCCAGGATGGATTTTAGTTCCTCTTTGCCTTACAATTATATTTCCAGGTATTACTAATTGATCTCCAAACCTTTTTACACCTAAACGTCTTCCTTTGCTATCTCGGCCGTTCTTAGATGATCCACCTGCTTTTTTTGTTGCCATTTAATTTCCTATTTTTTTGCCTCTTTTTTTAAAGTTTTTTTTTGTTCTTTAATAGTCTTTTTTTTTTCAACAATTTTAGCTTCATCAATAACTTTACCACCTTTTGCTAAAATTTTTGTAATCTGAATCTTTGAGTGACGTTGTCTATGACCGTTCTTTTTTCTAGAATGTTTTCTTCTTCTTTTATGAAAAATTAGAACTGTACGGTCTTTAACATTATCTATTAACTTAGCTTCTACAGAAGCGCCTTCAATACTTGGATTTCCAATTTCGGTATTTTTACTATCGTTTAAAAGTAAAACATTTTTAAACTTAATAGTTTCACCAATTTTGGCGTTAAGCTTTTCAATTTCTAAAATCTTGCTTGCAGATACTTTGTATTGTTTTCCACCAGTCTCTATTATTGCAAATGACATAAAATTTCTTTTTTTTGTTTCCACGCAATATAGCCTTAAGTTCTAACAAGTCAAGATTATTAAGGTTAAAAAGAATCCTTTAAATCTCGTAATTTTGAAAAAATTTGTACCTCCGTAGCGTCCTTAAGGTTTAATGATTGTTTAACAACTGGATCATCACTTCTTAAAAATATATTTGTTTTGATCTCCTTTTCAATTGTAGTTGGAACTGTAGGTAATTTATTTTTTAACTTTTCTTCAATCTCATTAATTTTTTCTTTTAAAAAAATATTTTCTTTATCGTATGCTAAACAAAAATTTAAATTAGATTTTGTATATTCATGTCCACAATAAACTTTTGTTTGCAAAGGAAGATTTTTAATTTTCATTATAGAATTAAACATTTCTTCATGAGAACCTTCAAATATTCTACCGCATCCTAAAGAGAATAAAGTGTCACCAGTAAAAACAGCATTTTCTTTACTAAAAAAAAATGCAATATGCCCTTTGGTATGCCCGGGTACAAAAATTGTTTCAAATTCTAGATTTCCAATTTTGTGTTTTTGATTTTCTCTAAGCAATATGTCTATCCCTGGAATACGATCTTTATCTAATTCAAATCCTAAAATTTTAGAGTTATATTTTTTCTTAAGCTTCAAATTTCCCCCAACATGATCAGCATGATGATGTGTATTAAGAATAAAATCTAATTTTTTATATTTTTTTATTGCCTCATCGCAGGCATTAAATTCTGATGGATCTACTATTGAAACAATATTTGTTTCTTTTTCATATATTAAATAACTATAGTTATCACTCAAACATGGAATAATATCAATTATCATTTTATCCTATTAAAAAAATACCTAGTTTAGAAAATAGATTTTTTATTTCCAAATTACTTCTTTTGATCGACGATGTTTGATCTTCATTAATTCCAATAACTTTTTTGATATTTATATTTTTTTCATCACAAAAATTGAATAAATCTTTAATTGTACACATATGTAAATTTGGAGTGTTATACCAAGTGTTTGGAAGTGTTTTTGTAACTGGCATTTTACCAAAAAACAAAAGTTTTGTTCTTACCTTCCAATAACCAAAGTTTGGTATCGAAATGATTACTGATTTTCCGATCCTCAATAAATCTCTTAAAACCTTTTCAGGATCATAAAAAGCTTGAAGAGTTTGACTAAGAACAACATAGTCGAATGACTGACTTGGAAATTGATGCAACTCTGTCTCAGCATTACCTTGTATTACTGGTAACCCTTTACGAATGCACTGTTGTACGTTATCTTGATTAAGCTCTAGCCCACGGACTTCTATATTCTTATCTTTTTTTAGCAAGCTCATCAAAGAGCCATCACCACAACCAACATCGAGAAGCCTTGTATTATCAGATAATAAATCTGCTATTACTTTAAATTCTTTTTTCATTTTTAAATTTTTCATACATTGAGTCAATAAAACCTTTAAGGGTCTTTAAAAATTCAGGCTCATTAAGCAAAAAGGAGTCGTGACCTTTATCAGTTACTATTTCAGAATATGAGACATCTGCACCCGAAGCATTTAATGCAATGACTATATCTTTATTTTCTTTTGTTGTGTAAAGCCAATCTGAAGAAAACGAAATAACTAAAAATTTTGTTTTTTGTCTCTTAAAAGCTTCAGTAAGCCCACCTTTAAATTGTTTTGAGAGATCAAAATAATCCATTGCTCTAGTAATATAAAGTATTGAATTTGCATCAAATCGTTCTACGAAGGCATAACCTTGATGTCTTAAATAACTTTCAACCTGGAAATCTGCATTGAAGCTAAATTCATAATCTGCTTTTTCTTGTAATTTTCTTCCAAATTTTTCCTGCATTCCCTTTTCTGACAAATAACTTATATGACCAACCATTCTTGCTACAGCTAAACCATTTTTAGGCTGAACATCTTTTAAGACGTACTTACCATTATCCCATACAGGATCAGCCATGATTGCCTGACGCGCTAATTCATTAAGAGCAATATTTTGAGCACTGTGACTTGAACTGCAAGCTATTGGAATAGCTGAAAAAGTTTTGTCAGGA
>MDTD01048716.1_pt1 | contig 10081 bp, 12 predicted proteins | sample 811221 | NCBI WGS metagenome assembly MDTD01 (sample SAMN05326646, study PRJNA326480) | marine metagenome | isolation source: seawater | place: Pacific Ocean: South West | collected 2011
AATTTTTAAGAGTCTTGAAATAATTTGAGAATTTTTTGACGCTTACAACTTTAAGTAGAATTAAAATTATTAATTTACCTTATTTTTACAATCACCTGTTTTGAAAAATTCTTCTAAATTGTCAATGGCCAAATTAGCCATAGCTGTTCGAGTTTCTTTTGTAGCACTACCCAAATGCGGAAGAATAAATGCACTTTTATGTTTTAGATAGCCCGGATTTAAATTAGGTTCGCCTTTATATACATCTAGACCTACTGCATAAACTTTTCTTCTATTTAAAGCGTCAATAAGAGCTTCATCATCAACTATATCTCCTCTAGCTACATTCGTAACAACTGCACCTTTAGGTAAATATTCTAAAGTTTCTTTATTTATCATATTTATTGTCTCTTTCGATGCAGGGCAACATACTGATAAGACATCAGAAACACTCAATAAACTTTTCAAGTCCTTATGATAAGTTGCTCCATCTTCTTTATCTGAAGATAATTTAGATCTGTTATGATAATGAATAATCATTCCTAGAGATTTAGCAATTTTAGCTATTTTCTTTCCTATTCTGCCCATTCCTAAAATTCCAAGTCTTGATCCAGTCAACTGTTTGCCAATTAAATAATCCGCTGACCATTTCCAATTAGATGACCTAGCTCCCTCAATCCCTTCAGAAGCTCTTCTACAAGCTCCTAGAATTAATAAGATTCCAATTTCAGCTGTGGCATCTGTTAAAACTTCAGGTGTATTAGTCACAGAAATATTTCTTTTTTTTGCTGCCTCTAAATCAATATTTCCAAATCCGACTGCAAAATTAGATAAAATTTTAATGCTAGAAGGTAGTTTGTTTATTGTTTCTTCGTCCAATTTATCCGTAAGTGCTGAGAGAATACCATCACATCCATCACTCATTTCAATTAGTTTTTTTTGGGAGTAAAGTTCATCATTAGAATTTAATTTAACATCATATAACTCTTTCAATCTATCTTCGTTCGATTGTAATAATTTTCTAGTAACAAGTATTTTTTTCATATTGTTAAAATTTAATTTAAATCAAATATTTTACCTGGGTTCATTATATTATTTGGATCCAAAGTTCTTTTTATAGACTTCATAATTGGGATATTGTCTGCATGTTCTTTAAGCAAATAATCTTTTTTATGAAGGCCAACTCCGTGTTCGCCTGTGATGGTACCGCTTAATTCTAAAGTTTTGTTAATTAATTCGTCACTAAACTTTCTAATTTTTTCATAAGTTTCTTTTTTAGATGGATCATAAGGTAATAATACATGAAAATTTCCATCACCTAAATGCCCCACCATAGGTGCTCTCAAACCAAATTTTTTTGTCTCTCGTTCAGCAAAATTTACGCATTCTGTAATTTTTGAAATAGGCAAGCATACGTCAGTTGAATAAACTCTTCCATTTTTAATTAGCGCCTTTACTGAGTAATAAACATCCCATCTTGCTTTCCACAATTTATTTCTCTCCTCCAAACTTTTAGCCCATTTAAAAGAACTTCCTTTATTTTCTTTAGACAATTCTTCTACGATTCCTATATTTTCTTTATTTGATGTCTCAGAACCATGAAACTCAAAAAATAATGTAGGTAAAGACTTCATGTCTGAGAGTTTTGAATACTGAATACTTATTTCCATTTGGTCTTTATTTAACATTTCAATTCTTGCAATAGGAATACCATATTGAATTACTTGTTGGGCCGTTTTAACTGCTTCTTCTAAAGTAGGAAAATGACAAACAGCACTCATAATACTTTCCGGAATTGGTGAAAGTCTTACTTGTGCTTCAGTGATTATTCCTAAAGTACCCTCAGAGCCAATAAATAAATTTGTTAAGTTGTATCCTGCTGAAGTTTTTTTAGTTTTACTTCCAGTATTAATTATATCTCCATTAGGTAGAACAACTGTTAGACCAGATATGACGGATTTCATCGTACCATACTTCACAGCCATTGTTCCTGAGGCTGATGTTGAAGCCATACCACCTATAGCAGCATTAGCACCAGGATCTATTGGAAAAAAAATTCCATCCTCCCTTAAATAATCATTTAATTGTTCTCTAGTTACACAAGCCTGTACTCTGCAATCAAAATCTTCTTTATTTACTTTAAGTATTTTATTCATTTTTTCTAAAGAAACTGTAATCCCTTTATCGTTCCCTACAACATTTCCTTCCAGAGAAGTTCCAGTTCCAAATGGAACTACTGGAACTTTATGTTTATTGCAAAGCTTTAATATTTTTGAAACTTCTTCATTAGTTTCTGGAAAAACAACAGCTTGAGATAAAACCGGATCAAAAGTGTCTTCGCCTCTTGCGTAATTTGCTCTAGTAGACTCCGACGTTGAAAATCTTCCATTAAAAATCTTTTTAAGCTCGCTGTGCACTAGTTCGTTCATAAAATTTATCTTAGTTTAAATTTAGAAAAAATACAGCTTATTTACTCAACATTTTTTTAATGTTTTCTAGAGCTTGTGAAATATTATCTTGAGAGGCTGCAAAACTAAATCTTGCATAATCTTTACATGTAGATCCAAAAGCTGTTCCAGGAACTATTGCAACTCCTGCTTCATGCATACATCTTTTAGAAAATTCTGAACCATCCATTCCTGTACCAATAACCTTAGGAAAAGCATAAAAGGCTCCCCCAGGCATACTACATTCTACGCCAGGAAGGTCATTTAAAAGTTTATGTATTAATTTTCTTCTTTGATCAAATTTAGTCATCATATGATTTATAGGTTCATCTGAACCATCAAGTGCAGCTATACCAGCAAATTGAGAAGGTGCATTTACACACGAAAAACTATTTATTGCTAACTTAGTAACATGAGGAATTAATTTTTCCGGCCATACACTCCAACCCATTCTCCATCCAGTCATTGCATAAGCTTTGCTCCAACCGTCCAATACGATTAGTCTGTTTTCTAAATCTGGATAATTAAAAAATGTTGGCATTTTCTTGCCATCGTAAATTTGTCTACTATATATTTCGTCACTTAGGATTGTTACATGTGGAAATTTTTTTAAACCGTCTGCTAAAAAATCAATTGCAGGTTTTTCAACAAAACTTCCAGTTGGATTATTTGGATTAATTAAGATTAGCAATCTAGTTTTATCTGTGATTAATGATAGTATTTTTTCTGGATCGAACTTTAAATCTTTATCTTTAGTTAAATCGTATGGAACGGCTTTTGCTCCAGAGTAATTTATCATCGACTCATATATAGGAAAACCGGGAGTTGGATGTATTATTTCAGCACCTGGTTCCCCAATCATTGCAATTGCGAAATACATTGTGGGTTTTCCACCAGGCATTATCATAACTCTTTCAGGACTTACATCTTTGTTATAAAGTTTTTTATTTTTCTAGTTACTGCTTGTCGACACTCTAGAATTCCATTTGCTAAAACGTAACCATGGTGCCCATCATCAATTGCTTTTTTGGCAGCATCCATGACATGTTGAGGTGTCTTAAAGTCAGGCTGACCTAAACTCAAATGTATCATTGGTTTTCCTTGAGCCTCTAACTTCTTAGCTTCTGCTAGTATTGCGAAAGCAGACTCGGTACCCAATCTATCTAAACTTTTTGCTAATTTCATATCTTTATTTAAATATAATTTTATTTTTATTCAACTCTTTTATATTTTTACATCCTAGAAGGATCATATCACGTCTAATTTCTTCTTTCATTCTTTTCAAAATTTGCTCTACTCCTTTTTGACCTCCTGCGCTTAATGCAAACAAAAATCCCTTACCAAAACTACAAGCAGTAGCACCTAATGAAAGGGCTTTTAAGACATGGGTTCCTCTTCTAATTCCACCATCTAATATGATTTCCAGTTTACCTCCCACTGCATCAGCTATCGCTGGCAGCTGATCAAAAGGCGACCTTGAACCATCCAGTTGTCTTCCACCATGGTTAGACAAAATAATTGCTGAAGCGCCAATTTCTAAAGCTTTTTTTGCGTCTTCTACCGACATTACGCCTTTAAGAGCAAAAGGGCCTCCCCATTTTTTTACGACGTATTCAGCATCTTTCCAGCTCATTGCTGGATCGTATTGCTCATTAATGTACTCCATTACACCTTTTGCTATACTAGATCCTTTTTTAGTCCAGTGAGAAACATTTGCTAATTGAAACTTTTCATGAGTAAGATAATTAAAAGCCCAAGCGGGGTGCGTCATAAAACTAAAAATACTTTTCATTGTTAACTTCGGTGGAGTTGTAAAGCCCCATCTATGATCTCTTTCTCTGTTACCAGCGACTACAGTGTCTACTGTCAAACATAAAGCTTTAAACCCAGAGTTTTTACACCTTTCGATTAAATTATCAGTAAGACCTTGATCTTTATGAATATAAAGCTGAAACATTTTTGGTCCACCAGAAATGTTTGCAATTTCCTCTATTGAGGATGTCGCCATTGTAGACATACTATAAAAGGTACCAAACTTCTCAGCTGCTCTCGCAGATGCTTTATCTCCATCATAATGATATAGTCGTTGCATTGCGGTTGGTGCTAAAAAGATTGGCATGTCAATTTTTTGACCAAATACTGATGTCGAAAGATCGGGTTCACCTACACTGGCCAGAATGTTCGGAACGAGATCACACTTTAAAAAAGACTCAGTGTTTCTTTTTAAAGTAGTTTCATCGTCAGAACCTCCATCAATGTAGTGAAAAATTGGAGCAGGAAGCTTGTTTTTTGCTAATTTTCTAAAATCGCTATAATTATAACAATCATTTAAGTTCATTAGCTTCTAAATCTTAAGTTTTTTCTACTCAAATCATTTATATTTTTACATCCCATCAATTTCATGTCTCTCTCTAATTCTGACTTATATTGTCCTAAAGCTCTTTCCACTCCAGCTTGCCCCGCAGCAGCAAGTGCATACAAATAAAGTCTTCCTCCTGAACACGCCTTAGCTCCTAATGACAACGCTTTAAGCATATGGGTCCCTCTATGAATTCCACCTTCACAAATAACATCTAGTTTATCTCCAACTGCATCCACTATTTCAGCTAGTTGATCGAAAGGGGATCTTGATCCGTCAAGTTGTCGACCACCATGGTTTGAAACCATTATTCCTGTGCATCCTATATCTACTGCTCGCTTAGCATCTTCAACACTCATCACTCCTTTTAAGGCAAAGTGTCCACCCCACTTTGAACAGAGTTTTTCAGCATCATTCCAATTCATTGATTGGTCTAACATAGTAGAAAAATAGTTTCCAATTGATGAATTTGTACTTGTTCCTTCTTTAACAAAATCTTGTAGATGAGGTAATTCAAATTTACCCTTGGTTAAATAATTTATTCCCCACATAGGCTTTGTTGCAAAACTAAACAAACTAGCTAATGTTAATTTTGGAGGAGATGTAAAGCCTGTTCTTAAATCTCTTTCTCGATTTCCCCCAGTTATTGTATCTACTGTTAAAGCCATTACATCAAACTTAGCAGCTTTAGCTCTTTCTAAGCATGAGTCATTCAAACCTCTATCTTTGTGAAAATAAAATTGAAACATTTTTGGGGTATCTATCATTGAAGATATTTCCTCTACACTGACTGTCGCAAGAGCAGAAACACCAAACATAGTATTAAATTTCTTCGCTGCTCTTCCAACTGCTCTTTCCCCGTCATAATGAAATAATCGTTGCAGTGCTGTCGGTGCCAAATAAAAAGGTAGGTCTAGTTTTTTACCAAATATAGTAGTTGATAAATCGACATTCTCGACTCCTCTTAGAACATTTGGAACTAAGTCTACGTCATCAAATGCACTTGTATTTCTTTGATAAGTAATTTCATCGTCTGCTGCGCCATCAATATAGTGAAATATAGGTGAAGGTAATTTTTTTTTAGCTAGTTTTCTGAAATCATAAAAATTATGACAGTCTTTTAAATTCATGATTCCTAAAACTTTTTAGAGAGTGTAAATTGTTGATTGTCAGTTCCTGGATTGGTATCTCCCCAGTCATTATTGGATAAGTGGCTATAACTGTATCCAATTTTTGTTCCCTTAAATAAATCTAATCCAACTTTTAATTCTGATTTGAATTCAAGTGCACTTCCTAAATTCTTTCCTTCACCTGCTTCATAGTAACCTGGCGCAAAACTTGGTAATATTCTAATAGGTCCAAATTTGTATTGACCCTCTATTCCAGTATAAAAATATGTTGAATTTTTTCCAGTAATAAAAGCACCTGTAATTGGAGTGATAGTTCCTACAAAAGTATCTCTAAACAAATCTGTATTTTTATGTTCCATTCCTAATAAAGTAGTTTTGTCGTCACCTTCTTTATCAATAACGTCAAATGTACCTGTATAGACTGATATATTATTATTTTGAGCGTCAAAAACTCCCTCGTTCTCAGCGTGGCTTAGCTGAGTTGATATAAGTAAAATTCCAAAAATAATAGGTATTAAAGTTTTCATATCCATAAATAAATTACTATTTAATTTTAAAAAAGTATATACACAAAAAATAAGTTAATTTTTCCTCTTTTTTCTAAAAATTCCAAAAATTATTACACCACCAAAAATAAATATCAAGTAGGGCAAAGACCACAGAAAAAAATTCTTATTATTCATTGATGGTTTATAAACAATCCATTCACCATATTTCGAAACAAGAAATGTATAAACTTCCTTTTTATTTTTACCTTTTTCTAATTGATCTTTTACAACTAATTTTATAGTTGATGCAAAGTCTGAATTTGAGTCCGCGATAGATTGTCCTTGGCAAACGAGACATCTAAGATTTTTGGTTATCTCTAAAAGTTCCGCTTTATCATCTAGAGCAAAACTTGGGGATGATATAAAAATAAATAAGATTAAAAAGTATTTTCGCATTTTAATTAATTTTGCTCAAAAGTTCATTATATTGAGTTTCATCGATTGGTCCTACAAACTTTTTTATTATAACTTGCTCTTTATTAATTAATATTGACTCAGGGATACCATAAACTCCAAATAGAACTGAAACACTGCCGTCTATATCTACTGCAGTCAGATCATAAGGATTTCCTAAATCTTTTAAAAAGTTAACAGCATTAGTTTTTTTATCTTTAAAATTGATTCCCAAAAGTTTAATTCTTTTATTTTGTTTCGATAATTTTAATAAATATTTATGTTCCTTCCAGCATGGTGAACACCAAGAAGCAAAAAAATTAATTAAAGTAAAATCATTATTTTTGAAATCTTGATTTACAATAAATTCATTTTTATTGTAAAAAGATTCTAATTTAAAATTATTTATTTTATTACCAACTAAATTTTCAGTATCATAATTCTTATTATTATTAAGACCAAAAAATAAAATACCTATAAAGATAATTGTAAAAATATAAACAGAAATTTTCAAAAAATTAATTTTCATTTTTTTTTCTACTTATCAATCTTAATAAACCGCCCGATGCTATCATGAAAGATGAAATCCAAATCCAAATCATAAAGGGTTTATCTTGAAACCTTATATTATAATATTCGGATCTAGAAATATTACTCATCGTTAAATAAAGGTCTGTTATTTTTTTTGTTTTAATAGATGCTTCATATGTCAAAGTTTCTGGATTAGAATAAACTCTTATTTCAGGTCGAAGAAAATTAACAAGATTATTTTTAATATCAGTTATTTTAAAAGTTCCAACCACAGCTTTGTAATTTTCCCTCTCTTCAACATTAAGTTTTTCGAAAGTTACCTCATATTTATTAAATTTTTTGTTTTCACCTATTTTTAAATTAAAGTCTTCCTCAATTGAAAACTGATGATTTATCCCGATAAAAAAGACCAATAAGCCAAAACCAAGGTGAGAAATAATTCTTGGATATTCATATTTTATTTCTTTTTTCACCGTTTGAAAAAGATCAATTAATGTATGCGCTACAAGAAAAATTGATGAGATAAAAATCAAATTAGTAAGCAAACTATAATTTCCAAAGAAGAAATGGATTAAAAAGTTTATTGTTATTGAAAGAAGAATTAATAATGAAAATTTTAAGATTTTTTTATTATTATTTCTTATCCATTTAGCACCAGGCCCAATAGCCATCAAAATTAAAAATGGAACCACCAATGGAATGATTACAATATTATAAAATGGTGGTCCTATTGAAATTTGAATTTGTGATATAACATCCAAAAAAATTGGATAAATAATGCCAATAAAAACAGTAAATAAAAAAAAGGCCATAAACCAGTTATTTGTTAAAATAAAAAATTCTTTACTTGCAAAATTAAGATTTATTATTTCCTTTTTATAATTTTTAAAGAATAAAAATATTGAAAAAAAAATCATTAAAGATAAAAACAATAAAATATATAGGCCTCTAGTTGGATCACTTGCAAAAGTGTGAACAGAGTTAAGTATACCTGATCTTACTAAAAAAGTTCCCATCACACTAAGAGAGAAAGTTAAAAGACATAATATTATAACCCATGAATAAAGTACGTTTCTTTTTTCAAGAACTATTACCGAATGCATAAGAGCGGAAATTGCAAACCAGGGCAATAACGATGCATTTTCAACTGGATCCCAAAACCAAAAACCTCCCCAGCCCAATTCATAATATGCCCAAATAGAACCCGCAATAATTCCTAAAGTTTGAAAACTCCATGACACCGACACCCAGAATTTAATAGATTTAGCAAATAATTTTCCATCATAACCTGTTACAAGTGAAGCCATAGCGGCTGAAAAATAAATTGAGCACCCAACAAACCCTACATAAAGAAGCGGGGGGTGTATGGCTAAAGCAGGATCTTGGAGAACAGGATTTAATCCTAATCCCTGATTAGGTGGAGGATAAATTGAACTAAATGGGTTAGATGTAAACAATAAAAAAATTAAAAAACCTATTATTAAAAAATTTTGAAAAATTAATGTGTAAAGTCTAAATTTCTTCTCATGATTGAAATTATAAATTAAAAACAAAAAAGAAAAAAGAACTAGAATATTTATCCATAAAAGTAAACTACCCTCATGATTTCCCCAGGCTCCAGAAATTTTGTAAAAAGTAGGTTTAGATGTATGAGAATTTTCGTATACATTTATTAAAGAAAAATCTGATATTAAATAGCCTGCAATTAAAATTAGAAAACTTAAAATTACCAAAGTGACTTGAAACAAACTCAATTTATAGATACTGCGCTTTATAATTTTATTTGTAAATTGAAGGTCTAAAAAGGATTGATAAATTATTGTAACGCTGAAAATTAAAGTAAGGGCTAATGAGATAATACCAAAATTACTTAACATTTTTTTCTATTTTATTTTTCATATTTGGAGGTAAATAATTTTCATCGTGCTTTGCTAAAATTCTATCAGCAAGAAAGAATTTTTTATCTTTTAATTTTCCTTCAGCTATCACGCCCTTACCTTCCACAAATAAATTTGGTATCGCTCCTGAATAATTAACTAAAATCTCATTTTTGGTATCCGTAATTATAAATTGTATTTCTTTTTGATATATTTTTAATGAATTTTTTTTTACCATGCCACCTACTCGTATTCTATCACTTTTAGTAATTTCTTCTTCAAGAATTATTTCACTTGGGGTTAAAAAAAATAAAATATTATTTCTAAGTGTGTTTAAAATTAAAAAAATTAAAATAGATGTAGTAAAAACGAGTAAAATTAAAAATAACATTCTATTTTTAATTCTTTGATGAAGCATTTAAAATGCTCTTAGTTTGTTTTTAAATTTGTTGCCAACACTTGTTGAGCAACCTTAGAAGAGGCCAAAACTTTATTTTTTTGCTCGTCTGGTAATGTTTCAAGCTCAGCTAAAAACTCTTTTTCATATTTTTTAAGAGTTTTTCTAACTTTTAAATAAACAACAAGACACGAAATCATTACAACACTAAATGAAAGCCAAACGAAAAACCCGTAACCATCCATGTAAATAAAGTTTGAAATCATAATCTTCTAATATTTTTTTTCTTTATTCTAATGATTTCTGTTTTGTATTTCATTAGAAAAATTAACGCACAATACAACAAAAAAGCTAATAACATCACAGATAAAGGTATAAGCATTGAAATATGAATTGTCGTTTCGCCTATTAAATTCACGC
>MDTD01103179.1_pt1 | contig 10081 bp, 7 predicted proteins | sample 811221 | NCBI WGS metagenome assembly MDTD01 (sample SAMN05326646, study PRJNA326480) | marine metagenome | isolation source: seawater | place: Pacific Ocean: South West | collected 2011
GGATCATATGAGCAGCTGAGATTGCCCTGCTCCCTCGCGTATGCCTTCAATTGTGTGATCGCTTCTTCCAGTGCCTCGATGCGACCCAGCCCATCTGGTTCGATCGCGTGCGAGACGCGTTTTCGATAAGCATCCTGGAGGGTCGCGCAAAGTGCGGTCAGGTTCTCAAGCCCTCGCCAACTCAGATCCTGAATGTCGATCTTCAATGCCGCAAGAAGGCGCGTGCGAGCCTCATCGAGCTTCTGCGCACTCGTTTCAAGAGCGCCCGCAGCCGTCTGCATCGAACCTTGCCAAGTAGGACTCCACTCTTCATGTCGGATTGCCAGAAACGGTGAGTCTCCAAATGGCCCAACTGCTTCAGCTTGGACGCGCAGTCTTCCAGCGGCTTCACGAAGCTGCGAAAGGTCGTGCTCCGAGTGCTGGTCTGCGGAAGGCCATTCAAACGGAACGAGATCCGCAAGGTGGGCATCACGTACCTTGACCCCGATGGCGTAGAACGCGGTCAGGCCGTTTCGCCACTTACGATGCATGTGCTCGACGACGCGATTGAGTCGATCCCGAAGGGCGCCGAGAGCAGCGGCTTCGCGTCGCCATTGGTCTCCAGTCCTGCTCGCGCCATGTTCCCAGGACCCATTCAACTGAGCTAGGACATCTGCCTTCTTGGCCTTATTGGAATGTAGCTGTAGGCAATACCGTCCAAGCCCAATCTCCTCAAGCCGGCGGTGGACAACATCAAGTGCGGCGGTTTTCTCCGATATGAAGAGGACCGACTTTCCCTTGCCCAGCAAGTGGGCAATCATGTTGCTGATCGTCTGGCTCTTCCCGGTGCCAGGTGGGCCGATAATGATGAAGTCTTTATTTGAGTCTGCGCTAGCAATCGCCGCCATTTGGGACGAATCCGCGGGAAGTGGTGTCAGGAAATCAGATGGCTGGTAGTCGCGGTCAAGTGCTTCTTTTGCGACAAACTCACCATCGCTTGAGTAAGGGTCGCGAGGTGTATCGATGAGGTGTTTGACAACTCCACTCCTGCGCAGGTCGTCCGTGCGGTCGACCAGATCCTTCCACATGAGATACTTCGCGAACGAAAAGTGGCCCAAGACGACATCTTCGACGACTTCAAATCCGGGCGCTTCCTTGATGGCGCGGCGGACGCGAGTCCAGACTTCATGGACGTCGACACCGTGCTCGTCTTCGGGGAGACTCCCCTCGAATGAGCCAAGCTCTATGCCGTAGTCTTTCCGGAGCAATTCGATGAGCGTGGTGTTAAACCTTGGCTCATCATCGTGCGCAAAGATCTTGACCCCGCTGCGCACGGATTTTCTCTGGATCGATACCGGCATCAGGATGAGAGGGGCGCGGAACCGACGAGTGTCCTTTGCGTCTCGCTTCCAAAGTAGGAAGCCAAGTGCGAGATACAGCGTATTGGCCCCGCCTTCCTGTAGTGAGGTGTGGGTCTTCCGATAGATCTCGATCATCCGTTTGTCGAGCTCTTGACGCGGCAGATCGACGACGACTTGATTATGCTCAAGCGCGTCTAGCGCGTAGGACTCGTCAATTCTCTTGCCCGTGCGTCGCTCATGGAGCGCTTCATCCTGATGCTCCCCTGTCGCCGTTGGCAGCGCAGTGATCGAGATTTTCTTGCCGCTCGCAATCTTGTCCTCAAGCTTGCCTGGATCTGGACAAAGTACCGTCACGCTGCTCTTGGGTGATCGGTGGTTCAGGAGTGGATTTCGCGCGGAAAGGTCTAGGAGCTTACGCTGCCAGCGGTCCAGGCGACCCCCGGGAGTCTCGGGGACTTGGTCGTCCTCCTCTTGGTCAAAGTCGGGGAGCGGGGGTGCTTGCTCGAGCGCAACGTTGACCGTAGTCTTCTGCGGCTTTTGACTCTCAGGCGCTTCCTGATCGGAGACTTTGCCGAGCGGGTTGATTTGATGCGCGCGTGCCCGCGCGATGTCGATCGTTGTGACGAAGTTGGAATCGTTCTCCGGGTCGAGCTGAGCGTTCGCTCGCTCAATGGCGCGAGAGAAGGGGGGCGTGGGATGTTGGGTGAGAAGAGTGGATTCGATGAGGACGAGTTCCTGTAGTTGCCCTCTCTTCCGAAGCACTTCTGCTTCTTCATTAGTCACGCTCGTCAGCTTCTCAGGTTGGAGCCAAACGCCAACCAGCGCATGCTCCTTCAACAGGGCGACCAGGGGATTGAGGCCGGCCTGTTCGAACGCAGAAGCCAGAAGCATCGTGGAGTCGAGGCAGGTGGCGACGCCGCCGCTCAGGATTTGACTTGGGACGCGGATCTTCTGCCCGTTTGCCTCAAAACTCGTGGGGGGAATCGCATACTTGAGTCGCAGGTTCGCGACGGCGGCATAGATCGCGCTTGTGATCTCCCAAACGCGCTGACGACTACCAGAGCGGTAACCATCGATCCCATCTGCCTTGCCAGCCTTCCGGAGGATCTCAGAGGCATCGCTGAGGACTCTGTCGACAGCGGGGTCGTTGGGCATGCAGAAGGCCGCGAGCAGTTCGGGCATGAAACTTGCGCCACCCCATTCGTTGCGCGCGAGTAACTCAAGAGCCTGTTGGTGTTCGACGAGCGTCGTGTCCGACGCTGCTACCCGGATCTTCAGTGTCCCGCGAACCGACTCCTGTAGGTCGAGCAGAAACTGACCATTCAGTTTCAGGTCGTCGATCCGAACCGAGACCTCAGCTCCTGGGCCGACTCGATCGAGAGAGATCCTGCGCGGTTCGATGAATGCTGGATCCGATTCGACTGAGACCACGAGGTCCTCGAAGACGAACTCCTCGCTCGTATTCTCGATGCGAAGATCTCTGAGAACTGCGAAGTCACTTTGGTGGCAAGCAAAGTTCAGCTTCGCGGCTGCCTCACAATGCACCCGCAACAGATCCTTGAGGGGGACTGAGTCCGATTCCATATTCGAGGATCTTACTTGAGTTTCTTTGTCCAGATCAGACCATCTGAGGGGCTGAGTAGTAAGCGACGACTCGGTTGACGAGTTTCCAAACAGCGACGCAATCATCTTTGTTGTAGGCGAGAAGCTCAGTCGCGAGTTGCTTATCTTTGGGTGCCCAGCTGCGCCAGCGCTTGCTCTTGCCACCGGCCTTGCTCAGCCGCCGGCAGGCTTCCGCAGCCCCGCACTTCGGCGGCGGGGGTGACTTGTGCTTGAGCATGAGGGCACGGATGAGGGAGCCCAACTTGTGATCCGGCGCCCCGGTCTTGCGGCGCTTGCGGAGCGCGTTCGCCTTCTACTTGACGTTGTACCAGCGAAGCTCAATCGCTTGCCGTTCGGCGCTTCGCTCGGGCAGGTGACCTTGGACCACGCTCAGCTCATGGATTGAGTACCCGACGAGACGGCAGTCACGCTCCTCAGCCAGGTCGATCAGCTGAGCAACAGCTTCCGCCAAGGTGCAGGTGCGGCGGAGTTCGGTCTTCCCCAGAAGGCTGGCGGCACGCTCAATCGGCGCGAGTTCCTCGCGAAGGAGAAAGAGGTAATAGTCCCTCCCCTGGCCATCGAGCCGTGGAACCAAAGCGCCGAGCAGGTAGGGGAGCGGACGCTCCCCCGAGTTCCTCTTGCCTTCGCCTTCGAAGTCAATGCAAATGTGCTTCTTGCTCATCACGCGGCCTCCTGCTGGCCTTTCGTAACCTCGGTTGCTTGAGCTTGCAAGTGCTCGATGAGCAGCTGGGGGACGCGCCCCATGGGCACCTCGCCCCGGGCGACCTGCTCGCAGAGCTCGGGCCAGCTGGCGAGGATCCGCATCATGGAGAGGAGCGGGGCGGGCGATCCGCGCCGGGCCTTGCGGTGCCGCACGAGGATCACTTGCAGCTGCAGGAAGGCGAGGACGGGCCGGGGCAGGAGGTCGGGGGTCAGGATGCTGAGGCCGACAAGTCCGCGGCGGAGCCGTGCGGCATCTGCGTGCTGCTTGTCGCGGGAGACCTGGAGGAGGTCGGTGAGCGTGGAGCTGAAGTCCGTCGCTCCGAGTTCCTCTCGCAGCGCCTCGAGCTCTGGCCGCAGGTGGGGCAGCTCGCAGCCGGGGCAGCCGAGCGTCTTGCAGAGGGGGCGTTCGGGAAGGGAGATGAGCAGCGCGCTGAGCGCCTCGTGAGCTGGTGATTGTGTCATGCGAATGAGTGGGTTCGTTGGCTTCGGCGGGGTTGCCGCGGCCTTCACTCTTTCGCGCACGCGAGGCGTTTTCGGGGTTTACGAACGCTCGGCGGGGGAGTGGTCCCCCCTTTAGGGGGACCAGATTTCGGGTCGATTTTTCTAGCGCAGAGGAGGCTGGCGAGAGCTTTCACTTGCCGGAATGGCAGATCATGAGTAGGAATGTTGCCTCTAGACAAGAGTTCTCAGCTATCCAATGAACGCCCGTCATGACAGAGACTTCAACACGACTGCGGCAGCGAGCCGTTGAAATCCTCCGAGAGGGGATCGGGCGCCCAGATGGAGAATTTCACGAGCATCAGTGGGAGGCAATCGAGGGGCTGGTCTCGGAACGCAAGCGACTCCTCGTCGTGCAGAAGACCGGCTGGGGCAAGAGCGCCGTCTACTTCATTTCGACACGGCTCCTTCGCGAGAGAGGCGCGGGCCCAACGATCATCATTTCACCACTTCTCGCACTGATGAGGAACCAGGTCGCGGCAGCCGCGGCGTTCGGCGTGCGACTCGGTTCTATCAATTCGTCCCAAAGCAAGGAGGAAAACGAACAGGCCGAAAAGGAGCTCCTCAGCAGTGAGCTGGATGCCGTGATCATCTCCCCAGAGCGGTTGGCAAACTCAAGGTTCGTCGAAGAGGTGCTCCAGCCTGTGGCAGAGACCGTGGGGCTGATGGTCATCGACGAATGCCACTGCATCTCGGACTGGGGGCACGACTTCCGTCCAGACTACAAGCGAATCTCGTCCATTCTCCGCTACCTGCCTCAGAACGTGCCCGTTCTTGCCACCACGGCAACGGCGAATCGTCGCGTGATGGAAGACGTCCAGGCGCAACTGGGTGGTGAGCCCGATGTGTACCGCGGGAAACTTACCCGCGAGTCGCTCCATCTGCAGACGATCCATTTCGAGCGGCGTTCGCAGCGGCTTGCCTGGCTTGCCGAGACGCTTCCCGGTCTGGAGGGGACGGGCATCGTTTACGTGTCGACGGTGCGCGACGGGGAGCTCGTGACGCACTGGCTGAATTCGCGCGGGATCTCGGCGGAGTCATATTCTGGTTCGATCCGTGGACTCTCTCAGGAGCAGAACCGCGCGGAACGAGAGCGGCGCGAGCAGATGCTGCTCGATAATCGTGTCAAGGCTCTCGTCGCGACGACGGCGCTAGGAATGGGCTATGACAAGCCCGATCTCGCCTTTGTCATCCATTTCCAGAGCCCCGGATCTGCAGTCGGCTATTACCAGCAGGTCGGCCGTGCGGGCCGTGGCATCGACAAGGCTTATGGCGTGCTGATGTCCGGCAGTGAAGACGACGATATCCAGGAGTACTTCATTCGGAATGCGTTCCCGAGGCCAGAACTCGTCAAGCAAATTCTGGACGTGATCGAGAATTCAGATGACGGGCTCAAGATCGTGCAGATCGAGCGTGCTGTGAACGGGGGCCGCAAGAAGATCGAAGCGGCACTCAAGTTCCTCTCTGCGGAGTCTCCTGCCCCGATCGTCAAGGAGGGAGCGGTCTATCGGCGAACCGTGCGTGAATACGAGCTACCAGAGGATCTCATCGCTCATGTCTCTGCACAGAAGCGGCATGAATGGCGGAGAATGCAGGCATACCTTGAGACGGAGAAGTGCCTCATGCAGTTTCTGGCTCAGGAGCTCGACGATGACTCCACCGAGCCTTGTGGCCGATGCTCGAGCTGTCTCGATCGTCCTATCCTGCCACTTGACTACTCAATGGAGACTGCCCAGGCGGCCGTCGAGCAGCTCAATCATCTCGAGATTCAGATTTACCCGAGGCGACGCGCGGGGTTCTCGACGGACATTCAGTCACGCTTCCCGACTTATGAGCTCCCGCGCGATTTCGGCGAGCTGGAGCACGATGGTGGGCGAGCCCTCTGCTACTGGGGAGAGGCCGGGCTGGGGGAACTGGCTGCGAGAGGCAAGTTCAAGGATGACGCGTTTGACGATCGTCTGGTTGATGCGTCAGCGAGGCTGATCGCTGAAGATTGGCAACCAGCGCCCGCCCCGGCTTGGTTGACCTACGTTCCATCGCTCAATCACCCCGATCTGGTGCCCGACTTCGCCAAGCGGCTCGCCGACCGTCTTGACTTGCCCGTGCACGAAGCCCTTGTCCAGGTCAAAGAGAATCAACCCCAGAAAGAGATGGAGAACGCGTTCTATCGTTGTCGCAATCTCGATGGGGTCTTCGAGGTGCGGGGTCCGCTACCGGAGGGCCCCCTCCTGTTGATCGACGATGCCGTTGATTCTGGCTGGACTTTTGCGGTGACGAGCGCGATTCTGAAGCGAGAAGGTGCGGGGCCCGTGTACCCCTTCGCGATCATGAACACGGGCTCGGGCTGATGCCCATGCAACTGAGTCCCGACTCCCAGGCAATTCTCCTGCTGACCATGCGGTTCTCAGCCGCTGGCCGAGGGAAGTCCTGGGCGCCGCTGACGCCGCTTGAGTACGGGAGGTTCGCGCTTTGGCTTCAAAGTGAAGGCTGGTTGCCGCGCGATCTGCTGTCGCGCCCGAAAAAGGTTCTTCAAGACTGGCCCGACCCGACGGGCAAGGTCCCGATCGAGCGCCTCGAGTTTCTCCTCGACCGCGGTGTCGCTATGGGTGTCGCTCTGGAGAAATGGGACGGAGTGGGGATCTGGGTGCTGACCCGCGCAGATGCCGCCTATCCCCGGCGCCTCAAGAGCAAGCTGGGCACATCGTCCCCGGCCGTTCTGTTGGGCGTGGGCGAACCCCGGCTGCTCTCGACTCGTGGGGTTGCGATCGTGGGCTCGCGCGGATTAGGGGCACAGGAGAGTGCCTTTACGGAGTCCGTGGCACGAGTGGTTGCAGGCTGCGGGTTCAGCGTGATTTCGGGCGGGGCGAAGGGCGCCGACGAAATCGCGATGACTTCGGCACTCGGGGCCCAAGGTACGGTCGTCGGTGTCCTTGCAGCGGGCTTGATGCGCGAAGCCACCGCGAAGCGATGGAGGCAGGGGCTGCGCTCTGGCTCGCTGTGCCTGGTGTCGACATTCTATCCGGAGGCGCCTTTCCAAGTGGGGAACGCCATGGCGCGGAACAAGTATGTGTATGCGCTCGCGGAGGCCGGCGTGGTTGTCCGGTCGGATCGTGGGCGGGGTGGGACTTGGTCCGGCGCGACAGAGGCCTTGAAGAAGGGCATCGCTCCCGTGTTCGTCAATCCCGAGCCGCGCGACGAGGGCTGTGCCGCACTCGTCGAGCTGGGGGCGCGACCATTTCTGACCCCCGAGGGAGAGCCGCTGGACCCGGCTTGGCTCGAGCGACGACTGTCCGCGGTGGGGATGGACGGGATCCCGGCCGACTCCTCGTCTCAAGTTTCGGAGGACGCGCGCACAACGAGTGCCGTCCCGACCGATGCCGAGGACCCCTATCAGGAGTTCGTGCAGTGCGTCATCGCCTGGATCGCCGAAGCCGGTCCTCTACATAGGAATGAGATCATCGAGCGCTCCCCCGGTATCCCCAAGGGGCGTATCAAGAGGTGGCTGGACCAGGCTGTGGCCGAGGGGGGCCTTCATCGTCCGACGCGCTTAGCTGTCTATGAGCGGCGTGAATCGGGGCCGACGCAGGTCGAGTTGTTTTGACTGGGTGCACGTCAGGCCTCCTACGTCGCGAGGGCATGAGTTGTCTGCGGGAGCTGTTCTCAAGATGACGAGTCTTTCGCACGATGCCACATCTTGTCAGTGAGGAGTGCCGCGGCTCGGTTTTTGGGACAGGCGAGGGTCAGGTGTGCAACCCGTGCCCGGCGTGACCTGACCTCATTCTCCGTGCAGCGAGCAAGGTGACACTTGACTGGGTAACTCGCCCCTGCGGGGCGGGCGAACCGCGCCGGGCCTTGCGGTGCCGCGCGAGGAGTTCCTTCAGCTGGAGGTAGGCGAGGATGGGCGGGGGCAGGAGATCTGGGGTCAGTTGGGGCAACTCGCAGCCGGGGCATCCGAGGGTCCTGCAGAGGGGGCGTTCGGGGAGGGTGATGAGCAGCGCGTTGAGCGTATCGTGAGCTGGTGATTGAGTCATGCGAATGAGTGGGTGGGTTGGCTGCGGCGGGGTTGCCGCGGCCTTCACTCTTCCGCGCACGCGAGGCGTTTTCGGGGTTTATGAACGCTCGGCGGGGGAGTGGTCCCCCTTAGGGGGACCAGATTTCGGCTCCATTTTTCTTGGCGGAGTCTTGCCCTACTCGACGTTTGACGTAGACGACGAGATGTAGCTTTCCTTTCTGCTTGGCTGTGGGGTCTTGCTCACACTCTCGAGGGACTTCATAGTGGCCAAGCCCCGCCCAGTGGCCTCCGCGCCGTGAGGCATTGCGCAGCTACACTTGGCACTGCGCAAGCTGACGCTTTCCCCCCAATGTCAGACGCCTTCTTCGAACGCCCGATTATCAACTCGCCCTATGAGTACCCAACATCGCATTGGGAACTCGATGAGAATGGGCAGACCACACAGCAAATGCTGGATGGGCGCCGTCCGGCGAAGTTCATTTCGCCCATCCCGAAGCCCAAGAAGCGGCGGGGGTCATCGAAGCAGCAGGACCTAGTCTTCGATCGCGAAACTGGCTTGTCGAGCCAGGAGCAGCAGTATGACCCAACGTCTGTGATCAATGACGTCCGGACGCACGTGGACGCTTGGCGGAGATTGCCGGAGTCGAGGTGGGGAGTCACGCCGGAGACGGCGCGGTTGCTGCGTCACTGGCGGCACCATGACTTCCAGGGCATTCGGCCGTTCTTCTGTCAAGTCGAGGCCGCCGAGACGGCGATTTGGCTGACCGAGGTCGCCCCGAAGGACAAGTCGGCCAAGTGGATTCTGACGCAGCTAGAGACGGCGAACCGCGACGCCAATCCGGAGTTGGCGCGGCTGGCGCTCAAGTTGGCAACTGGAGCAGGCAAGACCACCGTCATGGCGATGCTCATCGCATGGCAGACCGTCAATGCCGTCCGACGCCCGAACAGCAAGAAGTTCACTCGAGGCTTCCTGATCGTCGCGCCTGGACTGACCATTAAGGACCGGCTGCGGGTTCTTCAGCCGAATGATCCCGACAGCTATTACGAGTCGCGTGAGCTGATCCCGCATGACATGGTGCGAGACCTTCAGAAGGCGAAGATCGTGGTGACCAACTTCCACGCTTTCAAGTTGCGGGAGCGTATGGGCATCTCTGCTGGTGGTCGACGCTTGCTCAAAGGGCGGACAGGGGAGGATCTCGACTCGAGAGAGACCGAGGGCCAGATGATCCAGAGGGTCATGCCTGACCTGATGGGGATGAAGAACATCTTTGTCTTCAATGATGAAGCGCACCACTGCTATCGAGAGAAGCCACCAGAGCCCGATGACGTAGCACTCAAGGGTGACGAGAGGAAGGAAGCGGCCAAGAACAATGAGGCTGCGCGCCTCTGGATCTCTGGTTTGGAAGCGGTGAACCGCGAGCTCGGAGTCACGCGCGTCCTAGATCTGTCCGCCACCCCGTTTTTTCTTCAGGGATCCGGCTACGCGGAAGGAACGCTCTTCCCCTGGGTGATGAGCGACTTCTCGCTCATGGATGCCATCGAATGCGGCATCGTCAAGCTCCCCCGCGTACCCATCACCGAGAACCTCCCGAACGCCGGCGAGGAGCTTCCCGTTTATCGTGACCTGTGGAAGCACATCCGAAAGGACATGCCGAAGAAGGGGCGCGGCGCAGGCGCGAAGCTGGATCCTCTGAAGCTCCCGACCCGGCTCAAGACGGCCCTCGAGGCGCTTTACGGGCACTACGAGAAGACCTTCAAGCTCTGGGAGGAGAAGGGGATCTCGGTTCCGCCGTGCTTCATTGTCGTCTGCCAAAATACGGCGATTTCGAAGCTCGTATACGACTACATCTCCGGTTTCCTGCAGGAGCAGGAGGATGGCACGTCATCCCTGCAGAACGGCGCACAC
>MDTD01133703.1_pt1 | contig 10081 bp, 9 predicted proteins | sample 811221 | NCBI WGS metagenome assembly MDTD01 (sample SAMN05326646, study PRJNA326480) | marine metagenome | isolation source: seawater | place: Pacific Ocean: South West | collected 2011
TATCGTGATGGTGAACATTGCATCCATTATCCCTTCAAAGATTTCATTGCCTTCAGAATCCAAAATTGCTGGAGTAGTCATAAGGTGTCCTACGTTCCTGACAAGCATCGTGCTGCGTCCAGGTAAAGTGAAGGCACTTCCATCTGGGGAGCAATAATCTCTATCAGGATTTAGCTTACGGGTCATTTTGCTACCGCCTTTTTCAAATGTCTCTTCAAGATTGCCTTGCATGAGACCAAGCCAATTTGAATAAACTGTAGTTTTGTCTTCTCCATCAACTGCTGCAACAGAATCTTCGCAATCTTGAATTGTGGTAATAGCCGATTCAACCAAAATATCCTTAACGCCTGCTAAATCATCTTTACCTACTGAATCATCTCTATCTATTTGGATCTCAATATGAAGGTTATTATTTTTTAATAAAACTCCTTCAGGATTATCAGCGGTTCCAGAAAAACCTACAAACTTACTACTGTCAGAAAGTTCAGCTTGAGAATCGTCTTCAAGAGTAATTTCTAATTTTCCGTCTATTACTTTAAAAGACTTTATGTCCTGGTAAGTTCCTGAAGCTAAAGGAAAATTCTCATTTAAAAAATTTTTGGAAAATTCTATGACTCGACCACCTCTAATGGGATTGTAATTACCCCCTCTTTCAGCGCCATCTTCCTCTGGGATCATGTCTGTCCCGTAAAGGGCATCGTAAAGACTTCCCCAACGCGCATTTGCTGCATTTAATGCGAACCGAGCGTTCATTACAGGCACCACTAATTGCGCCCCTGCTATGGTTGATATTTCTGCATCAACATTTTTTGTTTCAATTTGAAAATCATCATCCGTTTCTACCCAGTAGCCAATTTCCTTTAGAAATTCTTTATAAGCCGCCTTATCGAATGTTTTATTTTCTTTATGCCAGTTATCAATCTTAGTTTGAAGTTGCTCTCTTTCTTCTAATAATTTTTTATTTCTTGGGGTAAATTCCTTAACTATATCGTTCAGCGCATTCCAAAATTGATCAGGTTCTACATCTATGCCAACACAAACTTTTTCTGAGATTAGTTGGTCTAAACTTTTGCTTACTTGCAAGTCGCCATGCTTTATTCTTTCAGTCATTCTTTTATCCTTTGAGTTTTAAGTTTCAAACACTGATTCTATCAGCAGAAATAAATATTAATATAGATTTGTTAATAGACATATAATTAAAACGTGAATATAGAAAATTTATCAAAAAACCTAATAAAGATTGAATCGATCACACCTGAAGATGCAGGATGTTTTGATGTCATAGAGCCTTTGTTGAGTGAACTAGGCTTTGATTGCCAAAGAATAAACTACGAAAACGTAGAAAATCTCTATGCCGTTTTGGGCACAAAAGGGCCCATGCTTTGTTTTTTAGGTCATACAGACGTAGTGCCAACAGGGCCTCTAGAAGAATGGACTCATCCTCCCTTTGAAGCAGTGATAGAAGGAGACAAAGTTCACGGAAGAGGTGCAGCTGATATGAAGGGTAATATCGCCTCTTACCTTATTGCTTTAAAAGAATTTCTTTCCACAGACCCTAATCTGGGTATTAGATTGGGAGTTTTGCTTACGAGCAATGAAGAGGGAGAACCAGAAGATGGGAAAATTGACGTGCTTTTAAAAAAGCTAATGGATGATGGTGAATTTATTGACTATTGCTTGGTTGGAGAGCCTTCTTCAAATAAAAAAGTAGCAGATACCATTAGAATTGGTAGGCGAGGTTCTTTAAGCGGCACTCTCAAAGTAATTGGTAAGCAGGGTCATGTTGCATATCCAGACAAAGTTGAAAATCCCATTTTCTTGACTTCCAAAATTATTTCAAAACTGCAAGAGATAAAATGGGATGAAGGCAATGAACACTTTCAACCTACCTCTTTCCAAATATCGAATATAGAAGCGGGTACCGGAGCAACTAATGTTGTGCCTAGGTCTTTGGAAATGATGTTTAACTTTAGATTTTGTTCTGAATCAAATGAATCCAGTTTAGTAGAGGCATTTGAAGCAGTTTTAAAAGACTTAAACATAAATTATGAAATAAATTGGGTGTTAAGCGCCCTTCCATACCTCACTACTAAAAAATATTTTATTGATGAAATAGTTGCATCAGTTAAAGAAGTAACCGGTTATGAGCCAGTCATCAATAACGGCGGAGGTACCTCTGATGGTAGGTTTTTTCAAAAAATGGGTTCAGAGATAGTTGAATTAGGACCTTTGAACGAAACTATCCATAAAATTGATGAAAATATAAGTCTAAGTGATTTAGAAACATTAAAAGAAATTTATAAGAAGATTATAGAAAAAATAAACTCCAATTAATTTTATATTTAACTTAAAAATTATATTGGCACTCTGCCTTGTAAAGATATGCCTGTTAGCTTTGAAGCAAGATCTCTAGAGCCCTTTAAGTTTTTTAGATCAATTCCTGTCTCAAAGTTCATGTCGTGTAATAAAGAAACTAGATCTTCGGTAGCAAGATTACCTGAAGCGCCAGGAGCAAATGGGCAGCCGCCTAAGCCTCCAATTGATGAATCAAACTTCCTTACGCCTTCCTCTAAAGAAGCGTATACGTTTGCCATTCCAAGTGCTTTAGTGTCATGAAAATGAGCTGAAAACTTATCGTTATCAAATTTACTAAAGATGCTTTTAAATAAACTAGATACTTCGTTTGGATTAGCAGCTCCAATTGTGTCTGCAATCACTATTTCGTCAACGCCTGCTAATATGAATTTTTCTGTGAACTCAATAACAATGTCCTGAGATACTTTTCCTTCGTAAGGACATTCAAATGCACCAGATAAATATATTTTTGTTTTTATCTTATCTTGTTTGCTTTGTTTGATTATTTCTTGAAACTCTAAAAAAGTATCATGTATGGATTTATTAATGTTTTTTTTATTGAAACTTTCAGTCAAGCATAAAACCAAACATACCGTTGTCGCTTTATTAGTTTTAGCAATTTCATAACCCTTTTGATTAGGAATCAAGACTGAATAATCACATTCAGAAAGATTTAATCTTTCCAATAATAGATTTGTATCTTGCATGGCTGGCACTGCATTAGAACTCACAAAACTACCAACCTCTATAGAAGAAATTCCAGATTTTTTTAGTGAATTTATAAGCTCTAACCTTTGATTAACATTCAATATTGAAGAGATATTTTGCAAGCCGTCTCTTGGTCCAACCTCATTTACCGTTACTTCATTCATGTTAAATTAATCCTTTACCCGAAAGCCAAGTTTTGCATAACATCGCAGCTTCTTCCGACTTTTCTGGCTGCCCAAAATAATAATGATTTGCTTTATCTATCCAATGTAATTCTTTATCTTCATGTGGAACTGCATCAAAGAGACGGTTAGTATGTGAAGGAGGAATTGCATCATCCGCAGTATTACCAATTACTAGAGTAGGAACAGATGTGTTCCTAGCACACCCAATTCCGTCGCCATTAGAATCTTCATAACTCCACTGTGATAACCAGCTACGCAGAGAACAAAACCTTGCCAAACCTATAGGACTATTATTAACAGTTTCAGGATTTCCTAAAAAACACCAGTTTGGTGTCCTGTCATTTGGATCTATAGTTGAATCCAACCATTTTGGATCTGCCATTGTTCTGTGCACAACAAATCCAAGTTCTCTTTCAGGTTCATTGTTTCTTTTAAAATCATTTAATCTTTCTTTAACCCAACTAGAAATTTTTACGTTTCTTTTAATTTGAGCTTCTCTGTAAGCAGATAAAAATTCACTAGAATAGGCAGGTTGATTAGGGTTTTCAGAATCATAAATATCATATTCAAGCTTCCTTTTTTCTGGATTTCTTTCCTCTGTTACTGAAGGGTCAATCCATTCAGTAAAAGTTTTATGTCTAGAAAGGTGAGCGGCAATTAACATTATTCCATCTGCTGGAATAAATTTTTGCTCTTTAAGATTCAAAATATCTCCAGCCGGAGTTTTTTCTATAGAAGGCTGTTCAGCCTCTGATTGATAAAAAAGTGTAAGAGCACCTCCGCCGCTCCAACCTCCTAAAATAACCTTCTCATAACCATGCCTATCTTTTAGTGACTTAATGCATTCGCCTAAATCAATTAATACTTTTTCCATAATCAAAGCTGAATCTGTACCCCTATATCTGCTATCACACCATAAAACATGGACTCCTTGCTTGGCTAAAGAATGCAATATTGGAAGATAACTTCCTCCGCCAATTGGATGCATGAAAACTACAACGGTATTAGATTCAACATCTTTGGGCTTGAGGAGTTGAGCCGTTAAAGCCACAGTACCTATTTGCCCAGCATAAGTATCCTTTGCAGAAACAGTCTCCTGAAAAGCAAATATTAAAGGTATTCTGGAATACTCAAAAGAAGTTTCGCCCATTATTTACTGCGTAAATCAAGAGCTTTCTCACCAAACTTCTCAACCTTCATGTTTCTAGTTTTTTCGGTCCATTCTAAGATTTCTTTATGAGCTTTTTTAGCATCCTCTTCAAGAATTTGGTCGTGATTCTCAGTTCTATATGTAAATTCTAATTGAATGCCATTAGGATCAAATATATATAGTGAATGGACAAAGTCATGATCTATTTCTGCAGCTTCCCAACCAATGCCATCAAGCTTCTCTTTAATCTTGTTTATACTTTCTTGATTTTCCACTTCAACTGCAAAATGAGCATCAAAACCATTTTGGTCTTTAAAAAAATCTGACGGAGCGTTGTGAGGGTCGTCAAAGAAAGCAATAAAATTTCCATCCTGCATTTCAAAGAAAATATGCATGTACTCAATTTTATGATCTGTACCTGAAAGATGATCAAATGATAAGGCTGCTGCAAGCTTTAATCCCAAGACATCTTCATAAAACCATCTTGTTTGTTCTGCATCTCGGCACCTAAAAGCAACGTGATGGACGTTATTAATTTCAAAGTTTTTCATCCCCTTTACCCTCTTCTTAATTTTCTATGTCTCTAAAATTTGGTTTTCTTTTTTCTAGAAAAGCTTGTACACCCTCTTTAAAAACAGCGCCGTCTGTTAGAACTCTTTGAGTATCTCTCTCGTAATCCAGTTGCTCATCCAAAGAGGAAACTAGTGCCTTATCATGAGCTTTTACAATTGCTTTTAAACCGGTAATAGCTCCATCTGCCATCTTTTCAGCTAATCTATATGCTTCCTCAACTAGAGATTCATTTGGAAATACTTTCCAAATTAAACCCCATTCTTCGGCTTGTTTTGCAGAAATATCCTCACCCAGCAAAGCCATGCCGTTAGCTCTCGCCCTTCCCAATAAATTAGGAACTAACCAAGAAGCGCCCACATCTGAAATGATGCCTAATTGGGGTCCAAAAACTAATTTAAATTTTGCATCTTCAGAAGCGATTATCAAATCTCCACATAGTGCCAAGCCAACTCCTCCTCCAGCAGCAATGCCATTTATGGCATTAATAACTGGCTTAGGGCATTCAACTATTTTTCTTACTAGAGGGTTAAAACCTATTTCCATAGCATTTGCAGTAGATTCTCCTGGTGACCATTCTGGCTTACTAGGCCAGCCGCCGCCTGCTAAGTCTGCTCCACTGCAAAATCCTCTTCCTTCGCCAGTAAGCACAACTGTTCTAATTGAAGCATTTGAATAGGCTTCATCAAATGCGCCTAAAAGAGCTTCAATTAAGTCTCTGTTTAGACTGTTTAAAACTTGAGGTCTATTTAATGTAATTAGGAAGACGCCCTTTTCATTTATTTCTGTTTTTAATGTGTCGTTCATGGCTCTCTCCAAAAAATTATATATTTTTATAAATCTATAAAGATGATACAGAACTTTGACGCTTATGACTAAATGCTATATATATCTAATAATTAGATTAAATATATTTTATATAACTTGTAAGAATATATAGTAGTCTTATGTTAAATACTGATTTTGACAAAAAAATAGCTTTAGAAGAGAGCGTTGCGCCTGTAGAACATCTCCCTCCCCATGGTTTTGCAGATAATTTCGCTCTCTTCATTACAAAATGTCTTAGATTTTTTGCTGATACGTTCTTTCGAAAGCGCTATGGTCACCGTGCAGTAGTTTTAGAAACTGTAGCAGGTGTGCCTGGAATAGTTGCAGGTGTTATTCACCATCTTAGATCTCTAAGAAGAATGGAGGATGATAAAGGAATGATTAAAGAACTTTTAGACGAAGCAGAAAACGAGAGAATGCATTTAATGACTTTTATTGAGATCGCGAAACCCTCTAGATTTGAAAGGCTTCTGATTCTAATTGCACAATTACTATTTGGTACCTTCTATACACTTCTATACATTTTCTTCAATAAAACTGCCCATAGGATGATTGGTTATTTCGAGGAAGAGGCAGTCACATCATATACAGAATTTCTAAATGAGATAGATTCAGGAAAAATTATAAATTGTCCCGCGCCTCAAATTGCAATAGATTATTGGGATCTCGGAAATGAAGCCACCTTAAGAGACGTAGTGATAGCAGTCAGGGCTGATGAAGCTGGACATCGAGACAAAAATCATAAATTTGCAGACGATATATAATTATCTAATTGCTATCGGATTTATAAACATTTGCACTGCGCCTTTCACTTTAGCTTGCCCAAGAACAAATAAAAATTCATAAGCTTTATCCTTGGCTAAAGCGCCAGTGTTCATGCCTTCCAAAATATAAATACCGTTTTCCTTTAATAAAATTACATGTCCAGGGAATGGTTCTTCTAGATCTATTGGAGGAACAACGTCAAGACCCCAAGTATCTGCTCCTACAGCTATAACTTGTTTTGCAGCTAAATACTCTGCTAACTCAGGAGTAATTCCAGGCTCAACTGTTCCCCATTCTTCAGGAAAATCTATTAACTTTGCATCCGTCCAGCCAGTATGAAATAAAACAATATCGCCCTTTCTTACTTCAACTCCTTGCTTTTTTTCAGCTGCTTTCAAATCATTAACTGAAAAAGTCTGACCAGCTTTTAAATGATCAACGTTTAAAAGAGATGCCATATCGAAAAGCACGCCTCGAGCTACTAGCGGCGGAACTTTTTCAATCCCAAGTTTTGTAAGACCTGTGATTGGAGCAATTTCTCTGCCATCAAAACAATTGTAGAACTTTGCATTAGGGTCACCGATATGCCCTAATCCATCTAATTGAGAACCTATTCCAAACCATCCTTGAAAAACATCATCGTTAGATGTGAAGTTAGAAAATATTCTGTTACCGAACTGTTGTGTAGGCTGCACAACTTGAATGCTTAGTGATCTTGGAGGATAAGCAGGAGTCTCTGCGTCTACAACTAAGCCAAGAGAATAGACCTTTCCGGTTTTAATTAAATTTGCTGCTTTTAAAACTGATTCAGAAGAAATCAAATTTGCATTACCAATTTCATCTCCCTCTCCCCACCTAGAATTTTTACATTCATCAGAGTGAATTAAACTAGACGAAAGCGTTAAGAAAAGGGATGCAAGTATCAGTTTCATATTTTTCTCCGTGAGTGAAAAAAATGGAGCGAGTAACGGGGTTCGAACCCGTGGCCTCGACCTTGGCAAGGTCGCGCTCTACCAGCTGAGCTATACTCGCATTAAAGTTTGTAATTTACTCTGATGAAAAGCTTATTTCAAGAAAGAAAAAAAATAGTTTATCTTTTGTTTATTTCAACTTAAATTCTCTTCATAATCCTAAGTATCATAGAATGAAAAATCAAAGTAGCGATTTAAAACCTTTCCTCGAAGAGTCTAGATATCCTGTTTTCTTCACAGGTGCTGGAATAAGTACTGATTCAGGCATTCCAGACTTTCGAGGGCCAAAAGGATTTTGGAAAAAAAATACCCCGATATATTTTCAGGATTTTATGAGCTCCAAGGAAATGCAAATAAAATACTGGGAACAAAGTGTAAATTTTAAAAGTAATTTCGGTAATTTTGAGCCCAATTTTGGACATTTTGCAATCTCAAGGATTATTCAAGATAAAAATCAAGGACACTGCATTACACAAAATGTTGATAATCTTCATCAAAATTCAGGCTTATCAGATGACCAAGTAACTGAGGTTCATGGCAACGCAACTTATGCAGTTTGTTTGAATTGCAAAAAGCGTTATGAGCTAATGAGGATTCATGAGGTTTTTAAAAAAACAAACGAACCGCCAAAATGCGATGAATGTAACGGTTTAATTAAAACTGCAACAATTTCTTTTGGTCAACCAATGCCAGAATTGGAAATGGATAGAGCCCAGCAGGAGGCATTAAGAGCAGATTTATTTATTGTCGCAGGATCTTCTTTAGTGGTTTTCCCAGCAGCAAGCATTCCTTTAATAGCTAAAAAAAATGGATCGAAATTGATAATTATTAATAATGAAGCGACTGATTTTGACCAAATTGCTGACTTAGTAATAAACGAAAGTATAAGTGAAACTTTTCGGCTTTCTTTGCCACATAATTAAAACTTTTATATAAAGTTTTTGACCTATAGGGCATATTTATATATATTTTAGTTTCGTCCCTTGTGTTCTTGGGGGAGAACTACACAAGGGGCTCTAAATAAAAAAAACCCTAGCCAAAAAGCTAGGGTTTTTTTAATGGTGCGTCTTATGCAGTTGAATCTGCTTTAGCAGCTGCCCATATCGCTAAACCAAATGCTGTTTTGTTTATCAAATCAGCTAGGTTATAGATGATGTTTAGGGCTTCGTTATTAACCCCTCCACCAAAGTATCCAAGCACATATCCTAACGGATAAATAGCCCAACCAACGGTAACAATCCATTTGATCGTGTTAAATGCGCTTTGACTTGCTGAATTTCCACTAGCAGCGTTTGCAGCAGCAGTTTCACCTAAGAATATTTCATAAAGAATGTATAACCAAGCGATAAACCCTACGGCAAAACCAATAGATGGTGCCCATAACTCTGTCTCACCTAAATATCCACCTACTAACATCACGATAGATGCAATTAGTAATCTCCAGAATATACCTGCACTAACGGCTGTAACTGCCGCTACGATTAAGTAAAACTCTACGATTTGTAGTGGGACTGTGATTAACCAGTCAATGTATCTAAAAACAGTAGGTGAAGCGCCTGTATCTGCCCACATTCCTCTCATGTATAAGTAATGCCAAAAAGCAATACCAGTTACAAGACCAGCAACAGTCAGTGAAGTTCTCCACTTACCTGAAACGTCTTGTCTTTCTACAAAGAAGAATACCGTGGAAGCTAACATAATAGCTGTAGCAATCCAGAACGAAATACCTACATAATCTGTTGTAGCTAAATAGCCCATAAATCCTCCCAAAAGTGATTTAATTTATAAATTAACTCTCCAATAATGAGTTATTACTCTAATATTATACGCAAATTAAAAAAAACACTAGTTAAGCTTAATCCACTTGCCAGATTCAAAGCGATATGTAAAGAGAATAGCCTTTACTACATAGTCAAGAATTAGACTACCAAAGATATATTCAACTGGCAGTTCTAAAATTACAAAAATTCCTGCACACGTTAGTCTAAAGAAAATAAGGCTTATTGAGACGATTATCAAAGGCGACTTTGTATCTCCAGCACCTCTTAATGCACCCCCTAGAGCAAACTCTAAAGCCATCAATGGCTGCATAATTCCTAGAAGCCAAACGAACACAACAGTTAATCTAATTACTTCTTCGTCATCTACAAAGAATCCAGCTATTGGTCTTGAAGCTAGAGCAAGCACTATGCCTAATATGCCCATTGACACCATTGTAAGTCCCGCGGAACGCCAGCCACTTCTTTTGGCCTCTTTAGGATTTTCTGCTCCTAAAAATTGCCCAGTTAAAGTTGCTCCTGCTACCGTAAATCCTTGCCCAACCATAAACGAAAGCATGAGAATATTAATTCCTACGTTATACGCTGCAATCGGAGCGTTTCCGTACAAAGAAACTATCCAGAAATAGATTAATAAACCCAATTGGAAGACGCCCTGCTCTAGCCCAGCTGGGGTTGACACTCTTATTAAAGATCTAAATCTATAAAATAAAAATTCTTTGATGTTTGGTCTTGGAATTGAAACTATTCCAAAATACCAAACAAGCAACA
>MDTD01065644.1_pt1 | contig 10080 bp, 7 predicted proteins | sample 811221 | NCBI WGS metagenome assembly MDTD01 (sample SAMN05326646, study PRJNA326480) | marine metagenome | isolation source: seawater | place: Pacific Ocean: South West | collected 2011
GATGGGTATTGAGCCATGCTTCAACCCGTTCCACCGTGTCATCGGTCGATGCGGAGTCGATGAGCAGCAGTCGCACAGGCACGTTTTGCTGGACAAGGTTGTCCAGTTTCTTCTCAATGATGCGCGCCTCGTTCCAAACTGGAAGTAGCACGGTCAGGGGTTCCTCATGATCGTTGCCCTTGGGGACGTGCGCGTTTCGATGGTCCCGGTCCCAACGGTACATGTCCCACCGATGAAGGACAAAGGGCACCAACGCTACGGAAAGCGCCGCCCCTTCGATGATGGCTGGCACCACGACCATGGGCGGATAGGCCAATGCCTTGCTCTTATGTCCTCTCCATTGCAACAAGCTTGCGAACCCAATTTGCCGACCCTTTCTTGATGGCGAACGGTGTGCGCTGACCATGCGCAAGGTGTTGCATGTGGGTCCTTGCAATACGCCAGGTGGCATGGCGACCGTCATGCACACCCTCGCTGAATTCCCGCCCGAAGGCTGGGAAGCCGAACTGCTCGCCTCGCATGCACCGGGTGGACTGTGGGCGAAATGGCGGGCCTATCGGCGGGCTCGCCGTGAGCTCAAGCGACGATGCAGCGACCCTGCGCTTCGCCCGGATGTGGTTCATGTTCACACGGCTGCGGATTGGTCGTGGCGGCGAAAGGCGCGGTTAATCGGATGTTTACCTGTAGAAACGGGCGTCGTGATTCACATCCATTCCGGGAAATTTGACGCATGGCTTGGCAAGCCAGAATCAAAACACAGTGCATCATTTACCAAGACTGTTCAACAATACAAAGCAACGGTGGTTGTCCTCTCTGAGGCATGGAAAGAAACCCTTGCCCCCATCATTGGCGACACTCTTGCCATCTCGAATCCGATTCCACCAACCATGGTGCCCCCGAGTCAACCGAGAGAGAGGAATCATCTGCTTCTTCTCGGCCGAGCGGATCCGGTAAAAGGCCATGATTTTGCTATGAAGGTCGCCCGTGGGCTTCACCAACAGCGACCTTCAATTCGCCTCTCCATCACCGGTCTTGAACACGCTCAAGACGACTTCATCCATGCTCTGGGGTGGATAAGTGAGGAAGAGAAATTGCGGTTGCTCCAAACTGCGAGTTTGCTTTTGCTTCCATCGGCCTATGAAGGCCAGCCGATGGTCGCCTTGGAGGCAAGTGCATGCGGCCTCCCCATTGTCGCCTCAGAACATTTGTCCTCATTGCCCGATTCAGTGAGCACTGCAGGCGCTGAAATTGAAGACTGGGTGTCGGTTGTGGGGAAACTCCTCGACGACCCCCCGAACGTGGCACCGGTCAATGTTCACGACCAACTTGCAGCGATTCAACGCCAGTGGAACGATTGTTATTGTTCCAGGCTGGGAGCGTGAAGGACTTCTTCAAGTGTTTCAACAACGTTCTCCCAGGAAAAATGCGCTTCCGCATGCGACCGTGCCGAATCTGAGCGTTCTTGAAGCGTTTTTTCAGATAATGTGGAAAGCTCTTCCATCCATTCACGGGCGTCTTCATGGAAATCCTCCTGTGGAGATAATTTGAACCATGCATCACTGGCACCATCAATTCGGTGGCCGCTGTGGTCAACACCGTACACCAAGAGGCCTGCTGCAAGGTATTCGCTCCGTTTCAGAGGACTTGCGAGCGACCAAACTCGGGTTGCTGGCATGGGCAAGAGGCCGATGTGTTGCTTTTCCAGATAGGCGGGAATGTCCGGCCTTGGAACATGTGAGAACACCGAAAGGAGAGGGTCGCCCTCGGCCATGGCTTGTAACACGTCGAGGACATCGCCGTCACCAATCAGCGTGAGATGAACATCAAATCCACTGTTGGCGAGCCTTCGCATCAACATTGGGAGGGCGAGGACGCCGCGATGTTTGTCCAAACGTCCGTGGTAGACAAATTTCCACGGACCGTTTTTTCGTATTGGTGCGACATGAAAATCCTCGAGGTTCACTCCAGCAGGGATGGAGTGAACGTTTTGATTGTTCACGCCAATATGTCGGACGACCTCGTCTTGGTGCGCTTTTGAGACAACCAATCCCTTTGAAAAAACGCCCTTCTTCATCATCGACCAAGCCTTTTTCCAACTTCGCCACTGCAATTTTGCGAGGAAGGTGGCGTCTGCTGGTGGAGAGCGGTCCATCAACACCACTCTGCAGTTTCTGTTTGCGAGCGACTGGCCCAAGACAGGGGCGAGCGGCCAATCCACGAGGATGACATCGAAATCGGCATCGGCGTGTTGCTTGAACCATGTTCGGGCGTTTTTTGCAAGGGTTGCTGCCTTTCTTCCCGGCCATTTGGATTGTTGAAGAGGGATGTGTTTCCACGCAAAGGCATCATGGGAGCCAGCCTCGTCAGCATTCAACACCGTCACATCATGTCCACGATTGACCAATCCACGAATGAGTGCATCGGTGGTGGTCGTGCACATGTCGTTCCAGCGACGCACGGTCACCCAGGCAATGTTCATCTTCATCGCCTCGCATCTTCGTCTTCAAGCAACGATGCAATGCCTTCGGTAAAACCGATCTCGGGCTTCCAATCAATCATGGATTGAATTCGCTTGTTTGAGCCGCACGAATGCATCACGTCGCCTTCTCTCACATCGCCGTGAAGGGGGACAATGGCTTCCATTTTTCTGCGTTCGTTGAGACACTGATTGATGCTCCGAACGACATCGAGCACGCTGATTTGTGTTTGCGAAGCGACATTGGCGACCGAGTACTCGTAAGGGGTTGACCTCGCCACCATCGCGTGGACCGCTTTCGCAAGGTCGTGCACGTGGACGAAGTCCCGAGTTTGCTCACCGGTTCCGTGAATCGTTGGGCGTTTCCCATTCTTCATTGAATGAAGGAAAAGAGGAATCAGCGAAGCATAAGCGGAATCATAACGCTGCCCTGGGCCATAGACGTTGAAGAAACGAAGTGCGATGGCGTCCAACCCCTTGTTTCGAAACGCCACCACTTGTTTCTCGTTGGCTGCTTTGCTTTCAGCATAAGGTGAAAGACATTCAACAGGAGCAGACTCAAGCAAAGGCATCTCGGGCCACGAGCCGTACACGGCTGCAGAAGAGGCCACAACCACTTTGCTTACGCCAGCATCAAGTGCACACTGCAGCACATTTTCCGTGCCTTCGACGTTGATGAACATCGTTTTTTCAGGCTCCTGAATGGATTGGGGTACGGAGACTCGGGCGGCCAAATGCACAACTGCATCACACGATTTCATCGCATCCCGAAGAGATTCCTTTGAGTTGATGTCCTCTTGGATAGCGGTGAAATCCCCCATCTCCTGTCGTTCAGATTCGCTAAATTCATGCACGTCAAGAACCACGACTTGCCATCCATGGTCCAGAAATTGACGAACAACATGGCGACCAATGAACCCAGCACCACCGGTGATGAGCACGCTCGCCATGCCTTGCCCTCTGCCCCTTTCCGTCTTAGGTTTTCCAGCCTACCGGGTACGGGAAGGGGCGAAAATCAAAATCAATGTCCGATAACGGTTTGAGCAGAGGAGGGCACACCATGGTCACCGGCGCAATGAGGCGATGGCGTATTCGTCGTCTGTACAACGGGGAAGAATTTGCTCGTGCGCGTCGCTTAAGTGAACGGGAATTGGGCGGGTACAATCATGATTTTGCTACTGATATTATCGTGCGTTCTCTCTACAATGAAGGACGTTGGAAGGCCTTGCTTGATTTTGTTGAACAGCATCCAGCAGCCCTTCACGAAGTGTATGCAAAGAAAGCTCAGCGAAGGTTGAGCCAGGCGCTCGAAGAGGCTGAAGGGATTCCAGAACCAAACGAGAAGAAACCGTGGAACATAGCGGATTTGTTGTCCAATTGGTCCCAAGAAGGGAGGAGGCTATGGCTTCGCCACCCTTGGGGTTGGACGCATTGGGACATGCCGGAAGAGTATTCGCTCAAGGACACCCATCCTGCATTGCTCCATTTGGCGCTGGAAGTTCTCTTGTTCCCTTGGGTGCCTGAAACCAAACGCTGGGATGTTGAGCGACGTTCGCCGGGCACGAACCATTCGCTCTCCTACTCGGGTGGCGTTGATTCAACCGCCGCCATGCTGTTGCTGCCCGACGATACCATTCTTGCGTATCATGAACGCAATTTCACCTCCATGCTGAACCACTCCCTCCCTCATTCGACTTTTGAGGCCATTGAGGAGCGAACCGGTCGTCGGGTTCTTCGTGTTCCATCCAACCATGAAAAAATCCGAACATATCATGGATTGCAAACAGGCTTCCCAACCGCAAACGCTGCATGTGTGCATCTTATTTTGCTCGCCGACCATCTTGACATCTGCTCCATCTCATTTGGCACCGTCATCGAAAATACATGGTTGAAAAAGGGACTTAAATTCCGAGAATTTCAAGACACGCATTATTGGAATTATTGGCCAAAACAATTCAAAAAAGCCGGTTTGGACTACGCCCTCCCCATCAATCATATTTCCGAAGCCGGTGCGCTGAAAATTTGTGCTCAAAGCGAACTGGCTGACGTGGTGAATTCATGCCTCAGAGGCAACGGCGACCGTTGGTGTGGAACCTGCTGGAAGTGTTTTCACAAGAACGGGCCACTCGGCAGAGACATCGACCCGACGAGCAAGGAGATTTCCATTTTCCTTAACAAAAAACCACTGCGCACCGCGCAACATGCTTTGTGGGCATTGAAGGTTCAGAGTTTGGAACACCTCACTCCACATTTAGCCGAACACATCGCAGATGACCTTTCTTGGTGGGACAAGGCCTACGAGCCAGGGTTGGACTTGATTGAAGAACCGTTGAGGTCCGTTGTCAAAGAAAAAACGGACACCTATCTTGAATGGATGACCAAGCCGTATGCTTTGGTTGAGGTTGACTTGGATGTTTGATTTTGTTCAACAACGGGGCAATTTGTATTCTCTGTTCTGCCAAACATCAAGAAGTTGGGGCTTAAGGAAAGCACATGGGTGGTGATGCTGACGTTGATTCCTCGGCCTCAGATTCTAACGAACACTCATACCAGGCATTGATTCGAAAGTACAATCGCAATCAGCGTGAGATACGAAGGCTGCGGTCCACAGTTTCCTTTCAACTAGGGCTTCATTTAACCACTGCAGCACGCCAACCATGGCGCTTGTTGACATTACCTGTTACCTTTCCTTTGCTGTGCATGAAACTTGGTCTCCAGCGACTTGGAAAAAAACCGATGGATACAGGACATGAGATACTGGGTAAGGGCGAAGAGAAACAAAATCATTGCATCGTTCTGTTTCCAACCAACGGGGTTGGATTTGGACATTTCACGAGGATGTATGCTCTTGCACGAGAACTTCGCAGAACAGATCCTTCTCTCGAAATCGTGTTTTTTACGCCCATGCCAACACTTCATATCCTTTACAGCGAAGAATTTCCGACCTATCACCTCGCTGGAAAATACAAACATGCGAACATGACGTCTTCTCAATGGAATGGACTGGTGGAGGACATGCTTCACATGGTCTTTGAAATGCATCGCCCATCATGGTTCATGTTTGACGGAGCCTACCCGTACAGGGGCATGTTGAATGCGATTGCTTCCCAACCAAACATGGAGAAATGGTGGATGCGGAGAGGTTCATTGAAACGGAAAAAATCCATTCCCGTTGACAGCACTTCGTTTTTTGATGGCGTGATCATCCCTCGTGAGGGAGACGAATCAATTGAGGGAGACGATCTGCATGTCGTTTCACCCATCATGGCAGTTGAACCCGAAGATGCCTGGGAACGTGATTTTGCTCGCTCGAGGCTGGCAGTTCCGGAGGAGGCGTTTTTGGTCTATGTCCAGTTAGGCGCAGGTCGAATTAACGATATTGAAAACATCCTTGAAAAGGTGCTTGAGGCCCTGTATGCACATTCACATGTTCATGTAGTTCTCGGGGAATCCATGCTAGGGGCCAGGTTACCTTTCACTCACGAACGGCTTCGAATTCTACGAGATTATCCTAACGCAATGTATGGCCGGGCCTTTGACGCTGCAATTCAAGCAGGCGGATACAATTCATTCCAAGAGATGAGGAGGTTTGGTGTACCAACATTGTTTATTCCGAACACTGAAACTGGAATGGACGACCAAGTCGCTCGGTGTCAAAGGGCTGAGGAAGAAGGCTGGGGCTTGGTCTATCTTGGCCAAGGGGAATCACTTGAAGCAAAGATCTCACATCTATTGACATTGAAATCGGAGCCCAGGGCCGTTGAAAACGGAACCAGAGGCGTCATTGATTTGTTGCAGATAAATCCTGAATAAATGCGTCATATCGTTTCTTTGCCTCAATTGCAGACGGTGACATGAGCCAATCGGTCATGTTGTGGTCGGTGACTTCTTTCCAAAATTCTTCACGCATTGGTTCCAAAAAGCCCAGCAGGCGTTTTTCGGTTTCTTCTCGATGTTGTTCAGGAATCAAGGTAAGTGACGGGGGATAAAACGACGAAAGAAATTGCAGATTCCGGTTTGTTCCTTCCAATCTTTCGTTGAGAATTTGGGAAGTTTGGCCCTCTGTTCCATCAAGAGCCCACGAAAGCACGTTCTCATGGCTCACGGGGAATGCACTCATTTTTTTCTGGACTTCTGGGATCATTAAACCTGAGGCCAGGTAATTCTCAGAAATCGTTTTGCCTCCGATTTTTGCATCAAGCATGTTCTTTCGAAAGCATTTCCAACATTGCTCACATGATTTTGGCCATTCGCCTCGTATGCATGAACGAGTATAATCATAGAATGATGTTGCATGAACGATGATACTGGTTCCAACTTCACTCACGCCAGATACGGGCAGGTAAAGAGGAATGCCGGCCGCGGCAAACATTCTCCCCCAAAATCGATAATGATGAGAAGTCGCGTAGTCTCTTGCTTTTTGGTGCCCAATTCTGTATGCCGATTCCATAACAGTTCCAAATGCCACGGAGTCAATGTTGTGGCTGGCTGCGAGGCAAAGGATTGGAATTGAAGGGACCAAATCTGTAGGGAATCCCAAAGGTTGGCGTACATATTCTACATCGCATTGGAGTTTCATGACCTCAAAACCCTCTTGTTGAGCGTGTTTGATTGTTGCATAGGCTGCCGACTTGTTGTACATTGAAGCTTTTCTCTTCAATGGTCGGTCCATGAACACGGATAACGTGTTCTCGGGCATGACCAAGAGGCTCGCCGTGGAATCCGCGCCCCCAGAGAAGGCCAGTGCTGGTCTTCCGTTGGAAGCGTTGTAAGCTTGAACATCGGTATGCTCAAATTCAACTTTGTATTTTGAAATCTTTGAGCACGATTCTGCAAAGCGTTCACTCACGCCCCAAGGAATAGAGATTTTCTGATGAGTGAACGGGTGGCATACCAACAACGCGACCAACGCGAGGTGATCTGGATGGACATCATCGATGGTGACTCCTTTTGGGAGTTGTGTGGTGAATTTATTTTCAACCATGGAGATGACATCGGTGTATCTGCCATCCTCCTCGTCAAGATGAAACGACCAATGCAGGGTGGTGCGGAGGCCAACAACATCCACCCTCATGGGTCAATCCATGTGTTGCCCGGATATAAGTGATTGAGCATCAATTTCAATGTAAACATGATATGCTATTGTGCTTACGAATCTCCATGCCTCAACCGATTCATGTCGTTGTTGGAGCCCGACCAAACCAAATGAAGGCGGCTCCGTTGTTGCGGGCTCTTCGGGAACATCCTGATTTTGACCCGATTTTGGTTGATACTGGACAGCATTACGACCATGAGATGGCGGGGATTTTCATGCAACAATTCGGTATGGGAAAACCGGATTTTGCTCTTGAAGTCGGTAGCGGCACCCACGGGGCACAGACTGCAAAAATCCTCGAACGGTATGAAGCACTTCTGCTTGAGAAACCTCCTTCAGCCTGTGTAGTCATTGGTGATATCAACAGCACGGTTGCATGTGCTCTCGCTGCCGCAAAATTGGGAATACCGGTGATTCATCTCGAGGCGGGCTTGAGAAGTTGGGACCGAGGCATGCCCGAAGAATTGAATCGTATCGTGACAGATCATCTCGCAGATTTACTTTGGACACCTTCGCCTGACGGTGATGAAAATCTCCTTGCATCCGGTGTTGATGCATCAAAAATCGTTCGAGTGGGAAACATCATGATCGATACACTCGTTGCGATGAAGCCGGCCGTAGAATCCTCTCAATTCTTAGAAAGCATATCCTTCAAACACGATTCGCATGCAATGGTCACGCTCCACAGGCCAAGCAATGTTGACGACCCAGCAACCCTTGGTGTTCTTCTCAATGAACTCCTCAACGTCGCTCAAAAGATGGATTTAATTTGGCCACTTCACCCTCGGACGAAAGCACGAATTGAGAGTCTTGGCAGGATGGAGGAACTCCTCGCAAACAAGGCGATCCACCTCATGGGGCCGCTTGGATATATTGATTTCATGCACGGAATCATGCATTCCAAATGTGTCATTACCGATAGTGGAGGGATTCAAGAAGAGACGACCTGGCTTGGAGTACCTTGCATCACCTTGCGTCCAAATACAGAACGTCCAATCACCATCACGCAAGGAACCAATGTACTCGCTACTCCAGAGACGCTTCAAACGGAATTAGAAAAAATTGAACAAGATTCCAAGGCTCACCAGAATGAAATCGAGTTTTGGGACGGCAAAACAGCACAGCGATGCGTACACTCACTTGAACAATTTTTGAAGAGGTGAATGTTGGCATGAACTCTGCTCTTCGAGACCGTCAGGCCTTGAAACGCTTGAGGAAGATGGAACAATCCGTCTCATTGCGTATCGGAGAACATATCACAAAAAGTATTCTTCAACCGTGGCGTCTTCCCTTCCTACCGCTCACATTTCCAGCATTATGTCTCCGGATCGGTATGGAAAAAACCGGATTGATTTCCAAGCCCGAATCAAGAGTGGAGTGGCAGCGGGAGGTGGAAGGAAAAGGATTGTTGGTGTTTGTTGACGGATACACCACCACCCATGTATCAAGTGTAAAGCAAGACCTTGAGGACATTTTTACACTCCGAAAAGACCTCGACATCGTCGTGGTTACCACAACGCGTTATCAAAGAACATTTGCCAACACGGATTACCCTGTATTTGTCCTCCCTGAAAAAAGCGATTTATCCGGAGAACGAATTGACGATTGGGGAATTTTGCTTGAGGAGCAAATCGGAGGCATTTCGTCCTTTTTTCATCCCTCAATGGTTCTCATTATCGGCCCTTATCCTCATCGTTCCTTGAAAAATTTGGTCCGGGCAAATCCTGCTCTTCGTCTCATTCACGACCAGCGACCGCGAATTGAATCGAGGAAAAAGTACCCGACGCAAATTTACACTCACCTTTCAGGAGTATTGCGCTCTCGGCTTGACCGAGATGACGTTCCTGACGAAGTGACCGTGCATCGTGTGGACAAAATCGGCATGGCCTCTTGGTTGTCAAGCGTATTCGAATCCATTGAGGCCACGACGGAAAACACGCATGCATTCAACATTGAAACTTCCAATCAACTCATTGAGGCTGCAAGAAATGCGGGCCGTGACACCAGTGTAATTTCTAGTGTAATCGATAAATTAAACCTGGAACATGGAATCGAGAAAACCCACGCCCTTCTCATGTTTACCCTCATCAATTTTGAACTTCAAGATGAGACACAGGACAAAAAATACACGCGCGACTTATTTGTCGCTGCCATTCGGTCTCTTGGACGTACCAATTTTGAGCACATGCTTGAACTCGCTGAATGGCGATTACACCGCTATCAGGACGAACGTGCTGCAAAATCTGTCATTCAATTTCTCCGAAACGCCGAGCGTGTGGAAGAAGCAACGACCTATCTGAAATACATCAAGGATGAGGAATGGAAGAAACGAGAAATTCAGACTGTGACCACTCGAATGTTAGCACAGTACGGCATTCAGGGAAGTGACTCAAAGGACTTTGAATCCATGGAGCCGTTTGAAGTTGAAGCCATTGTCCGTGCTGAACTTGAGCAGGGGGCGTTCCATCGACTCAAGATTGAACTGAGTTGGGCCAAGGGCGGCGTAAAA
>MDTD01115955.1_pt1 | contig 10080 bp, 9 predicted proteins | sample 811221 | NCBI WGS metagenome assembly MDTD01 (sample SAMN05326646, study PRJNA326480) | marine metagenome | isolation source: seawater | place: Pacific Ocean: South West | collected 2011
CGGATAAAGGTTTCATTACAACTTCTTTAGATAATTTGGTAAATTGGGCTAGAACAGGTTCATTACACTGGATGACATTCGGACTTGCTTGTTGTGCTGTTGAAATGATGCATGCTGGAGCCTCTAGATATGATCTTGACCGCTTTGGTGTTGTTTTCAGACCCAGCCCTCGCCAATCAGACGTTATGATTGTTGCGGGAACTCTGGTCAATAAAATGGCGCCTGCTCTGAGAAAAGTCTATGACCAAATGTCAGAACCAAAATGGGTGATTTCGATGGGGTCATGCGCTAATGGTGGCGGCTATTATCATTATTCTTACTCGGTTACGCGGGGATGCGATAGAATTGTTCCGGTAGATATCTATGTTCCCGGGTGCCCACCAACCGCTGAAGCCTTACTTTTTGGAATACTGCAGTTACAAAAAAAGATTAAAAATACTACTACCTTTAACAGGGCTTGAGGAAGAAGATTTTGATTCAAGAAAAGCTAACCATTCTTGATGCCAAATTAGAAAATTTATTATCTAATTATATTAAAGAGCTCACCAACGATCGAAATGAGATTTCTATTGAAGTTGATCCTGATGATTTAACGAAAACCATGAAAATTTTAAAAGAAAATCCTGATTTTTCTTTTGGCCAGCTTATCGATATTGCTACGGTGGATTACCTTCGGTATGGAATATCTGATTGGAAGACTAATGAGGCTTCGGGCAAAGGGTTTAGTCGGGCGACAGTTTCTGATAAGAGCTCGCAAAGCGAGTCTGCACGGCGCTTCGCGGTGGTGTATCATTTGCTATCTATAAAAAACAATTGGAGGATTAGGGTAAAAACTTTCCCTAGAGAGGATTTAAAATTGGAGAGCGTAATCGACATTTGGCCATCGGCCGATTGGTTTGAAAGGGAATCGTTCGATTTATTCGGTATTTTGTTTATAGGACATCCCGATCTAAGACGTTTATTGACAGATTACGGTTTTAGTGGCCATCCGTTTAGAAAGGACTTTCCGTTGGAAGGGTATACGGAGGTAAGGTATGACCCCAATGAGAAAAGAGTTATTAACGAGCCTGTTTCTATTGAGCCGCGTACTTTAGTACCAAAGGTGATAAGAGATTCTTAAAAAGTAAAAGTTAACCCTAGTAGATTTTAAATGCCAGAAATTAAAAATATAACAATGAACTTCGGTCCACAACATCCAGCTGCTCATGGTGTTTTAAGACTAATCCTTGAAATGGACGGTGAAGTAATAGAACGGGCTGATCCTCATATTGGCCTGCTCCACAGAGCAACTGAAAAACTGGCCGAAAATAAGCCCTTCAACCAGAGTATCGGTTACATGGATCGTCTAGATTATGTTTCTATGATGTGTAACGAGCATGCCTATGTTTTGGCGATCGAAAAATTGCTTGGAATCGAACCTCCGGTTAGAGCTAAATACATCAGGGTGATGTTTGATGAAATCACTAGGATTTTAAACCACCTAATGTGGTTGGGTGCCCATGGACTGGATATAGGAGCTATGTCCATGTTTCTTTATTGTTTTAGAGAAAGGGAAGATTTAATGGATTGTTACGAGGCTGTGTCTGGGACGAGAATGCATGCGACCTACTACAGACCAGGGGGCGTTTATAGAGATCTCCCAACCGTAATGCCTCAATATGAAGAAACTAGTTGGCGGACTAAAAAAGAAGTCATAAAGTTAAATGAAAATAGACAAGGTTCGATGCTCGATTTTCTCAAAGACTTTGTCCATCGTTTCCCTAAATGTATCGACGAATATGAAACGCTGTTAACAGATAATAGAATTTGGAAACAAAGAACGGTTGACATTGGCATCGTAACCCCTGAACGTGCCGAAGCTTTAGGGTTTACTGGCCCGATGCTACGGGGCTCAGGCGTAGCGTGGGATTTGCGTCGAAAACAGCCTTATGAAGTATATCCAGACTTGGATTTTGAAATTCCGGTAGGGCAAAATGGTGACTGTTACGATCGATATTTGGTTAGAGTTGAAGAGATGAAGCAGTCAACAAAGATTATTGATCAGTGCATCAACTGGTTAAACAAAAATCCTGGACCAATTCATATCGATGATCCGAAATTAGTCCCTCCTAAGAGAGCTGATATGAAAAATGATATGGAATCCCTAATCCATCATTTTAAATTATTTACTGAAGGATACTGTGTCCCAGCCGGAGAAGTATATAGTGCGATTGAGCACCCTAAAGGAGAATTCGGAGTATACCTTGTGTCTGACGGTGCTAACAAGCCATACAGATTGAAAATCCGAGCTGCAGGTTTTCCACACCTGAGCTCAATGAATGAAATGGTTAAAGGACACTTGTTAGCTGATGTGGTTGCCGTTATTGGGACAATGGACGTGGTTTTTGGCGAAATAGATCGTTGATTGAATTTAATTGGAAATTTAATAATGTTGGACAATAAGACTATAAAAAAAATTCGGGCAGAGACTAAAAAGTATCCAGAAGACAAGAAGCAGTCCGCCGTTCTTTATGCATTAAACCTAGTGCAGCATGAAAATAAAGGGTTCCTGACAACGGGATTGATGGACGACGTCGCCAAACTGCTAGAAATGCCTAAAGTTTCTGTTTATGAAGTAGCGACGTTTTATTCAATGCTTGAAACAAGTCCGTGCGGCAGAAACAACGTTGCAATTTGTACTAACATCTCGTGCATGCTTCGAGGTAGCGACGATATTGTAAAACATGTCGAAGGAAGACTTGGGATCAAGATAGGTGAATCTACTAACGATGGTAGAATTTATCTAAAAAAAGAAGAGGAATGCTTAGCTGCTTGTTGTGGAGCTCCTATGATGCAGGTAAATCACGTCTATCATGAGAACCTAACGATACAAAAAGTTGATGAAATTTTGGATAATCTAAAGTGAAAAACGACGAACTAAATCTAAATTGCTACGCCACGTTGAACCTTAATCAGCCTTGGTCATTAAGTACATATCAGTCTACGGGTGGTTATAAAGCATGGGAGAAAATTATTAAAAATAAACCCTCTCCTGATTCAATTATAGACTTAGTCAAAGATTCAGGACTACGAGGGCGCGGAGGCGCGGGATTTCCTTCGGGAGTAAAATGGAGTTTTATGCCAAAAGATGCTGACACAAAATACCTTGTCTGTAATTCCGACGAATCCGAGCCCGGAACCTGTAAAGATCGAGATATATTGAGATTCAATCCTCACTCTCTTATAGAAGGAATGGCGATAGCTTCTTATGCAATGGGAGTCAAAGTTGCTTACAATTACATGCGTGGCGAATTCATGGATGAACCTGCAATCCGCTTCAAAAATGCCCTTAAAGAAGCAAGGGACGAGGGTTTAATTGGAGCTAACATACGCGGCTCCGGTATAGATTTTGAACTATACGATCACGTCGGGGCGGGCGCATATATTTGTGGCGAAGAAACAGCCTTACTTGAGTCTTTGGAAGGGAAAAAGGGTCTCCCGAGATTTAAGCCACCTTTCCCCGCAAGTTATGGCTTATATGGGCGACCAACAACAATTAATAATACTGAGTCGCTTGCGTCAGTACCAAAAATTGTTAGAAATGGTGCTGATTGGTTCAAATCGATAGGCATCCCCAATAACTACGGAACAAAAATCTTTTCCGTTAGCGGGCATGTTGAGCGCCCCGGAAACTACGAGATTCCTTTGGGCACTCCTTTTCCCGAGTTGTTAGATTTAGCGGGCGGAGTTTCTGGAGGCCGAAAACTTAAAGCGGTTATACCGGGTGGTTCATCAGTCCCCGTCGTTCCTGGTGATATAATGGTTAATACCAATATGGATTATGATTCTATAGCTAAAGCTGGCTCTATGTTAGGTTCGGGCGCGGTGGTGGTAATGGATGAGACGACGGATATGGTTAAAGTCTTGAATAGAATTTCGAGATTTTATTTTGCAGAGTCTTGTGGGCAATGTACCCCTTGCAGAGAGGGTACAGGGTGGTTGTATCGGATGTTGAATAGAATCCTTGCGGGAGAGGGAAGTGAAGCGGATCTTGATAAATTGTATGACGTTGCTTCTAAAATAGGTGGAACCACAATTTGCGCCTTGGGTGATGCTGCTGCGATGCCAGTACTTAGTTTTATAAAACATTTCAAACAAGATTTTGAATTCTATGTGAAAGACTATAACCAAAAGCAGGTTGCTGGCGGCTGAAATTCAGGACTGAAAAAATGGACAAAAAAAAAGAAGTCTCATTAGAAATAAATGGTACAACCAAACTAGCAAAGCAAGGTAGCATGATTATCGAGGTCACTGATTCCAGTGGGGAATACGTACCGCGATTTTGTTATCACAAGGAGCTTAGCATTGCTGCGAATTGTCGAATGTGCCTTGTAGAAGTTGAGGGGGTACCTAAGCCTCTGCCAGCTTGCGCAACCCCTGTCGCCGATGGAATGAAAATTTGGACAAACTCTGATAAAGCGAAAAAAGCGCAACATAGTACGATGGAATTTTTATTAATCAACCATCCATTGGACTGCCCAATCTGCGATCAGGGCGGAGAGTGTGAATTACAAGATTTAGCCGTGGGATATGGTAGTGGAGTATCCCAGTATACAGAATCTAAAAGAGTTGTTGAGGACAAAAATATCGGTCCCTTGATCAAGACAGAGATGACTCGCTGCATCCATTGTACAAGGTGTGTTCGGTTCGGAGAAGAAATTGCTGGTATTAAAGAAATGGGCGCTATTGGTAGAGGAGAAAATGTGGAGATAGGTACCTACATTGAATCTAGTGTCGAATCCGAGCTTTCAGGAAATATGATTGACGTTTGTCCAGTTGGTGCGTTAACTAGTAAACCCTACAGGTACTCTGCTCGTTCTTGGGAAATGCGACAAGCTAAGGGAATTGCGCCTCACGATAATTTAGGCTCCAATATTAGTTTTCATATAAAAGGGCAGATGGTAAAAAGAGTTGTACCTCGAGAAAATGAAGATATCAATGATATTTGGATATCTGATCGTGATCGTTTCAGCTACGAAGGTTTGTCCAGTTCTAATAGAGCGAAAGCTCCAAAACAGAAAGTTGATGGAAGATGGGTTGATATTGACTGGGATAGTGCAGTTGATTTAGTGCTTAAAAACTTAAAAGGACCCTTAATAAAAAATAATCTGCGAGCTTTTATATCACCTAGCTCAACAAATGAAGAGTTTTTCTTACTTCAATCACTTGTTAGGGGTATTGGGAGCAACTTTATTGATCATAGACTGAGACAGATTGATTTTAGTAATGATCAAGCGTGGCCTTTGTTTCCACGGATTCCTGATAAAGATAGACTAGAAAGCAATGACTTAATTATCATATTAGGGGCGTTTCCTCGAACTGATGTTCCAATTGTAAATATTTTAGTACGTAACTCTATCAAGAAAGGCTCCAAAGCGATAGTTATCGATTCGTATGATCGAGAATATAATCATAGTGTAGAAAGTAAAAAGATAATAGCTCCTTCAAAATTTGCGAGCGAGCTTGAAAAAATTCTTAACAAACTAAATGGTGACGATCAAAATAAGAATGATAAAATTATTAATTTAATTGAATCGGCAAAATCACCAATTATTTTATTTGGTTCGGGTGTTGATCATCATCCCGACAGAGGTTATCTCCTGACTTTAATTGATGGCATTGCAAATAAAACTGGAGCCTCTGTTGGCCATTTAACCCAAGGTTGTAATTCAGCCGGTGCGTGGTTGTCTGGTGCGGTTCCACACAGAGGTCCTTGTGGAACTATAATTGATCAAAAAATTGATTATGATTCCTTTTTAACCAATCACGAGGACAATGTATATTTGTTATTTGGAGTCGATCCAGCGTTAGACTTTGCCGATTCACGTAAAGTAAAATCTTCTTTGAAGAATGCAAAGTTTGTTGTCGGTTTTAGCGCTTTTGATAGCGAGGCTTTATTAGATTGTTGCGATTTAATTCTACCAATCGCGACGTATGCTGAAAATGAAGGAACTTTTGTCAATTGCTTCGGCATGACCCAAAAATTTGAATGTGCTGTAAAGCCGGTTAAGGATGCAAAACCAGGTTGGAAAATTTTAAGAAGGATCGGAGCAGAGATGCAGCTCAAGAATTTTGAAGCTATTAGTGTGGATGATGTTTTTGACCCATTTACTCGAAAATTTGCTTTTAAATCCACGAAAGCAACACGGCAAAACACGTCAACTTGTATAAATAGTGCGAAAGACGGGCGAGGAGAGGTTGAAGTTATAACAGAGATCCCTCCTTATTCAAGTGATCAACTACTTAGGAATGCGACAAGTTTACAGCAAATGCGCCAGAGTGGTGATGATAGTATAAGACTAAACGAATCTTGCGCCGCCCGGCTGGAATTATCCGACGGAGATAAAATAGGAATTGAGGTGGCCAAGGCAAGAGCTATTGGAGAATTGAAAATCGATAATGCTGTTCCTGATAGGACTTGTATGATATTTGGTGCTCGCGAAGCACTCACCAATGTGGCTCTTAATGGCGCACGTGCCCGTTTATTTAATATTCAAAGCGATACTTAAAGGTGCCACATTGATCAAAGAATTTTTTTTCCAAACTTTTGGATTTTTGCCAACTGGAATAACCTTTACACTTTGGACGATTACAAAAATCATGGCAATTTGTGTGCCCGTAATGGCTTCTGTTGCTTATATTACTTTTGCAGAAAGAAAAATTATTGGCTACATTCAAGCAAGAGTTGGACCCAATAGGGTTGGACCAAAGGGTTGGCTTCAGCCGATAGCCGATGCTTTAAAGTTATTAACCAAAGAAGTCATTATTCCGAACGGTGCTAACAAGTTGTTATTTTTATCCGCGCCGGTATTGGCCTTAGCTCCATCACTGGCCGCTTGGGCTGCGATTCCTTTTGATAATCAGTTAGTTTTAGCAGATATTAATGCAGGGCTATTATACGTACTGGCTTTAACCTCGCTGGGCGTTTACGGAATTATAATTGCTGGATGGGCCTCTAATTCAAAATATGCGTTTTTGGGGGCGATGAGGTCAGCGGCGCAAATTGTCTCCTATGAAATTGCAATGGGGTTCGCGTTAGTTGGCGTGCTCATAGCAGCCGGGAGTTTAAGTCTGGGAGAAATCGTTTCGAGACAAGATAGTAAATTGGGTTTTTTCGGCTGGTACTGGGCTCCTTTGTTTCCTTTATTTGTGATTTACTTTATTTCAGGGGTTGCTGAGACTAACCGAGCTCCATTTGATGTTAGCGAGGGTGAATCAGAGATTGTTGCGGGATTTCATGTAGAGTATGCGGGAATGGCATTCGCGCTATTTTTCTTAGCCGAGTACGCTAATATGATCTTGATATCTGCGCTTACAGCGGTTTTGTTTATGGGCGGTTGGTTGTCCCCGGTTACATCAATTCCCGACGGAATTCATTGGTTATTACTGAAAGTTTCTTTTTTTCTTTTCTTATTTTTATGGTTCAGAGCTACATTCCCTAGATACAGATATGACCAAATCATGAGATTAGGCTGGAAAATCTTTTTACCCATCACGATTGTCTGGATTGTGGTAATATCAGCAGCGGTGGTGTATAAACTTCCACCTTGGTTTTCAACTTAGGGATAGGAGCGTCCTCAGTGTTTAATTTTTTAAAAAAACTAAAAAGCCTTACATTATGGGAATTACTTAAAGGTCTTAAGCTTACCGGTAGTTACTTAGTTTCGAGAAAGGTAACTGTACAATATCCAGAAGAAAAAACCCCTCAATCCCCGAGATTTAGAGGGTTGCATGCTCTTAGACGTTATCCAAATGGAGAAGAGAGGTGCATTGGGTGTAAACTTTGCGAGGCGGTGTGTCCCGCTTTAGCAATTTCGATAGAAACTGAGCCTCGGTCAGACGGAACTCGTCGAACCACTAAATATGATATTGATCTGACCAAATGTATTTTTTGTGGTTTCTGCGAGGAATCATGTCCCGTTGACTCGATTGTCGAGACTAGACACTTTGAATATCATGGAGAGAAACGAGGTGACTTGTTGATGACAAAAGCTGATCTTTTGGCTGTTGGGGACAAAATGGAAGAGCAAATTGCTCTAGATAAGAAGTCCGAAGCGAATTATAGATGACATTCGAACAGCTTGTTTTTTATGCATTTGCTGGAATGACTCTAGTTGCCGGTTTGGCAGTTATCTCTTTGAGAAACCCTGTTCACGCTGCTCTTGCGTTAATTCTTTGTTTCTTCTCCACAGCGGGATTGTGGTTGCTTATGGAGGCAGAGTTTTTGGCTATAGCCCTTGTTTTGGTCTATGTAGGTGCTGTGATGGTGCTGTTTATGTTTGTTGTAATGATGCTTGATATCAATATTGAAGAAACTAAAAAAGGCTTCGGTAAAATTTTATTATTTGCGATGATATTAACTATCCCGATGGTTGTGGCTGTAGGCACTGTCATGAATTCTAATTTTTTTAAAACAAGTAAATTTTCTTACATAACCAGAGAAGACATTAATTATAACAACACAAGGGAAATTGGCCTTAAACTTTTTACAGACTATATCCTTCTGTTTGAGATTGCATCCCTAATATTGCTGGTTGCTATAATAGCTGCGATAGCACTTACATTGCGGACCTCGAGGCAGACTAAAGCGCCAAATGTTGATGATCAGGTTAGTATTAGACGTGATGATCGGGTGAAATTAATAAATATTAAAGAGTGATTAACAATGAATGATGGGGGAATAACGGCACTTACTCTTAACAGTTATCTTTTAGTTAGTGCCTCTCTATTTATTGTAAGCATAGTTGGGATTTTGTTAAATCGGAAAAATGTAATTATGCTTTTAATGTGCATCGAGTTAATGCTTCTCGCAGTTAACACCAACTTTGTTGCTTTCTCTTTTTTCTTAGACGATATAACTGGCCAAGTCGTGGTGTTCTTTGTTTTGACTGTGGCAGCGGCAGAGGCGGCGATTGGCCTGGCCATCTTAGTTGTATTGTTTAGAAATAGGGATTCGATTGATGTTAGTAAGCTCGACTTGTTGCGAGGGTGATAATGTTTTTTGAAACAGCGTGTTTAATAACCGTTCTTGCCCCTTTAGCAAGTTCGATTTTGGTTGGTTTTTTTGGTAAAAAAGTCGGAAAAGACTTTACAAACTTTTTAGCAATTGGTGGCGTAGCCATCAGCACGTTACTCTCTTTTTATCTTGTCTATGAGCTTGTGTTTAATAGTAGGCCTGTACTAAATAAGAATTTATATACTTGGATTACTTCTGGAGATTTTCAGTTTCAAATAGGATTTTTGGTAGACCGACTGACAGTCGTCATGATGACTGTTGTTACGTTTGTGTCCTGCATGGTGCATATTTACACAATAGGTTATATGCAAGATGATCCAGGCTATCATAGATTTTTTTCTTATATCTCTCTTTTTACGTTTAGTATGTTAACTCTGGTTATGTCAAATAATTTTCTTCAGTTGTTTTTTGGCTGGGAAGCAGTAGGCTTAGTCTCATATTTGTTAATTGGATTCTGGTTTAAAAAACCTTCAGCAATCCACGCGAATCTTAAGGCTTTTCTCGTAAATCGGGTGGGTGATTTCGGTTTCTTGCTTGGTATTTGTGGCGTTTTCTTAATCTTTGGAACCTTGGATTATTCTTCAATATTTTCCAATATCGCCGAGGTAAGTAAAGTGAGATTGCCATTAATCCCTTCATTAGATGTCGACCCGATTACGATTATTTGTATACTAATGTTTGTTGGAGCTATGGGGAAATCGGCCCAAGTTCCACTTCATGTTTGGCTTCCTGACTCAATGGAAGGTCCCACCCCAATTTCTGCGTTAATACATGCTGCCACAATGGTCACCGCTGGAATTTTTATGGTTGCTAGGATGTCTCCACTCTATGAGCTCTCTAGCACCGCTTTATTTTTTATTGTTGTTATTGGCACCTTAACAGCCTTTTTTATGGGGATTTTAGGCCTAGTACAAAATGACATTAAAAGAGTAGTTGCTTATTCTACCTTGTCGCAATTGGGGTACATGACGGTCGCTTTAGGTGTATCTGCCTATTCGGCTGCTATTTTTCATTTGGTTACCCAC
>MDTD01070745.1_pt1 | contig 10079 bp, 12 predicted proteins | sample 811221 | NCBI WGS metagenome assembly MDTD01 (sample SAMN05326646, study PRJNA326480) | marine metagenome | isolation source: seawater | place: Pacific Ocean: South West | collected 2011
GACATAATTCAAAATTTCAACAATTCTAAAACTAAAGATCTCCACTCATCAATTGAAAAAATCAGAAAACATGGCTCAGGTATTATTATTTTAATTAATAATCCTATTCTTAATGAACTTGGTCAATTGTCCATGGATGAAGAAGTTAAATATTATGGACTGGGTGCACAAATTTTAAAAAACTTCTCAATTAATGATATTACAGTTTTATCCAATTCATTTAATAGTGAATTAGATTTAAGTATTTATGGTCTAAACGTTATTGGTAACGTGAAAATATGAATAAAAAAAATATTAAAGTTAAGATAATTGTGGCTGATTACTATGATGAAATTACCAACCCTATGCAAAATTCTGCTATATCTTTTCTAAAAGATAATAAAATAAAATACGAAATAATCAAAGTACCTGGTGTTTATGAGATACCACAAATGATCAAATGGAACATAAAACCAAAAGGTTTAAACTTTTTTATTGCATTAGGATGTGTTATCAAAGGTGATACCTATCACTTTGAAGTAATTTCAGACTCAGTTGGCCAATCTTTACTTGACTTGGTCAATAATAATCCAAAAACAATTATTTGTAATGGTATTATAAACGCTTATAACATGAAACAAGCTGTTAATAGATCCAGAGATAATAAAAAAAATAAAGGTCTCGAAGCTGCTATTGCTTTGCAGAAAATGATCAAATGCTTAATTTAAATAGGAATACTCGATTATTTTTTTTTCAATATATTTTTCAACGAGACTACACTAAAGACTTTGGTTTAGATGAATTTTTAAAACAAAATCTCAAAAAACGTCAATTTAACAAAAATAAATTAAAAAAAATGTATAGGAGTTTTGACACAAATATCTCTTCAATTAGAGATCTTGTAGACTCAGAGATTCTTAAAAAAACTAATAAAATAACTATTTTCTTAATCTATGCATTTTTCTCTGAATATTTAATCGAAAAAGAAAAAAAAAAGATACTCATGAGCGAATATATCAAGCTTTCCAAGGATTTTTTGACCACTGATGAGGTTAAATATTTTAATTTTTTGTTGGATGATTTAGCAAAAAAAGCACCTTGAAAAAAAAATTAAAATAGAATAACAACTTACCATGTCTCAAATACAGTACCTACAAATAGTATTATTTGCTGCGATTGCAGCGATTGCTTTCGGTTTATTTACCACAAATAAAATTTTAAGTTTATCTAAAGGCACAAAAAAAATGATAGAAATATCAGGTGCTATTCAAGAAGGCGCAAAAGCTTATTTAAACAGACAATACAAGACCATTGCTATTGTCGGTATCGTAATTTTTTTAGCTTTCTTCTTAATACCATTTAAGCATGTTTATGACGTTCCAGTTGGTTTTTTAATAGGTGCAGTTTTATCAGGTTTAGCTGGTTACATTGGTATGAATGTGTCTGTTCGCGCTAATGTGATTACGGCACAAGCTGCTAGTTCATCACTAAAAAAAGGTCTATATGTTGCATTTAACGGTGGCGCAGTTACTGGCTTACTTGTTGTTGGATTAGCCTTAGCAGGAATAGCAGGTTACTTTTTCGCTTTATACCATGGTTTTGGAAGGACTGGCCGTGAACTTATTGAACCTCTGGTTGCTTTGGGTTTTGGTTCATCATTAATTTCAATTTTTGCGAGACTTGGTGGTGGAATTTTCACTAAAGGTGCTGACGTGGGAGCAGATCTAGTTGGTAAAGTTGAGAAAAATATTCCTGAAGATGATCCAAGAAATCCAGCTGTTATAGCAGATAATGTAGGAGACAACGTTGGTGATTGTGCAGGAATGGCAGCAGATTTATTTGAAACCTATGTAGTTTCTATAGTTGCTACTATGGTCTTAGCGATCATTTTTCAAGGAACTGTTACAGATTTAACAATTTATCCCCTCTTAATTGCAGGATCCAGTATATTTGCATCAATAGTTGGGTCACAATTTGTATCCATCACAACACCTAAATCATCGATCATGGGTGCTCTTTATAAAGGTTTCTTTATGACTTTGTTTATTTCGATAATATTGTTTGCAATCATTACTCAATATTCAATCGGTTTTGACGAATTTTTTTTAGTCGGATCTCAATTGATAAATGGTATGGATTTATTTTTGTGTGCTGTCTATGGTCTTCTAATCACACTAGCGTTAGTTTTTATAACTGAATATTATACAAGTACCGATTACAGACCTGTAAAAAGTGTTGCTGAAGCCTCACAAACAGGACACGCAACAAATATCATACAAGGTTTAGCTATGGGAATGGAGTCAACAGCGATCCCTGTCCTCATTATCGTTACTGGTATAGGGTTAACTTTTGCAACAGCAGGTCTATTTGGTATAGCTATAGCTGTTACTTCAATGTTAGCTCTAGCTGGTATGGTAGTTGCCCTTGATGCCTATGGCCCAGTTACTGATAATGCGGGTGGAATAGCTGAAATGTCTGGTTTGAAAAAAAGCGTAAGAGAAAGAACCGATGCCTTAGATGCTGTTGGAAATACCACTAAAGCTGTAACAAAAGGTTATGCTATCGGATCTGCTGGTCTGGGAGCTTTGGTTTTATTTGCTGCTTATACAGAAGACTTAAAATTTTTTAGTCAAGAAACAGGAAATAATGTTTTTGATGTTTCATTCGATCTATCAGAACCTTACGTAATTATAGGTTTGCTAATAGGAGGATTATTACCGTATTTATTTAGTGCTCTAAGTATGACTGCCGTTGGCAGAGCAGCAGGATCAGTTGTCTTAGAGGTTAGACAACAGTTTAAAGAAAAGAAAGGCATAATGACTGGTAAAGAAAAGCCAGATTATGGAAGATGTGTTGATATTTTAACTAAAGCTGCAATTAAAGAAATGATAATTCCCTCTTTGTTGCCAGTCTTATCTCCTGTAGTTGTATTTTTTGGTGTTTATTGGTTAACTGGAAGTGTAAATACTGGTTTCCAAGCTTTAGGAGCTTTACTAATAGGTGTAATTATAACTGGTTTTTTTGTTGCAATTTCAATGACCGCTGGTGGAGGTGCATGGGATAATGCGAAAAAATATATTGAAGATGGAAATTTAGGCGGCAAGGGTAGTGAAACTCATAAAGCTTCAGTTACAGGTGATACTGTAGGTGATCCTTATAAAGATACCGCTGGTCCCGCTGTAAATCCTATGATCAAAATAACCAATATTGTGTCTATACTGTTATTATCTATAGTTGTGCACTTAGGAATTATTTAATTAATTTTTACTTCTTCAACAGACTTTAAAATACCATCAACAAATTTCAGTTTTAAAGTCTTGTTGAAGATTGTTTTTTTAAAGGTATCGTTGCCTTTTTCTTTTTGAAGTCTATATATCCACAAGCTATCTGATTTTTCTCTAACAAGGGGCGAACCTATGATCTTTATGATATCATCTTTGGTGTACTTTTGCGTTTGATAAGTATCTAGGAGCTGATTCATGCTGTTTTCAGATATTCCAGAAAAATGTAAATTTTTTGAACAAGATAATTGGAATAAAACACTTAAAATTATACATATCAAACATAATTTTTTTAAAATATTCACAATAAAAAGAAATAAGGTATAAGGTTCTTTAAAGCAATATTAAAAAAATGGATAATTTTTATATAAATTTAGATCTTCATGGTGGTGATTTTGCACCAATATCAGTCATCGAAGGAGCCATTATAGCTAAAAGTAAAAACCCAAAAATATCTTACCTTCTTCATTCAACTAGGGAGATTAAGGAGAAATTTTCAAAAAAATTTCCTGAATTTTTTGAAAAATCATTATGGATAGAGGCGGATAACTATATTCCAGCTGAAATGAAACCTAGTGAGGCACTAAAAAAAGATAACAGAAAAAGTTCTATGTCCAATGCAATTAATCATTTGAAAGATGATAAATCTCATGTCACCATTTCTGCAGGAAATACTGGAGCTATGATGGCATATGCAACAGTTTATTTGAGGACTATTGAAAACATATCAAGACCTGCAATTGCTTCTTTGTTCCCCTCTAAGAACCATCCCGTGTGCTTTTTAGATCTTGGAGCTAACTCTGAATGTGAACCCCAAAATCTTTTAGAGTTCGCTATAATGGGTAGCACCTATTATCAAGCTTTATTTCCAAACATTAAATGTAAAGTCTCTCTTTTAAATATTGGCTCAGAGGAGTTAAAAGGAAGTGGGCTTATTCAAGAAGCTCATGAATTAATAAGAAATAATACCAAATTAAATTATGAGGGTTTTGTTGAAGCTAATCAGATAACAGATACTGAAAATCATGTCATAGTTACAGATGGTTTCTCTGGAAATATAGCCTTAAAGACTGCCGAGGGTGTCTCTAAGTTTATTACTGACTCTTTGAGAGCAAGTCTTACTTCTTCTTTTTATTCAAAGCTTTTATCTTTTTTACTAAAAAAAAGATTTGAAAAATTTAAAAGCTCGATTGACCCAAGAAATTATAATGGAGGTATGCTTATCGGAGTAAATGGCGTTGTCATTAAAAGCCACGGTAATGCAGACTCACACGCTTTTGCTAATGCAATAGAATTTGGTGTTAAATCAATCCAATCCAATTTACTAACCAAAATAAAAAATAATGTCTCAAAATAGAGTTACTAGAGAGGATATTGCTTTAAAGATTTCAGATGAATTTGGAATTGCTTACTCTACGGCATATAAAAAAATTGATACAATTTTAAAAATTTGGGCATCAGAATTGATTTCATCTAGCGTATCAATAAGCGGTATTGGAACTTTTAAAATTAGTGAAAAAAATAAAAGGTTTGGTAGAAACCCAAAAACAAAAGAAGTTTTTGAGATAAAACCAAGAAAGGTAATAAGTTTTAAAAAATCTCATAAATTAAAATTATGAATAAAAATTATTTTAATATTGATGATGTTGCGCAAATTATCAATGAACAAAAACATACAATTCGTTTTTGGGAAAATAGAATTGATAAACTTAAAGTAATAAGGACACAATCTGGCCACAGATTGTACAATTATGAAAATTTACTACTTTTAAAAAAAATAAAACAACTTCTTGATATTGAAAGATTAACATTAGACGGTGTTAATGAATATTTTTCAAAATCTAAGATTAAAAAAGCATCTTTTAATGATAAAATTATTATTGATCTTAGAGAGATATTAGACATATTAAAGAATTCTCAATAAATCGGGAGTTAGCTCAGTCTGGTAGAGTGCGCGTCTGGGGGGCGTGAGGTCGCTGGTTCAAGTCCAGTACTCCCGACCATAAAAAAACCAATTAATTCAATTATTTCTTAAATAAATTTTTTTTGCATAATTATCTATTTATTTTTTTTCTATAATCCTTGATTTTTTAGTCATTTTACTTATATTCCCCCTATCGTGAATACTACTACTCTAAAAAAATCTGAAATAAAAAAAGACTGGCATTTAATTGACGCTACAAATATTTCAGTTGGAAGGTTAGCCTCTAGAGTCAGCCTTATTCTTAAAGGTAAGAACAAAACCCAATTTTCACCTCATTTGCCTATTGGAGATGGTGTTATTATAGTTAATTCAGATAAAATTAAATTCTCTGGCAATAAAAATACTGATAAAAAATACTACAGACATACTGGCTATCCTGGGGGAATTAAAGAACTAACACCAGAAAAGTTAAAAGAAAAAAATAAATCTGATGATATTATTAAAAAAGCTATTAAAGGCATGCTTCCAAACTCACCTTTGTTTAGAGATTTAATGAAAAATAACTTAAAAATTTATAAAGACGCAAACCACCCCCATGGGTCTCAAAACCCTCAAACAATTGACTTTAAAAATATTAATAGAAAGAACATAGTAAATGTCTAATCAAGTTTACAGCACAGGTAGAAGAAAAGAATCCATTGCAAAAGTTTGGTTATCTAATGGAACAGGAAATATCACGATCAATAAAAAAAAATTTGAGGATTACTTCCCTGACAAAGCATTGAGAATGATAATTAATCAACCTCTTGAAGCCGCTAAAAAAACTGACTCAGTAGATCTTAAAATTACTGTATTAGGTGGGGGACTTTCAGGTCAAGCTGGTGCTATAAAACATGGGTTGAGCAGAGCCCTAACTCTAATTGATCCTAATACCAAAGACACTCTAAAAAAAAATGGCTTTTTGACCAGAGACTCTAGAACAGTAGAACGTAAAAAATATGGTAGACAAAAAGCTAGAAGAAGCTTCCAGTTCTCTAAGAGATAAGTTTTTTTTATTTTTATACTTAACTTTTTTATCAATCTTTATTTTTTCGTGCGAAAGGTCTTTTGAAAATTTTGATAAAAATCTTCTTGAAAAGAAAAAAGAATTAGAGGAATTTAGTGAAAAGAGTAATATTAGAAAAGAAGAAATAGTAAAGTCACAAGATGAAAATAGTTAAAATAGCAATATTTGGTTTAGGAGTTGTTGGATCGCACGTTATAAAACTACTCGAAAAAAATAACTACAAACTAAACAATTCAAAATTTAAAATTATTGCAATAAGTGCCAAAAATAAAAATAAAAAGAGAATTTTCAAAACAAGCAGGTATAAATGGGTCAATAAATTTTCAGATTTATCTGAATTTGACAAACCAAATTTAATTATTGAAACAATTGGGGGTTCGGGGAAATATATAAATGATTTATATAAATATTGTCACAAAAATAACATTTCTCTCGTTACAGCTAATAAAGCTCAATTAGCGGAAAAAGGTGAGTCATTTTTTTATGAATTTGATAATAAAAACCTTTTTTTAGGATACGAGGCTTCAGTATTAGGAGCAGTTCCTGTAGTAAGAAGTATCGAAAAAAGCATACTTCCTTCTAAAATAAATTCTATATCTGGTATTTTTAATGGCACAACCAATTATATTATTTCTCAAATGTACGAAAGTAAAATTAGTTTTCAAGACTCATTGAATCAAGCTATCGAAAATGGCTTTGCTGAACAAGACTCATCTGCCGATTTATCAGGAAGAGACGCGACACATAAATTAGTTCTTTTATCAAATTTAGCTTTTTCTAGTCAGTTTTCTTTCTGTGAAGTAAATTATGATGGAATTGAAAATATTAAATTGATTGATTTAGAACAGGGATTAAAACTAGGATATAAGTTAAAGTTAGTATCGATATCTGAGCGTCACAAGAATAAATTTTATTCTTCAGTTGCTCCATGTTTTATTCCAAAAAATAGCCTTATTGCCCAGACTTCCTTCGAGGAGAATGTTATTACTTTAGATGGAGATAATTTTATCAAAACTAGCTTAGTTGGCAAGGGGGCTGGCGGCTATCCAACAGCAACTTCAATAATTTCTGATTTGAAAAATTATTTGACTCACAACCAAGCTCAAGGTGTTTTTCAATCTAAATTTAATGTTATGCCCAAAGCTAAATTTATTAATCAATCATTGCGAAAAAGACCTTATTACTTAAGGATGTATGTTCTGAATAAAGTTGGAGTTTTAAAATCTATATCTCAGCTATTTGCTCAAAAATCCATTTCAATAAGATCATTGATACAGTTAAATGCCTCTAACGATAAAATAGTCCCAATAATAATTATTTCTGACACTATAGAAGAGGATAAAATAACAAAAGTTGTAAAAAATCTAAAAAAAACGTCTTTTTTAAAAAAAGAAATTTCCGTAATTAGAATAGAGGATAATATTGGATAGAAATCTTGCTATTGAATTAGTAAGAGTATCTGAATTTGCCGCCTTAGCAGCATCAAAACATATCGGAAGAGGAGATGAAAAAGCAGCAGATCAAGCGGCAGTAGATGCAATGCGTAAATGTTTAAATTCCCTAACTATATCTGGAACTGTTGTAATTGGGGAGGGTGAACGAGATGAAGCTCCAATGTTATATATTGGTGAGGAAGTAGGTGCTGGTGGTCCTGAGGTTGATATTGCTTTAGATCCTTTAGAGGGAACAACAATTACTGCTAAAGGAGGCGAAAATGCTATGGCAGTTATTGCGCTAGCTCAAAAAGGAGGTTTTTTAAATGCTCCAGATGTTTATATGAAAAAAATTTCAGCTAATACATTTGGCGAAAACATTATTTCACTCAGTCAAGATCTGAAATCAAATATTAAAGAGTTAGCTTTATATAAAAAAATAAATGTAGAAGACCTCGTTGTTTGTATTTTGGATCGTGAAAGACACTTAGATGATATTGATATTATCAGGACAGCCGGTGCCAGAATAAAAATGATAGGTGATGGAGATGTAAGTGCGGTAATTTCCTCAGTAATAAGTTCAAATAATATAGATATGTACTATGGTATCGGTGGAGCGCCTGAAGGAGTTTTAGCTGCAGCTGCTCTTAAATGTTTGGGTGGCTATTTAGAAGGTCAATTAATTTTTTATAATGATGATGAAGTAACAAGAGCAAAAAAAACGAATATAAATGATTTAGACAAAATTTATAAGCTAGATGATTTGGCTTCAGGAGATGTAATGTTTTCAGCAACTGGAGTTACAGACGGCACAATGTTAAAAGGAATAAAAATTACTAAGAACTATGCAGAAACTCATTCTATAGTTATGAGATCTAAAACGGGTACTATAAGGCATATTAATGGCGAACATAATTTCAAAATAAAGCAACTTGATTAATAAAGAAAGTTTTAATCGAGTATCTTGGCTACCAAAAAATGATCAATATAATGATAAAGAGGTATTTGAAATTGCACAAAAAAATAATATTTCAATTAATCTTGCTAAACTTTTATCAAATAGAGGAATAAAAAAAATCCCAAAATTTCTTAACTCAAAATTAAAAGAAAATATATCAATCTCTGATATTAAAAAATTAAATAATATAGAAAAAACAATTAAGTTTTTTATTAAGGTAAAAGAAGAGAAAAAAATATCTATTTTTTCTGATTATGATGTTGATGGTGCAGGGTCTGCAGCTATTTGTAAGAAGTTTCTCAATCAATTTGACATAGATGTGAAGGTATATATCCCTAATAGATTTAAAGAGGGATATGGATTAAATGTTGATGCAGTCTATAAATTACTAGATTTTAGCTCAAATATATTAGTATTAGATTGCGGCAGTAACAATATTGAGGAACAAAAACTAATCCATGAAAAAGGTGCCAAAGTTTTAATTGTTGATCATCATGAATGCGATACTTCTTTTGCAGAAACTATTCTTATAAATCCAAAAACACCGGAAGATAAGTCATCTTTGAATGATTTATGCGCAACAGGCCTGATTTTTTTAATATTCGTATACTTAAGACATGAAAATGTTTTCTCAAAAATAGATATTTTACAGTATTTAGATTTAGTGGCTTTGGCTACAATTTGCGATTTAGTACCTTTGTCTCTTTTAAATAGATCATTCGTTAAACAAGGTTTAAAAATTATTAATTCTGAAAATTCAAATAAAGGTATTAAAACTCTAATTAATCAATCAAAAATAAAACAGACTATATCTGAATATCACCTTGGCTATATAATTGGACCTAGAATTAATGCAGGAGGTAGAATGGGTGAGTCTCTTCTTGGATTTAATATTCTTTCTTCAGAAAATATTCATCAATCTCTTCAATATGCTCAGATAATTGAGGGACATAACCAAAATAGACAAAAAATTCAAACACAAATTATTAATTCAATTAATCTTTTTGAGTCTGAGAATAAAAACATAAATTTTTTTTACGATGACAAATGGCATATAGGCATAGTCGGAATTATTGCTGGAAGAGTAATGCGAATTAATAACAAACCCTCTTTTGTTATGACTAAATCAAATGATGTAATCGTTGGCTCTGGCCGATCTCAAGGAGAAAAAAATATAGGCCAACTTATGATAGAGGCTGTTAATCAAGGCATAATAATCAAAGGAGGAGGTCATGCAAAAGCATGCGGATTTACATTGAAAAAAGAAAAAGTAAATGATTTTAAAAATTTTCTTTATGGGCAAACAAAAAATATTGAAATTAAAAATGAAAAATTTTTTGAGTCATCTATTGATCTAAATATAATTAATGAAAAGTTAATTAATGATTTAGATACATTAAGCCCCTTTGGACAGCAAAATCCTGAGCCTATTTTCAAA
>MDTD01143247.1_pt1 | contig 10078 bp, 8 predicted proteins | sample 811221 | NCBI WGS metagenome assembly MDTD01 (sample SAMN05326646, study PRJNA326480) | marine metagenome | isolation source: seawater | place: Pacific Ocean: South West | collected 2011
TAATTGCTGTTCCCCCTTTTGAAATAACAGACAACAAGTTCATAATTTCATTTGAAGATTCGGGATCTAAATTCCCTGTAGGTTCATCTGCTAATATCACTTTAGGAGAATTTATCATGGCCCTTGCTATGGCTACTTTTTGTTGCTGACCACCCGATAACTGATGGGGATATTTATCAAGTATATCTGGCAAATTCACTTGTTCTAAGGTTATTTTTGCATGATTTTTCATGGCTTTTTTATCCTTCCATCCTGTTGATTGCATAACAAACAACAAATTTTCTTCTATGCTTCTGTCGGGAAGTAGTTGAAAATCTTGGAAAACCACTCCCAATTGCCTTCTTAGTTTATGGACTTGCGAATATCTTAACTTTTTTAAATTCAACCCTACTACTTCACCCTCTCCTTCTGCTATATCCATTTCTCTATAGAGTACCTTAAGGACAGAACTTTTTCCACTTCCTGTTTTTCCTATTAAATAGACAAACTCACCTTTTTGAACAGTAATATCCACACCGTTTAAGATTTGTTTTTTTCTGTGAAATGCCTTTACCGATTTTAACTCTACTAATTTTTCCATGTTATGAACTAGTATATATTTACTTCGCGCTCTAATGTAACGCCAAATTTTTCTTTTATTGAATTTAAAATTTCTTCTGACAAATCATATATTTCTTTTCCTGATGCTCCGCCATAATTGACTAAAACAAGTGCCTGATTTTTATGTACGCCGTAATTACCGAATGTTTTTCCTTTCCATCCTGCATGTTCTATTAACCAACCTGCAGCAAGCTTCATGAAACCTTTTTCTGCCGGATATGCAACGACATCTGGAAAACCAGATTTAATGGTGTCGTAACTGCTTTTGTCTACAATTGGATTTTTAAAAAATGAACCTGAATTCCCAATTTTTTTTGGATCGGGAAGTTTCGATTGTCGAATCGCTATTACTGCATCACTAATTGATTTTGCTGACAGCTCTTGAACCCCCATGCTTTCCAATTGTTTTTGAATTGCGCCATAGGATATTGTAAAATCTCCTTTCTTGGAAAGTTTATAAATTACTCTGGAAATTAAATATTCTCCTTTCAGCTTATTTTTGAAAATACTTTCTCGGTAACCAAATTGACAATCAGAATTGTTAAAGTAATGAATCTCTCCTGTTTTTAAATGAATGGCCTCTAGCTCATGGAAAACCTCCTTAATCTCTACTCCATATGCACCAATGTTTTGCATTGGACTCGCTCCTACATTACCAGGAATGAGACTTAAATTCTCTATTCCATGCCATCCTTTTTCAATGCAATAAAGTACAAAATCATGCCAAACAACTCCTCCACCTACTTTCACCAAAACATGTTGCTCTGTGTCCTCAATTACTTCTATTCCTTGAATATGATTTCTCAAAACAATCCCATCAAAATTCTTCGTAAAAAGAAGGTTAGACCCCCCTCCAAGTATTAGTGGGGTATTATTGCTGAATTCGGATGATTGAATCACATTACGAACATGATCTTCGTTCTCTGCTTGACTAAACAGTTTACAAGACACATCTATTCCAAATGTGTTGAAATTTTTCAATGAAACATTAGATTCAATCATGAATTAAAAATAGGCAATAGTGCACGTAATTTAAATAGAAGTCTTCTATATATCTCAACAAGTGAATTGTTAATTATGTTCGAAAAAGGTTATTCTGGAATCGCTTTTTTACTAAGTTGGTCCAAACATTAACCCAACTTTATCAATACTTTCTTGTGATCCAAGGATGGTTACAACATCTCCAACTCTTAAACGGGTATACCCATGAGTAATCATCATCTGATCGTTTCTGGATATGGATAGAATTAAAATATCAGAAGGAAGCCTGATATCTCTCAAAGCTAGTCCCTGGATAGAGGCATCTCTTATTTCCACATCTACAGCGTCTTGATCGGTTTCCATTCCCAATAATATACTCGTCGCATTAGGACTGCGAACAAAGTGATCCATTAAATTCACCATTGCCGAGTTGGGATCAACCACCAATGCATCCAGTGCTTTGAATTTTTTCGCATAATATCTGTCTCCACTTGCTCGAACAACAATTTCTTTTGTTCCAATTTCTTCATAGATTAATTCACACCACTGATAATTCTCTCGATCAGAAAGCATGAGAACCATGGTATCGGCATTTTTTGGTTCTAATTTATTTAAACAATCCAGTGATATGGAATCCATAAAGACGATATCTATATCATCGACCGACTCTATTTCGTCCGCTTTTCGCATAGCAGCTATCTTAACTCCCCACCCATTGGTTTTTAGCTGTCGAGCTAAAGCTAAACTCATGGGTTCAAAACCAAATATTATTGCGTCGTTATGACCGTCAAAGGCGGGGGTCTCATGTTTTTCATGAGTCTCCTTAACTTTATATAAGGAATATTTAAACAATGGTGGACCAACCACTTGATTGATCACAATAACTCCAACAATTATGGTTTCAAATTGAACGCCAAATTCTGGAAAAGCATGTTTTATTAGCGTGGCTAAGCCTAATCCTACCCCAGCTTGTGTAACATAGGGCATCCAATTTAAATGACGAAATTTCCATGGATCCCCAGCTAAAGTCCCGCCAACATAACCAGCAATAACCATGGCTAACAAGCGAATAAAGAAAAACAACACAGCTATTCCAAAAACTTGAAACAACACTTCAACTTGTAAACTTGCCCCTGTAAGTGTAAAGAAGACAACATAGATCACAGGACCTGTTTCGTGCAAAACATCAATAAATTCCGGACGAGATGTTGAATAATTGGTTACATAATAACTCCCTAAAATGCATATTAACAATGGCTCGATGTAAAACTTATGGCCCAAAATGTGTTCTTGAACTGTAAAATCACCCAGCCAATCGGCAAAAAGATAAACGCTGTATCCCAAAGAAATTAACAAGGTTACTTTGAGGTATTTGTTAATTTTGAATTTAAAAAACCATTTTATTATAATGCCCAAAAGTCTACCTAAAGCAAAAGATACGATAAGCTCTACGAGTAAATAGATGAGCGAAAACAAGCTAAACGGTTCCCCACTCAGGAATGTTTTCGCCAAAGCAAAACAAACAGCAAACAATACAATTACCAATACATCTTTAACTACGGTTACTCCAATTGCTGTTTTTGTAAAAGGTCCTTTTGCTCTTAACTCATTAATAACAGCAATTGCAGAGGAAGGAGAACGCGCAACAAAAATAGTAGCCATTAAAATTCCTATCGACATTTTTTCAGCAAAGTTCATATCAACCATAAAAGGAATGTACTCACTTGCTAAAAAAACACCTAGAACTCCTAGTACAAAAGTAATCACCAACTGTCCGAGAGTATTCCAAAGTATGCTTTTAAACTGACCTCTTATTTCTTTTAAATACAACTCGGAACCTGCTGCAAAAGCAATAAATGCTAACGAAATTTCGTTCAGAAAATTCAAGTGTTTTGTGTTTTCAGAAGGGATTAAGCCAAAACCGTCTGAACCTGCAAGAATTCCTGCCAACAACAATCCCGTAATTAGCGGAAATTTAATTTTTGCGAAAAATTTCGATATATGATTTGCGGAAAGAGCTATGATTAAAAACCCTCCCAATGCTATGAATATTTCTTTACTAAACTCCAAAAAATCTATCCTTTAACCCATTCAACGGTAACCAATTCAATTAACGTCTTATAATAATCACTTCTATTAATTTTACTTTTCAAATAGGCAAAAAATGCCATAGCCTGTATATTCTCTCTTTTAAAAGGAGTAAACTCAAACTTATCCAATTCTTTTTCTAATCCTTTAAAACCACCTTGATTTATAGAAGTACTGATAACGTTTAAAAAGACATTAAGGTTCTTATAATTCGGATTCAATTTAATAACATCTCTTATTATTCGCTTTAAAGCACGCATTCTCGAAAGGACTAAATCAACTTTTCCTGTCTCCAAGAAGTATAGCATTTCAATAATTTGAAATTTCACACGAAATTCCAACCCCTTTTTCTTTTGAATCCATTGTGTAGAATGTTTAATCGATTTCATAACACCTATTCCTCTTGCGTATTCACCAGATGCAAAAAACGAAGTGATTAAATTAAGCTTTCGATCCAGATCATAGGATACTTTTTTCTCAAACGGGGTTCCTGATTCATGCAACAACAATCTGTGTATTGAATCATTCAGTTTATTATCGTAAAAATCACAGGCCCATTTCAACAACTCAACTTTGCAAAACAAATCTTCTTTTTTTGCTTTGTGCAACGTTCCTTTTTCAAGATCAATTTCTTTGAGTATTTCTCTTGCTTTTGATATCTTTTTTAATCGATATAAAGCGTGTGCGTAAAAATAAACAAGCTCCCAATATTCATAGGAATACACACTTTCCCCCTCTTTCTTGTCAATCTTTTTAATTCGTGTTTTCAAAAACGACTCCACCCCTTCATAGTCTTTGGAAACCAATGAACTACTTCTAATTATTTTGGTGATGTAATTCAAATTTTCCACCGAATGAAAGTCTTTTTTCTTTAGTTCTAAACCCTCAGTTACATCTTTAATTATGGTATCGATATTTATATCCTTAAGTTGTTGTTTGTATTGTTCAATTTTTCTCTTGATGATGCTTAAAGCCAATTTAAGCCTTTGCTCTTTTTCTGCTTTATCTTTTGACTCAACGTAGGATTTGTATATTGTATTAAATTTTTCATTGCCTTTATAATCCTCCCAATTTTCCAACCACAACATGTATATTTTTGATTGAAGATTGTAATTTCCCTTTTTCAACTCACTCCTATGCGCTCTGCTTAAATATTGCCAACCGGGTTCATAAGCTCCACGTTCAAATAGGTATGTAGCTAAATTCAAAAGGCCTTCAGATGTATAATGTGTAGTTCCTTTTTGTTCGTTAATTTCTTTTACTGAGATAAACTCAATTAGGTGCCCTAATAACCTTTTTCTGAGTGCATGATACGCTTCCTTTTCGTTAACACCATCATACAAAACTTTGAAAGCTTCCTCTTGCGTTAATTTATTTGGGCTTGAAAAACGATGAAACAAATCCAAGTCTTTTCTATTTTCTCTTACCCTAAATCGATTAACAAAATGTTCAAATCCTTTTTTCTCTTCTTCTGTAAAGGATTGAACTAAAAAATGAAGCTTATCCATGGAAAACTGAGTTGGGTTTATGGTAAAAATATTAAAAATAAAAGTCGGTTTTATGACTATTCACTTTTCATTTTTAACATTTTTATCAACCGTTTCTGTTTTTCTTTCTGTTTTTTACGGCGGAAAATTCATAACTTTGCGAACGCTTTTAACTTCCTCTTAAATTGAGGTTAAAAACATTTACTAATATGGCCGCTGCTAAGTTAATTTTAAAAAGAAGCGTTTTTAGCTTTATTTCAATTTACGTTTGGGGCATAATGCCTGGGAGAACTCAAAGATGGATAAGTAGAATTTATGCAGATGTTTACAATAAGAATTGGTCAAAAAAATTGATTAAACCTTATTGTAAAGCTCATTACTCTGATCCTAATTACATTGATCAATTTATTCCTGCAAGCGGAGCCGAAACGTATAAAAACTTTCAAGATTTTTTTACACGATTGTGGAAAGTACCTCCAACAATTAAAACAGACCATGTGTGGGCATGCGAAGGCTTGTTGTGCGAATATGGAAATATTGATGACTTAAATCTGGTACGAGTTAAAGGACAAAAAAGACATTTAAGAACCATATTTGGCAATGCAGGTAACGACATTCCTGAAGGATATTATTTCTCAAATATCTTTCTACACAATAACAATTACCACAGAATTCATGCTCCTGTAAACGGGAAAATATCACGAATTGAACACATTCCAGGTGATTTAGTTTTGTTGCGTCCTTGGGCATACAAAAATCCATCTCTACCCGCTTTAAGAAACGAAAGAATCAATGTCGACATCGTTGACGAAGAAGGAAAAACATGGTACCTTTCCATTGTGGGAGGACCGGGTGTTGGAGCTATTGTTCTAGGTGATAAAACCACTCTTGGATCTTCGGTTGAAATTGGGAAAGAAATTGCAACGTTTTTATTGGGCTCAACTTGTTGTATTGCAAGCCCTATACCGGTAACCAAAAATAAAATCGGCGATCAGGTTTTCATGGGAGAACCACTTCAATAAAAACTTTTGATGGATTTTTTTCTATTCTTAGGATTCATTTTAGCGTTAGGAATTGGATTCGGAATAATTTCATCAACTCCACTTGGGCCGATTAACCTTCTTGTTGCCGAAAACTATTTAAGCAAAAAGAAAATCAAAATTATTCCATTTCTATGTGGTGTTATTCTCATAGATTCCATTTTCGGATACCTTACATTTTGGGGGTTTGAAGAATTCTTGAGTGATTACCAAATTGTTGGCACTGGGATTGGACTTTTTGGAGGAATAGCAATTATAGCGCTAGGGGGGATTGGACTTTATCAGCAATTCAAAGGAAAACACAATCCAAATAAAAAAATCGAACTTAAAAAAAATATTTTCTTAAAATCCTCAACAGCAAGCTTTTCCAAAGGTTTTGTTTTGTGTGGAAGCAATCCTGGTTTTATCGCCTTTTGGAGCTGGGTAGCATACAATGCCAAAACGTGGACTAATCAGGCTTTTCCTGAATTCGAAATTAATTTTTACAACTTAATCCTTTTTTCGATTGGAATTATTGTTGGTGACTTCCTTTGGTTTGGCATATTCACCTATTTATTAAAAAAAGGGGCTAGAAGATATAGCGGAAGTATCATTGATAAGATAAGAACATTCATTTCTTGGGGACTAATTGCTCTTGGTTTGTTTACGGTATATGCATCATTGCCCTTTTAGAGATAAAATGGACTCAGTACAACTAGAAGATTTATAATACTGCCGATACTTTATATCCTTTATGGCGCAACAATTCGATCAATCCATTTTTACCCGATAAATGAGCTGCACCAACACAAATTAAATTGGATTGCTGAGACAATAGATGTTCTATTTTAGGAATCATTTTAATGTTCCTTGAATCATTTAACAGTTCCTTACTCAAATATTCATGGTTTTTAAGATTATCTAGTAAGATTGCTACCCCTTTAATGTCTTGGTTTAGATATACTGAATCAATTTCATAAAGCGCAGTTCTTAGACTGTCTTCTTTTTGAATGGCATCTAACAATTCTCGTTTCTGAAAATCGATGGGCAAACCATACAATAGATCGTGTTGCATTTTAACGGATTCTAAACTCCCAACGGTTTTACCCATTCTTTTAAAATCATTTTGCAAAAGTTGGTCAATTGCACCTATTGTATCTGGCGGAAGTATAATTTGAAAAAGAAAAGTAGTTAGAGCGATAGGTTTGAATTGATTTACTACTAATTCTTGAAGTCCAAGTTTTGTTTCAAAATAATTAAAAATTACATTGCGCTCTTCCACAGAGCAAATATCCTCCAATCTTTCTCCAGGATTTGCTTTCAAAGACGATGCAATAAAAGCCATTGAATCGGGTTCAAAAATAATTTCAAAAATTCCTGCGTCTACCTTTTTCTTGATTTCATGAACTTTTGAATTAACGTGAAAATATTTTTTGTTGGCTAAATGTATTGTACCATATAAATACGATGTATCCTTTACATTTTCTTTGGTTATTTGCCACAATAGAGAGTTTTGCCCTAAACAAGACCCACTCCATAGTATAATCAGTAGTATCGTACGGTAAATCATTTGACTCTTTGCATATTTTGTTTGGTGAAAAATGAGGCATCCAATTGCTGACTGGTATCCAGTTTGTTAATCTTCATTACGGTTTTATTTCCTTTTTTACCCAAGGGAATCATTTCCAATTTGGTGGCTATTTTTATTCCACTCATTACTTTTATTTCTGAAGCTTTTAAAACATTTACCAACTCACCATCCTCATCGTAATTTTCATTTCTTACAGTAATAAAATCCTTTTTATCGATATACAACTTTATTTTCCCCCAAATAATATTGGTCCCTTCGTTGGGTATTAATTCAATTTGATAACAGGGTAAGCTATCGATAACTGTATCTTTTAGCAAGCTATATTTAAAATCATCCACTTTACTGGATTCTTTCACTAAATCATCATTTGTTAAATCTGTTCCCATCCAACTCTGGGACATGGCCGCTGGAGGTAGCTTTGTAACACGATTAAACTTGGGTATGTAGCTCCAAACTTGCTTATCTGCTTTTAAAAAAACACTTCCTTTGTCACGCGCTGGCGCACTAATTAAGATCATGCTATAATTCGTTCCTTTTGCCCAAGACTTTAGTTTAATTTCTCTACTCCATTTGGGCCGTATAATATCGATAGTAATCTCAGTATAAGCCTGCTCTCCACCCCGAACCTTATCTTCCGACTTTTTGATTATTTCCTTAGGGGTTAGCTCTTGTGCTAAACTGAATAAAGGGGTTAAAAACAATAAAAAAATAAAGAGTGTCCTTTTTATCATGTTGACTGATTTTACATAAAAATGCTCTTAAAAATTGATTTTTCAAATAACTTGATGAGAAATGAAGTAAAAAATCATGCCGAATATTATGAATTCATTCTAAAATTCTAATTTAATACAATTTTAAACTGCAAAACACTGCATTGTTTCATGGAATTAAAACAACTTACCAAAAAAGTATGCTCCATATCAAAAGAAGTTGGAGTATTTATTCAACATGAATCCACAAAACTGGACTCAGGAGACATTGAGATTAAAAGTAAAAATTCTTTGGTGACCTATGTTGACAAAACGGCTGAAAAGAAACTGGTAAATTTCTTATCAGCACTCATTCCTGAGGCTGGTTTTATTGCCGAAGAGGGAACCTCCGACAAAACAGGAAAAGTATACAAATGGGTAATTGACCCTTTAGACGGAACAACCAACTTTATTCATGGAATACCAACCTATTGCATCAGCATCGCCTTATTAAAAAACAAAGAGCTTATTTCGGGAGTAATTTATGAGCCCAATCAAGATGAAATGTTTTATGCTTGGAAAAATGGAGGGGCTTATTTAAACGGAAAATCAATTTCGGTTAGTTCTACTAAAAAAATTTCTAATGCATTGTTGGCTACAGGATTTCCTTACTACGACTACAAAAGACTTGATGGCTATATGAATGTTCTCAAATGGCTTATGCACAACTCCAGAGGTATAAGAAGAATTGGTTCTGCAGCAATTGATTTAGCCTATGTTGCTTGCGGACGTTTTGATGCATTTTATGAGTATTCTTTAAACCCTTGGGATGTTGCCGCCGGAGCAATCATCGTTAAGGAAGCTGGAGGTTCGGTAAAGGACTTTGAAGGTGGAGAAAACTACATGTTTGGAAGAGAAATTTTGGCATCAAATTTGCACGTAGAAAGTGAGTTGTTGAATAGAATTAAACAGTCTTTTTGAGCTAAACTTAAACGCTAAAAAATGCGTAGAATAATCTTATCAAAAGTGTTAGCACTAAAAAGTATTTTTATTTCGTTTAAGAACTTACATTTTTTATTGTTATTGTTGTACATAATTAAGTTTAACGTCAAAAAATCATTCAGTATGAAAAAAATTGGTCTCATTTTTAGCGCTGTTGCATTATTAACTTCCTGCGCTATCATAAACCCAGGGGAAGTGGGTATTAAACAAACACTAGGAAAACTGCATGGCTCTCCAAAATCAGAGGGTGCTGTTTTTATTAATCCGTTTGTAACACAAGTAGTTAAAGTGCGAACAGCTACTGTAAACAGAGAGGTACGACTGAATCTGCCTTCCAAAGAAGGGTTAAACGTTAAGGCTGAAATATCAATTTTGTACCATGTTCAACCCGATAAAATTATTTCTGTTCTTCAAGAAGTTGGATTAAGCTATGAAAGAACACTTATTTTAAGTACGTTCCGTTCTTCGGCTGCTGATGTATGTGCACGATTCTTTGCAAAAGATATGCACTCAGGGAAACGGGCTGAAATTGAACACGCAATTAAAAAATTAATGATTGAACGACTCAAAGACAGAGGTGTTGTTATTGAAGGTATTCTGCTAAAGAGTATTGCACTCCCA
>MDTD01016393.1_pt1 | contig 10077 bp, 7 predicted proteins | sample 811221 | NCBI WGS metagenome assembly MDTD01 (sample SAMN05326646, study PRJNA326480) | marine metagenome | isolation source: seawater | place: Pacific Ocean: South West | collected 2011
AAAAATCCCATCCAAGCGGCCCGGAGCATGATCAGCATCTACGGCGATGACTACATGCGCCAGGTTGCCAATGAACTGAATCGAATTTTCCAATCCCAGAAAGGACTCGCGCATGATTGCACAACCCACGAATAGCACGGAACCACAGATCCAGACCACCTTCATGAACATCACACCGGACATTGCCAGCCAGTGGCTTGAGGGTAATGTCCGTAACCGTCGCATCGACCAGAGGCATGTCGAATGCCTTGCCCAGGAAATGTTGGCCGGTCGCTGGAACACCACACACCAGGGCATTGCCTTCGACACCAATGGTACGTTAGTCGATGGCCAGCACCGACTCTGGGCCATCTTGCAGGCGGGGTGTGCCATTCGTATGGCCGTGTCGTTCGGCGTTCCGGCAGGCAACATTGATGCTATCGATGGCATGAAAGCACGCAGGGTCGTGGATCGAATGTCTCTCACCGGCATGTTCGGCAGCGAAGGTGTGACGTCCTACCACGCATCAACCTTGCGTGAAATGTACCAGTGCCTCAATCCCGGTCGCAAGTTTCCGTATCACGAGGAGATGGAGTTGATGACCATGCACATCAACGCGATTCGTTTTGCGACGGCACACGTGGCGACCAAGGCCAGGGGCATTGCGGTGGCCCATGTCCGTGCGGTGATCGCGCGGGCCTGGTACTCAGTTGACCATGATCAACTGGCCCAGTTCTGCCGGGTCTTGTCCACCGGCATGCTCGAAACCACCTGCGATGCCACCATCATCAAGCTGCGTGACCAACTGATGGCAACAGGCAGCACGCGTAATCGCACAATCCAGAAGGAACTCTACGGCAAGGTGGAGCGTGTGCTGACGCACTGGCTCAACGGTGAAACCCGGTCGGTCCTGCGCCCGGTAACCAGTGAGCAATTCATGCTGCCCGAGGAGGTGGTCGATTGATACAGGCTTGTGCCCAACAACCTGTGATCACCCTGCGCCCATATCAGGCTGAAGCGGTGAACGCTGTGTATGAGCATCTGCGCTGTCGGGATGACACCCCTTGTGTTGTCATCCCGACAGCTGGGGGTAAGACACAGATACTTTCCACCATTTGCCGTGATGCGGTGCAGAAGTGGGATGGTCGCGTGCTCATCCTGGCTCATGTCAAGGAATTGATTGAGCAGGCCGTGGACAAACTGCATGTCATGGCACCCGATCTGTGGCACCAGATCGGGTGCTACTCGGCGGGGCTCAAGAGCCGGGACACCGACCATGCGATCATTGTGGCCGGGATTCAGTCGGTGTATCGCAAGGCGGCTGAGTTGGATCGCTTCGATCTGATTCTGATCGATGAAGCACACATGATTCCAACGGGTGGTTCCGGTGGCGAAGGAATGTACCGGCAATTCCTGGCTGACGCCAAGGTGGTGAATCCCAACGTTCGGCTTGTCGGTTTGACAGCAACGCCGTACCGCATGACCAGTGGAACGATTTGTGGTCCGGTCCCGGAACATCTGCTTAACCATGTGTGTTACGAGGTGGGTGTTCGTGAGTTGATTGCTCAGGGTTACCTCTGTCCGTTGGTCACCAAGGCTGGGCGTCGCAAAGCTGACACGTCCAACTTGCATATCCGTGGTGGTGAATTCATTGCTGGTGAAGTCGAAGCGTTGATGGATGACGATGGTCTTGTCCACTCAGCCTGTCACGAAATCCTTGAGCAAACACGTGATCGCCATTCGGTGCTGATCTTCGCTGCGGGAGTCAAACATGCTTTGCATGTGCAACGCATCCTGGAGGAACTGGGGCATAAGTGTGGATTCGTCTGTGGTGAAACCTTGCCCTTTGCACGGGACAAGACACTCAACGATTTTAAGAATGGCGATCTGAAATATCTGGTCAATGTCAACGTGCTGACCACTGGGTTCGATGCCCCCATCATTGATTGTGTTGTTCTTTTGCGTCCAACTAATTCCCCCGGTTTATTTTATCAATCTGTGGGGCGTGGATTCCGGTTGCACCCGGATAAAACCAACTGTCTGGTGTTGGACTTTGGTGGCAATATCCTGCGTCATGGTCCGGTCGATGCATTGCAGATTAAGGATAAGTCTGATCGCAAAGGCAGTAACGAAGCACCTGCCAAAGAATGTCCCAACTGTCAGGCATTGATCCATGCATCGTACAGCGTGTGTCCGGATTGTGGTCATGAATTTCCACCACCTGAGCGTGAAAAACATGACGGCAGTGCGTCAACAGCAGGTGTGTTGACCGGTCAGGTTACCGAAACCGATTATGACGTGGGTGAGGTGTATTACAGCATTCACACCAAGCGTGGAGCACCACCGGATCATCCCAAAACCTTGCGTGTCGATTACCGCTGTGGATTTAACGAATACCACAGCGAATGGATATGCGTCGCCCATCCCAAGGGCAGCTATGCCTGGCAGAAAGCCAGCACATGGTGGCAGGCACGATCAAACGAACCGATGCCCAGCACCGTAGAGCAAGCTGTCGAACTGGCTGAAAACGGTGCATTGGCCCAACCGTTGTCCATCACCGTGCGATCAGTCACTGGTGAAAAATTCGACCGCATTACCAATTATGAATTGGGTTCCATTCCACCACGCAATGACGGTAGCGATGAACGTGAACCCGTGGTCAGCACGGCATCGCCCGATCAACCGTGGACTCAATGGCCCGATGACGATGACATTCCTTTTTGAAAGATTAGCTTATGAATACAACATGTCTTGAAAACGATCCCGTCATCATTGATGACGAATTCCAAAGCCTGATCCCACCGTTAACGGATGAGGAACTCACGGGTTTGGAAGAGAACCTCTTACGCGACGGATGCATCGATCCACTGATCGTGTGGGCAGAACAATGCATTCTGCTGGATGGCCACAATCGTAAAGCCATCTGTGATCGGTACGGTATCGATTATGAATTGCATACGGTCAGCTTGCCTGATCGTGCAGCTGCTGCCGACTGGATTGATGCGCATCAGCTGGGGCGTCGCAATCTGACACCGGCCCAGATGAGTCTGCTACGTGGGCGGCGATACAACCGGATGAAAATGAAGTGTGGTGGAAACCGGCGATATGGTTTTACCGGTGCTTGTAATCATCAATCGAAAACAGCTGACCGGCTTGCTGGGGAATATGGTGTGTCACATGCCACCATTAGTCGCGATGCCCAATATGCTGATGCAATTGATCGTCTTGGCCTGCAACGTCAAGCGGCTCAGAATAAATTCACCGTTCCACGTAAACAAGTTGTGCGTGCGGCACGTGCTCTGCCGAAAAATGCAACAGGCCAACAAATTCGACAAGCACGTGAATCAGTTATTCAACCTTGTGCTTCCGATGTGTCGCATGTCAGTGAATGGTTTACCCCAGCGGTCTATGTCCAGCGTGCTGCTGATGTCATGGGCCGGATTGATCTTGATCCAGCATCGTGTGTTGTGGCCAATCAAATTGTTAACGCTGCTCAATATTACACCGCTGACGAAAATGGTCTGAATCTGCCATGGTTTGGTCGCGTGTTTTTAAACCCACCTTATACCAGGTCGCTCATTCAACCGTTCTGCAACAAACTGGTTGAGCAATATCAAGCAGGCCATGTCACACAGGCAATTGTTCTGGTCAACAATGCAACGGAAACTCGCTGGTTCCAGGCATTGCTGTCCGTCGCGTCAGCAGTGTGCTTCCCGGTGGGCCGTGTGCATTTCTGGCATCCGGATAAACCCACCACACCGATGCAGAGTCAGGCCGTGTTGTATCTGGGTGACAACACCGCTGGCTTTACCACAGCGTTTAATGATCTGGGCAATGTCTGCTACATCGCGCGATGACAACACCAGCATTCAATACCGATTCACTCAACCTCATGGAGATACATTATTTTATGTCCGAATCTTTACCCATTGCTCAAACCTATTTGAATACAGGCCTGTCAGTCCTGCCTGCTATTCGTGCGGAAAAACGTCCAGCCATTGGCAAGTGGAAACAATATCAGCAACGATTGCCGCTGGATGCCGAACTCAACTCCTGGCCTTTCAATGATGCCCTGTGCATCATCTGCGGCACTGTCTCCGGCAACCTGGAGATCATCGACTTCGACGGTGGCGGTGAATTGTTCCCCGCGTGGATGGATCGTATCGATCCTGATTTGCGCGATCATTTGGTGATCGAATCGACACCTTCCGGGGGGATGCATGTGATCTACCGCTGTGATGTTCCTGTCTGTGGCAATATTAAACTGGCCCAACGCAAGGTCGATGACAAGGTGCAGACTCTCATCGAAACCCGTGGTGAAGGGGGATTGTTTCTCTGTTCACCGACGCCGGGTTATGAAATGATGCAGGGAGACTTGTGCGATTTACCTGTTCTGACGGAATCACAACGCGACACGTTATTACGAACCGCATGGGAACTCAACGAGTATTTACCGCCTGTAATTGATGGTGCGAATGTCAACCAGACAGCGTCGCACAATTCGCATATGTGCCAGATGTCTTCGAACAACGGCCATTGTGCGACGGATAACTCACATAATGCCCATAGGCCCGGTGATGATTTTAACAAGCGTGGTGATGTACGTGACCTGTTACGCACGCATGGTTGGACGCTGGCAGAACCCGGCGACAATGAATACTGGCGTCGGCCTGGTAAAGACACCGGGTGGTCAGCCACGTTGAAGGACCGGGTGTTTTACGTCTTTTCCTCCAACGCTGATCCGTTTGAACCCGACCGGGGATATTCACCATTCGCTGTGTATGCATTGCTGGAACATGGCGGCGATTTTGCTGCTGCCACCAAGACGCTGGCGCTATACGGGTTCGGTGATGATCTCAATGCCGTGGACAATTCTGATGTTGACCTTTCGGGCATCCTTGCCGGTGACGATTCAGATGATTCGGAATTCGTGATTCCCGATCCTGGACCGATTCCCGAGCATCTATTCCGCGTGCCGGGATTTGTCGAGCAGTTGATGGATTTTACGCTGGCCAATGCACCGTATCCCAACGTTGGCCTGGCATTTTGCGGCGCAATGGCGTTGCAATCCTTCCTCTGTGGCCGCAAGGTTTGTGATGCCGGTGACCTGCGTCCCAACATCTATCTGCTTGCCCTGGCCAGCAGTGGGACGGGTAAGGATTTTCCTCGCAAGGTTAATTCCAGCGTTCTGTTCGAAACCAATCAAGTAGCATCACTGGGTGATAAATTTGCCAGCGGCGAAGGTATTCAGGATGCCCTGGCTCGCACCAGCGCCATGCTGTTTCAGAATGATGAAATGGATGGTGTCTTGCGCCAGATCAATATGGATCGAGAAAACCGCCGCGAGTCAATTCCCAACGTCTTGCTGACACTCTATACCTCGGCCAACGACGTTTATCCGTTGCGTGTCAAGGCTGGGCAGAAGGAAGCAAGCCATATCGATCAACCGCACCTGACGTTGTTCGGCACGGCAACGCCTCAATATTTTTACGAGTCGCTGTCCCAACGCATGCTCACCAATGGCTTCTTTGCCAGACTGATCATCGTCGATATCGGCAAGCGTGGTGAAGGCCAAACCCCCGGGAGTGCACGCAACTTACCCGAGCCGATCATCCAGATCGCACGATGGTGGGCGGAATTCCAGCCGGGCACACGGCAAGGCAATCTGATGGACATTCATCCTGAACCGCTTGTTGTGTCCCGCACACCTGAGGCAGAGGAGGCCATTGCTGATCTGCAACGCTTGACGGAACAGGAATATGACGAAGCCCATCATCGCAATGATGAGGTGGCACGTGTCGCATGGTCACGAACCCATGAAAATGCCATGAAGTTGGCACTGATTTACGCATGCAGTGTCAATCATGAAAATCCCACCATTGATATCCAAGGCGTTGAATGGGCCAAAGCATTTGCCATCCATCAAACTCGTCGCCAACTTTTCCTGGCCCAATGCTACGTTGCAGCCAATCCCTTTCATGCTGACTGCCTTAGACTGATCCGCAAGCTGCGTGAAACCACCGACCAGCAGATGGAACATAGCCCATTGCTCAAGGCCATGCACATGAAGGCAGCAGACTTTAAGGAACTGATTCAAACGCTCATGCAGCAAGGGGAATTAGCCATCATCAAGGAACCGCGTGCCGGGGCGTCCAAAGTGATTTACAAACTGATTTGATGGTTTTCATGTTTCCCACACGTTTCACAAGCTTGGGAAACATGACCCCGAATTTTGCCAAAAACTGCCTGATTTGGGCTTCACGTTTCGCACGTTTCCCACCACGTTTCACAAGGTTTTGCGAAACGTGAGAATTGAAAAAATGCCTATAAATGTAGCCTTATATTTAAACAAACACTCTCTCTTCACACATATATATAAATGTCGCGCGCAATAGTATTTTACGCCCGTGTGCGCGCGAGGGGGGTGTGTGAAAGGTGATGTGGTAAATACGATGAAAGGACACGTATGAACGATACCCCGTTTTGTCATGACTGCCGGTTCTTTGTTCCCGAAGAAATGCTCCACAACGAATTACCGGATGCCCCCGACGCTTTCTACGGAGAGATGAAAGGCGAATGCCATTGTGAATGTCCGAAGTTGGTGACGCAGGTGATCCACGATGATGGTTACACGCGACGTGAACATACCGGCCAATGGCCGACGGTTCAGGGGTTCCAATGGTGCGGGCAATTCAGATCGAAGCATCAACCCACATCATCTGGTCATCCGACACTCAAACTTACATCGTGACAACCGCAACGCATGCCCCACATCGCCACACGTTGGCGCCTGTGGCGTTCGAGCTTCGGACGTAGCAAGGAGCCGCCAAGGCCGCGGTCGGCCACAGACGGGGACCATGCAATGGTTCCTTCCCCCCTAAGGGCTTTTCGATGGCGGCGGAACGAGACGACCAGTTAGACAGACTTGCCGAAAAACGCGCCGCAAAACATTCAGTAATCAACCACCATTTTCAAAGGAAAAATATGACCACCACTCAGGACATCGTTACTTCTAACTTCAAAGTTGAACTTCGCAACATCGAAGACGTCAAACCCTATGAACGTAATCCACGTTTGAATGACAAAGCCGTGGATGCTGTGGCAGGTTCACTGTCGGAGTTTGGATTCAGGCAACCCATCGTTGTGGACGAAGACGGCGTGATCATCGCTGGCCATACGCGCTGGAAGGCAGCAACAAAACTCGGCCTTGCCAAAGTACCAGTGCATATGGCCACCGATCTGACGCCCGATCAGGTGCGTGCGTATCGCCTGGCTGACAACCGAACCGGTGAAATCGCCGAATGGGATTTGTCCATCCTGCCCATTGAAGTCAGCGAACTGCGTGAAGGTGGGTTTGATATGGACGTCCTTGCCTTTGACGAAAGTGAACTGGGGCAATTGATCAATGCAGCCCAAGGTATACGGGAAGGTTTGACCGATCCGGATTGCGTTCCCGAGCCACCGGACGATGCCATCACACAACGTGGTGACATCTGGGTGTTGGGTAACCATCGACTCATGTGTGGCGACAGCGCATCAGTGGAAGATCTGGATCGTCTGTTGGACGGCGCAACCATCCATCTTGTTAATACCGACCCGCCCTATGGGGTCCGCGTTGAACCTCGCTCCAACAATGCCATCGCTGCCGGAAAATCGTCCTTCAAACAGACGCATCATCAGAAAATGGATGCGGCACGTCACCCGGGCAAATCCAAACCCACGCAGAAAAAACTCCGCCCCAAGGATCGCCCCCTGATCAATGACTTCGTGAGTGACGAAGAATTTGATCGGCTGCTAGATGCATGGTTCGGCAACATCGCGCGTGTCCTGGCACCCGGTCGATCCTTCTATTGTTGGGGTGGCTACGCCAACTGTGCCAACTACCCGCCGTTTCTGAAAAAACACGGTCTGTATTTTTCCCAGGCAGTCATCTGGGTGAAGGAACATCCGGTGCTGACACGTAAATGTTTTATGGGGAATCACGAATGGGCATTTTTCGGGTGGCGCGAAGGTGCTGCACATAAATGGTTTGCAAAAAATAACATAGGTGATGTCTGGAGTGTGCGCAAAATTTCACCTCAGAGCATGGTGCACTTGACCGAGAAGCCTGTCGAACTGGCTGTCCGGGCCATTCAGTACTCATCTCAGCCCGGCGAAAACGTCCTTGACCTGTTCGGCGGCAGCGGGTCCACAATGATCGGTTGTGAGCAGACGGGGCGCCATGCTTATCTGATGGAACTTGATTGCCTCTACTGCGACGTGATCGTCAAGCGATGGGAGGAATTCACCGGAAAGCAAGCACAGCGCATCGCTGCCGGTACTTTCGAAGCCACGGAGGTGACCGAGTGAATGGCATTGTGTTGAGCCTTTGTGATTACACCGGCAACATCGTTGAGCCCTGGCTCAAGGCCGGGTACGAATGCTGGATCGTGGACGTGCGCCATGAGTCGGGCATTCATCGTGACCCCCGGAACAGTCGACTGGTGCGCGTCGGTGCGGATGTGCGGGACTGGCTGCCACCGCGCCAACAATATGCCATCGCGTTTGCGTTTCCACCGTGCACGCACATTGCGGTTTCAGGTGCGCGATGGTTCCGACATAAAGGATTGCGGGCGCTTTCCGAATCGATTGATATTTTCGGTGCATGCGTGCGTCTCTGCGAATGGGCTGATGCACCTTGGATGGTTGAGAATCCGGTGTCAGTGATTTCCAGTCATTATCGCAAACCGGATTACACCTTTGATCCGTGCGACTACGGTGATCCGTGGACCAAGAAAACATGTCTGTGGACAGGCAATGGTTTTGTAATGCCGCCCAAGGATCGCGTCGACCCTGTGCTGGGCAGTCTCATCATCAAGATGCCACCGTCAGAGGATCGGCAGAATCTTCGAAGTGAAACACCCAAGGGTTTTGCGGAAGCGGTGTTTGCTGCGAATAACACTGATAAAACCCCGGCAGATACCGGGGTGAAGGGGGAGGTTGTTGAATGTGCTCAGTGATCAGCCAGATGCATGAATTCAATCATGGCATCTTCATACACAATGTCCGAAGCGGGGAAGATACGGCGGTGATGGACTTCAACGCAGCCGCGTTCCTTCATGAATCCGAGTGCGACGTTGACCTGCGTGTAGGGCGCGTCGATGGCCTGGACAATTTGATCGAGGGTAGTGCCGCCTGCTGCATAGTCCTCGATGGTGTAGGCGACCTCACGAAACACGTCGCGGGAACATCGGTGGACATAGTCGCGGCTCGGCTGTTTGGGAAAAACAACGTGCATTTCCAGGTGATCGTTGATGACTTGAAAGCTGACATTGCGATGTCGATGAGGGCGTGGCATATCTTATGCTACCTGCTCTTTGATGGTAAACATACCTCGCTCAGCCTTGACGAATCGACTGCCGTCGCCCTTGGTTTTGATTTCCCTTCCGATCGCCGCGTAAAGCGTGGAGGCAGGCGTCAGCCCTTTGCCCGGTTGCCAGAGTTTCTGCTCGATGGCCTGTTCGACGATGTCCTTGCAACGCATCGGTTCTTGTTTGCCTTGAGCCAGGATATGGGCCGCTGCGCTGAGCAGGCTCATGGGCTTGTTGTCCTGATCGCCACCTGTCGCGGTGGGTTTCCGGGGGTTGGCCGTGTTGTGTTTGGGGGCGCTGGTGGTATCTGTTGTCGCCTTGGGGTTGCGTTTGCCCGGGTTGGCCACGTTGCCGACCTGTTTATCGTCGCTGGCCTTTTTGTGAATCCGTTGGACGGAGCGGATTGTGATCTGCTTGCCGGTCTTGATCGTCTTACCCAGCCAGCCTGTGCCAGAGGGATGGGTTTCGGTGATCTGTACCGGTACTTGTTTGCCAGCGAGGCCGACGAGGTATGTGACGCCGATTTGAATGTCTTCTTGTTTCATGGTGATTTTGTCCTTGTGAAAATGTGTAAACAAAAATGCTCAGCGACTTTCGCTGAGCAGGTCTTCGATTTCATGTTGTTCGCTGTGAGAGAGCGAGGTCAGTGCCTCTATCAATTGATTGCGAGTGAGTTGAAGGTCTCCTGCCATCGCCCAGTTGTCGATCTTGCCTTTGGCATTGATGCGATGCTTTTCCAGTTCGAGTT
>MDTD01115342.1_pt1 | contig 10077 bp, 10 predicted proteins | sample 811221 | NCBI WGS metagenome assembly MDTD01 (sample SAMN05326646, study PRJNA326480) | marine metagenome | isolation source: seawater | place: Pacific Ocean: South West | collected 2011
AAACACTTTTGTTTTTTTTGTTTTGCGCAATTGTAAATATTTTAAATGTTGACATACTTTCAGTTCCAAATGTGAGAATTGAACCTATTTTACAAATGCTTGTTTGCATGTTTTGTCTTTTTGGTTTGTATGTTTCTAAAAAAATAGATATCAATAAGTTTGTGGCAATAGTTTTTTTTACTTTCTCTTTTTACCTATTCATCCACTCTATCTTAATAAGTGAAATGCCGACTCTTTCATTATTAAAATCTTTCTCATTTGTATTTATTGCATCCACAATATATTTGTCATACTGTAGCTTAAGCAACAAAGATAAAAAAATTTTCATCGGGATTTTATTTTGGTCTTTATTTCTTTTAACTATATTGTCATTCTTGGGATTTGTTGCTGGTTTTGGTTATGAGGTGAATGGCACGGGTTTTCAAGGCATTCTCAATCATCCTCAAACGATGGGCTTATATTCTGGGGCACTTTTTATGTTTTGCTGTTATTTGATTTCATTAAATAGGGAAACATATGGCAATTTAATTATAATGGTACTTGGTTTTTTAGCACTGATATTGGTTTTTGCTTCTCAGTCAAGAACAGGTCTCTTGATGATAATAATCCCATCTTGTTTAGCCATAATTTATTATTCGAAACTATTATTTAATAATTTTACTTTTTTAATAAGTACTATTTTTTTTGTTTTTATAACTTTTTTATTCATAAATATATATTTAGATGAATTTATTTCGTATCTTGTAAAAGGATCGGGATCAGATAATTTTACTGATATCGCGATAGCTTCAAGAGGGCCACTTTTTTTGGCAATGTGGAACAATATTGTTGCAAATCCTGTTTTAGGCATCGGTTTTGGTGTCCCAACAGATAATATTTTTTTCAATGTTGAGGACGCTTCATCATTTGCAGGAATTATAGTTTCATATCCAATCGAAAAAGGTATTTTATTTTTTGCTTTATTTGAAGAGCTTGGATTTATAGGATTCTCTTTATTTATAATTTTGCTTATAGTTATTATATATATTTCATTAAAAACAAATATATTAGGAGCTATGTTAGGAATTTCAATTTTATCTTCTAATATAACCGAAGCAACTTTTACGTCTTTCGGAGGAGCTGGCCTAATTTTATTTATTTTTTTTACAGTGGGAGTAATGTCATTAAGAAAAAATTGAGAGTACTTATGGTAACTCCATCTATTGAGGTCATAAGTTCTGGGCCCACATATACTATGATTAACTTATCAAGTTATTTAGCAAATTCACCATCAATTAAATTCAATCTAATTACATTTGATTTCTTTGGAGCCAACAAAGATGACAATAGTTTATATCCTTTTGAAATTAGATTTAATTTACTTGGACCAAAAAGATTTGGCTTTTCATTAAAATTTATTTTATTTCTAATTAAAGAAATAAGAGCTAATGATAACTTGATTATCTACAACAACAGTCAATATTACTTACACTCAATTTCAATATTTATTCTTCGCATAATTATGAAGTTTGATTTAATTTTTTCTCCTAGAGGAAGCCTAGATAAAGTGTCATTGGAAAAAACAGGCCGGGTTTTTCTCAAGAAAGTTTTGATTAAACCATATTTATCTTTGTTAAATTTATCAGACTACATAGTCTGCACTTCTAAGCTAGAAATTCAATCAGTCTCAAGACTACTACCAGGAAAGAAAATTTTCCTATTACCAAACTCAACAAATCCTCCAGCTTTAAAAGAAATTCCAAAAAAAAATATAATCATGTACTTAGGAAGAATAGTGCCTCAGAAAGGAGTCCATGATTTAATTAATGCTTGGTGGAATAATATTGACTTAAATAAAAATTGGGAACTTTATATATATGGTAATTCAAATGATGAAAGCTATATAGGTCAATTAATTGAGAATTCTAGAGAAATAAAAAATATTAAATTTCATGGTGAAGTTTATGCTGATAAAAAATGGGAAGCAATTTCAGAAGCAAAGTACTTAGTTCTTCCGTCTTATAGTGAAAATTTCGGCAATGTTGTTATCGAAGCAATGGCATGTGGAACAGTTCCAATAACCACCAATGATATTCCATGGGATGAACTTAATGAAAATGAAGTTGGTTTTTCTTGTGACAGAAAGAACTTAAGTGAAGTTCTTTTAAATGCAGTCAAAATGCCCGATGCAGATTTCCTGAAATTATCTAAAAAAACAAGACAATATGCATTTAACAACTATCATTCTGCAAGTGTTGCCGAAAAGTTCATTAATTTTCTTTTAACTTTATAAAAAGATTATAATTACAAAATTAAAAAAATAACTTAGTAATGCTGGTTGAAAATAAAAAAATAATTAATGCCACGGTTATTATCTTAACTTATAACGAAGAGCTTCACATTAAAAGGCTCTTGGAAAACTTAGTTGGAGTATTTGAATCAATAGTAATTGTCGATTCAGGCTCAACTGATAATACCGTAAAAATAGCTGATAAATTCGGTGTAATAGTAAAGCATAACAAATGGCCTGGAGATCATGCATCTCAAATAAATTGGGCTTTAGAGAATATTAATATAAACACAGATTGGGTTATTCGAATTGATGCTGATGAAGTACTTCCAGAAGATGTAATAGTTGAATTAAGAAAAAAATTAAAAAATGCCACTCCATCAATTGGAGGATTCGAAATGAAAATAGGAAATATATTCCTAGGAAGAAAAATTAGATACGGAGGCACTTTTCCCCTCAAAATTGTTCGCGTTTGGAGAACAGGAAAGGCTTGCTGTGATGGACTATTAATGGATGAAAAAATGATAATAGATGATGATTTATCTATAGATAAAATTGATTCTGTATTTTGGAATCATAATTTGAATGGTTTTTCAGTCTGGGTCGAAAAACATAATCACTATTCAACAAAAGAAGCAATAGAACAAATACTTCGAAATCGAAAGAATCTCTATCTTCAAGGAAGAGAAGTTTCAAGTAATCCAAATATTCAACTTATAAAGAGATCATATGAAAAAAGTCCTCGCTCTATTAGGGCATTGTTGTATTTTTTATATCGTTATATTTTTAGGGGAGGGTTTCTTGATGGATTGCCGGGTTTTCTTTGGCACTTTTTTCAAGGATTTTGGTACAGACTTTTAGTTGACTCTAAGGTGATTGAGTTTGAAAATCTTTCTGGTGGTGATGACGCTGAAATGGCCAAAATTATTTCTAAATATTCAGATTTTGTCGTTAAAGCAGGTACGAAAGTAAATAGAGGAGCTAATTAAAAATGTTTAAAAATAAAGTATTGTTAATTACTGGAGGAACAGGATCCTTTGGGAATGCTGTTCTTAATAAGTTTTTAGAATCTGATATTGATGAAATTAGAATATTTAGTCGTGACGAAAAAAAACAAGATGATATGCGGAAGCGATACAGTAATACTAAACTTAAATTCTATATAGGAGATGTAAGAGATTATCAATCTGTACTAAATGTAATGAGAGGAGTTGATTACGTATTTCATGCTGCTGCATTAAAACAGGTTCCATCATGTGAGTTTTTTCCTTTGGAGGCTGTTAAAACTAATATTTTGGGAACAGAAAATGTTCTTCAAGCTGCAATTTCAAATAGTGTAGAAAAAGTTATATGTTTGAGCACAGACAAAGCAGTTTACCCTATTAATGCTATGGGTATTTCTAAGGCAATGATGGAAAAAGTTATTGTAGCAAAAGCAAGAAATAGTAAGGATACTGTAATTTGCATTACTAGATATGGAAATGTTATGGCTTCACGAGGCTCCGCCATACCTCTCTTTGTTAATCAAATTAGGAATAATGAGCCCATTACAATCACCGATCCAAATATGACTCGTTTTATGATGACTCTGGATGATGCTGTTAATCTAGTTCTATACGCATTTAAGAATGGATCTTCTGGTGATATTTTTGTTCAAAAAGCTCCTGCTGCAACTATTGAGACACTTGTTGCTAGCATAACAAAGGTTTTAGATGCACCTAACACTAAAATAGATATTATTGGAACTCGTCATGGTGAGAAATTATATGAAGTACTTCTAAGTAGAGAGGAAATGGCATGCGCAACAGATATTGATGATTATTACAAGATTTCACCAGACTTGAGAGATTTAAATTATGGAAAATATTATGATTCAGGAGATATAAGTCTCGCAGAATCAGAAGAATACACCTCTCATAATACTGAGCGCTTAGATGAAGACGGAATGATTAAATTACTAGAAAAATTAAAATTTGTTGCTGCTTTTAAAAAAGGCTCAATTATTGAGCCGGAGGAATCTTAACTTTGTCAAGATCAACCAAGGTTTTAATTACTGGCGCAAATGGTTTTATAGGCAAAAATCTTGTTACTAAATTAAGTGAATTATCAGAATTTAAAACAATAACCTATATAAGAACTGATTCAGTAGAAAGTCTATATCATAAAGTTGAAGAAGCGGACATAATTATACATTTGGCTGGGGTTAATAGACCCAAGACCAATAATAAATTTATTGAAGACAATATAGAATTAACCCAAAAAATTGTTGAAATACTCATTTCAAAAAATATAAAGATTCCAGTAATTTTTTCTTCTTCAACTCAAGTGACTTTGGATAACGAATATGGAAAAAGTAAGTTAGAAGCTGAGAACTTTCTTAAAGATTTAAATAAGAAAAATGGAAATCCTATATTAATATATAGGCTTCCAGGTGTATTTGGAAAGTGGTGCAAGCCAAACTACAATTCAGTGGTAGCAACTTTCTGCCATAACATATCTCATAGTTTACCGATTAAGATCATTGATGAGAGCAAGAACCTTAATTTAGTTCATATTGATGATGTAGCTGATTCAATGATAAAAGTTGCTTCTATTAATCAAGATGGTGTTAACTATATTAATATAGATAACGAATATAAAGTATCGATTGGTGAATTAGCTGATCTAATAAGATCTTTCAATAAAAGTCGTGATTCGCTTGAAATTGAAAGAGTCGGAGTTGGATTTACTCGAGCACTTTACTCTACATATCTATCCTATCTTCCTGTTGAAAATTTTTCTTATTCAATTCCATCTCATGACGATCAAAGAGGCTCTTTTGTTGAAATGCTTAAAACTAAAGATTCGGGACAATTTTCTTTTTTTACAGCTAAACCCGGTATAACAAGAGGTGGTCATTATCATCATGTGAAAACAGAAAAGTTTCTAGTTATAAAGGGCACTGCAAGATTTAATTTTAGGCACATCTATAATAATGAGATTCATACCTTGGAAACTTCAGGTAAAAATCCTGTTATAGTTGAAACAGTTCCAGGCTGGTCTCATGATATTAAGAATGTTGGTACTGATGACTTAATTGTAATGCTTTGGGCAAATGAGATTTTTGATAAAAATAAACCTGATACTTATTTAAAAGAGGTGAAAATTGAAAAAACTTAAAGTTATGACAGTCGTTGGAACTCGACCAGAAATTATAAGGTTAGCATGTGTAATGAGAGAGCTAGATAAACACTTTGAACATGTGATGGTACATACTGGTCAAAATTATGATTATGAATTGAATCAGATTTTTTTTGATGATTTAAAAATTCGTAGGCCAGACTACTTTCTGGAAGCTGCCGGCAAAAACGGTGCAGAGACCATAGGTAAAGTAATTATAGAGACAGATAAAATTATTGAAAAGATTTCTCCTCAAGCAGTTTTGGTATTAGGTGATACAAACAGTTGTATGGCAATTTTGCCAGCAAAAAGAAGAAAGATACCTACATTTCATATGGAAGCTGGAAATAGATGCTTTGATATGAGAGTGCCAGAAGAAATTAACCGAAGAATAGTAGATCATTTAGCAGATATAAACCTTACATATAGCACGATAGCCAGAGACTATCTTATTGAGGAGGGCTTGGCTGCTGATAGAATCATAAAAACAGGTAGCCCAATGAATGAAGTTTTAGAATTTTATAAATTTAAAATTGAAAGTTCAGACATCTTGACCCAACTAAAGCTTGAACCAAAAAATTACTTTTTAATAAGTGCTCATCGTGAAGAGAATATAGATTCTGAAATTAACTTTTCTGGATTAGTTGACATTCTGAACTCATTATCAGAAAAATATAAGCTACCTGTTATTGTTTCAACGCATCCAAGAACCATGAATCGTATACAAGATGATAATATAAAATTTCACTCAAATGTCAGACTTTTAAAACCTTTAAGTTTTTCAGATTATAATAAATTGCAAATTTCATCCAAAGCAGTTCTTTCAGATAGTGGAACAATCAATGAGGAAGCATCTATTCTTAATTTTGATGCTTTAAATATCCGAGAGGCTCATGAAAGACCAGAAGGCATGGAAGAGGCTGTTGTAATGATGGTTGGATTAAATGTAAATACAGTTTTACAAAGCCTGAACATCCTTGAAAATCAATCAAAAGATGAAAATTTATCAATTAGACAAGTAACTGATTATAGTATGCCAAATGTATCGATGAAGGTTGTTAGAATAATTCAAAGCTATACTGACTATGTAAACAGAGTAGTCTGGAAAAAATATTAAATAATTTATTTTTAAGTAATCATAAAATGCGAATTGTTTTGCTAACAGATGAGTATTTACCACAAAGTACAAGAGTGCATGCAAAAATGATGCATGAGCTTGCTTTATGTTTTGTTAAGAAAGGACACGAACCTATTGTCATAACACCAGGTAGCCCAAATCAAAATAAAAGACTGATTGAAGATCATTATGAAGGTGTAAATGTTTGGCGATTTAGATCAGATTATACAAAAGGAGTTGGAAAAATAAGAAGAGCAATAAATGAGTGGCTTTTACCAATAAGAGCTTGGTTAGCAATAAAATCAAAATTGAAAGATAAACATTTTGATATTTGTATCAATTACTCCCCTACAATTTTCTTTGGTCCACTTGCCAGTCGATTTAAAGCTAATGGAACATATATTTATTTAATTTTGAGAGATATGTTTCCACAATGGATAATTGATAATGGCTTAATAAAAGAAAGATCCATGGTTGCAAAATTCTTTCGGTATTATGAAAAATTTAATTATTCTGTTGCTGATTGTATCGGTGTGCAGTCTCGTGCGAATAAGAAACTCTTTAACAATATGTTTCCTTCTTATAAAAATGTACAAATTCTAAGAAATTGGTCCGCTACAAATCCTTTATCAAAAAGCAATTATGAAAATCAACTAAGACTCAATTTAGGCATTGTTGACAAAGTTGTTTTTTTTTATGGAGGAAATATTGGCTATGCTCAAGATATGAAGAATTTGATGAAACTTGTTAAAAAACTCAAGCATAGAAAAGAAGCACATTTTTTAATTATTGGCCAAGGAGATGAGTATCAATTAATTAAAGACCTACAAAATAAATGGAAATTAAATAATCTAACAATTATGCCTTCTATAACCCAAGATGAGTTTAGCAAAGTTCTTGCCACTGTAGATGTTGGACTATTTTCTTTATCAATTTCTCACACTGCTCATAATTTTCCAGGAAAGTTATTAGGTTATATGTTGGAATCTAAGCCAATTTTAGGTAGCGTAAATCCAGGAAATGACCTTTTAGAAATAATAAATAATTCAAATTCTGGACTGGTTTTTGTTAATGGAGAGGACGAGCAATTATTTAAAGCTGCAAATAGATTAATTGATGATTATAAATTTAGAATTCAATGTGGTTTGAATGCTAGAAAATTATTGCTGAAGGAATTTTCTGTTGATGCAATTGCTGACTCAATATTATCTCAAATTAAATAGCAGGATTTATTTTATTGTCATAAACATGTACTAAAATAAACAAATGATTCAATTTAACAATATTAGCCAAGATGCTCCTTATAAAGTTCTAAATAATTTTTATGATGATTCTTTGAAAGCAAATCAGGAAAACATAGAAGCTATATGCATTGCTTCATATTCTTCAAATACAAAGGAGGTGAATGCGAGATTTGTAAATCTAAAATTCATAAATGATAAAGAGTTTATTTTCTTCTCCAATTACAATTCACCAAAATCTAGAGATTTTGAATCTCATGATCAAATCACTGCTTTAATTCATTGGAATCGAATTAGTGTCCAAATTAGGATGAAAGCCAAAGTAGTTAAAACCAATAAAGAATTCAATAAATCATATTTTTTATCAAGAAATTCTAAAAAAAATGCATTAGCAATATCCTCAGATCAGTCTCAAGTTATAGATTCTTATGAAGCAGTGAAAGAAAATTATGACTCAACGCTTAAGAATGCTAATTTATCTGAATGTCCTAGTTATTGGGGAGGGTTTTCTTTTGTTCCTTATTACTTTGAATTTTGGGAAGGACATGAATCTAGAGTTAACAAAAGAGTGACATATGAATTTCATAATAATGAATGGCTTAAAAGGCATTTACAGCCATAAATGCTTTTATAAATTAAGCAATTAGTATAAAATTCATGAACTTAAAACTATATAATTATACTTGTAATGCAATTTTTATTAATTAAGTCTAAATCATCTCATTAATGTATCTATTTTTCGATAAATCCAATTTTTATAGGAATCTCTCATAGCTACAAAAAGACAAACAACTCCAATTAATCAAAACATTAAGGCTGCTGAAGTTATGCTAATTGATAATAATGGTGAAAAAAAGGGTATTGTTTCTTTGGATGAAGCTTTGAGTGAAGCGAAAAAGACATCCTTAGACCTTGTTCAAGTTTCATCATCTGATTCAAACCCAGTTGTTTGTAAACTCTTGGATTATGGCAAACACCTTTTTGATAAGAAAAAAAATACATCAGCCTCAAAAGTAAAATTTAAGAGAAATACTACAAAGGAGATTAAATTTAGACCTTCGACCGATGTAGGTGATTACAACATTAAATTAAAAAAGATAAAAAGCTTTATTCTTGGTGGAGATAAGACTAAAATAAGCGTCCGTTTTAGAGGTAGGGAAATTCTTAATAGCGATATGGGCTTAAATTTACTTAATAAATTACGAGATGAGTTAGAGGACATTGCTCAAGTTGACCAAGAGGCGTCCTTAGAAGGCCGTCAACTCTTAATGGTTTTATCACCTTTAAAAAAGAAAAATTGAATTAAAAAATTATTATGGGATATAAATTAAAAACACATTCTGGAGCTGCAAAACGTTTTAAGAAATCCGGTACTGCTGTTAAAAGCAAAAGTGCAAATAGAAATCATATTCTTACTAAGCAATCCACCAAGAGAAAAAGGCACAACAGAGGACTAAATAAGCTTAGCGGTACAGTACTGAAGATGGCTTCTAAACTAATAAACTAGGTAAACATATCATGCCAAGAACTACAAAATCAGTTACAGCAAAAAGTAAGCACAAAAAGATAATTAGCTCGACTAAAGGTCATTATGGTGCAAGAAGTAGATTATTTAAAACCGCAAAACAATCAAATATTAAATCAATGCAATATGCTTTTAGAGATAGAAAAAATAGGAAAAGAGCATTTAGGTCTCTTTGGATATCAAGAATAAACGCAGCTTCCAGAGATTTAGATGTTACATATTCCAGACTTCTCAAGGGAATGAAGGATAAAAATATTGAAATTGATAGAAAGATATTATCTGAAATAGCAATAAAAGATCGGTCTACTTTTGAAAAAATAGTTCAGTCTGCTATTAATTAGAATAAATGTTAAATGTCATCATTTAACAAAATCAAACCACCTAATTATTTAAAGGATTTAGGTTCTAACCATCCTATTAATCAAACTAAAGATTATTTGCTATCTGTTTTAAGTAAACTTGGCTTCGTTGAAGTATATGGACCTGAAATTGAATCTGAGGAGTTTAATTTTGATATGTTAAATATCAAAAAATCTCATCCTGCCCGACAAATGCATGATACTTTTTATATACAAAATAAATCTAAAGTATTGAGAACACATACTTCTCCTGTCCAGATTAGGACTATGCTTAATTCATCTCCACCATTTGCTTTTACATCTGCTGGAAAAGTTTACAGAAAGGATGATGATGCAACTCATCTACCTATGTTTCATCAAGTTGAGGGGATTTATATTAGTGACAATGTTAGTTTTGCCCATTTAAA
>MDTD01071835.1_pt1 | contig 10075 bp, 3 predicted proteins | sample 811221 | NCBI WGS metagenome assembly MDTD01 (sample SAMN05326646, study PRJNA326480) | marine metagenome | isolation source: seawater | place: Pacific Ocean: South West | collected 2011
AAAATAACTTTTATTGGTTTGGGTGCCCTGGATGACTTTGCACTTAATAACAGTGTTAATGATAATATAACTGACTCTAATACAATTGATTATAATAATTATATTCTAGGGAATATTCCGGTAAATGACCAGTGGAATTATACTTTCGGGATCAACTGGACACACTTTTCTAAAAGTTCTTATCAAAACATTGTTGTTAGTAGAAATATGTTGAAAAATATTGCAACAAGATACCAAGATAACATCCAAACAGAATCCAATAAAATACTTGATTACAGTTCTGCAGAGGCTGAAAACAAACTAAGATTTGAACATACCTACAATAACAATGGTTGGCGTTTTAATGTTGGATTTGGTTACGAGTATGTAAAGTATAATAATTCAACTTTTAATAAAATCACAGTACAGGGTTTTCCTGTAACAATAGATTACAGTTCTGACTTATCTTTAAGCAAAGGATCCTTGTTTTCTCAATTAAATAAGTCATTTTTAAATGATAAAATTAATTTATCCTTAGGGTTAAGGACTGACATAAACAATTATTCAAGTCAAATGATGAATCCCCTTTCCCAATTATCCCCTATGTTTTCATTTTCATATGCTTTTTCAAAATCATTTTCATTTAATGGGAATATTGCAAGATATCATCAATTGCCTGCCTACACAATTCTTGGGTTTAGAAATTTACAAGGTGAATTACTAAATCTAAATAATGATATAAAATACATACAATCAGACCAATATGTTGCTGGTTTTGAGTACATTACTGATATAAGTTCCAGAATAACTGTTGAAACATTTTACAAAGCTTACAGCAATTACCCTTTTTCATTGAATGACTCTATTTGTTTGGCTAATTTAGGTTCTGACTTTGGAGTAGTTGGCAATGAAGAGGTCGTTTCGAATTCTGAAGGAAGAGCTTATGGTTTTGAATTTTTATACCAACAAAAGCTTATAAAAGGGTTTTATGGAATTTTGGCCTATACATTTGTGAATTCTGAATTCTTAGATAAAAACAACCAATATGTTCCTACTGCTTGGGATAGCAAGCATTCTGTTTCGTTAACTGGAGGAAAGCGTTTTAAAAAGGGGTGGGAGCTTGGTTTTCGTTGGTTATTTTCTGGTGGTGTGCCTTATACTCCAGTTGATGTTCAGACTTCAAGCATCCAAAGTGTATGGGACATTAATGGTAGAGCTTTGCCAAATTACAACTTACTAAATACTGAAAGGGAATCTAATTTTCATTCTTTAAATGTTAGATTAGATAAAAAGTTTTATTTAGATAAATTCTCAATGAATTTTTACATTGACATTCAAAATATTTATGCATACAAAACAACTCAGGCTCCAATCTTATTGCTAGAAACAGATGGTAATGGAAATCCAATAACTGATCCTAATAATCCAAATAATTACAGTACAAAGTTTATTGATAATTCGACGGGAATAGTACAACCTACTATAGGCATAGTGTTAGAATTTGCGTTAAAAAAAAAGGCAAAATTTAATTAATCACTCTCACCTATTTCATGTCTACTAACATCTTCTACACCCTCAAGTTCTTTAAGTTTTTTAATTAATGAATCTAGATGAATTGTATCAAGAATCATAATTTTTATAATACCAGTGAAAAAACCATCATTAGTATCAAAAGATATACCTTTCATGTTGACATGATTTTCTTTGGAAATTATTTCTGTTATTCCATTTACAAGCCCCATGCTGTCGATTCCTAATAATTTGATAGATACCTCTCTTTCAATTAATTTTTGAGATTTCCATTTGGCTGCGATACACCTGTACGCCATTTTTGACATTAAATTTTCTGCATTTGGGCAGTTGTATCTATGGATTTTAATGCCCTCATGTATAGTTATGAAACCAAAGACTTTATCTCCCGGAATAGGAGAGCAGCATTTAGCCATTTGATAATCAAATCCTTTGAAGTTTTCTCCAATTACAATAGTATCATTTTTCTTATCTAATGAATTTATTTTAACTGACTTTTCCTCACTTGAATCCTTATCTTTTTTAACAAATGATTGTTTTATTAATAGCCCGTTTTTACTTTCAATACTTTTTATTTTAGAAAAATCAATTTTTCCTTTTGCAATTCTAAAGTAAAATTCAGTAGCTGAAGGAAGTTCAAAGTGTTTAACCAAAAAAGTTACATTTTCAGAATTAAATGTCAGATTTAACTGTTTAAATTTTCTATCTAATATTTCTTTTCCATCTTCAGCAATTTTTCTTCTTTCTTCATTAAGAGAGTATTTAATCTTTTGTTTAGCTCTTGCAGAAACAACAATTTTTAGCCAATCCTCATGAGGTTTTTGTTTAGATGAAGTAATAATTTCTAATTGATCTCCATTTTGTAATTCATAACTCAAGGGAACAAGTTTATTGTTTACCTTTCCTCCAATACATTTATTTCCAACTTCAGTGTGAATATCATAAGCGAAGTCAATTACAGTAGCTTTTGTTGGCAATACTCTTAAATCTCCCTTTGGAGTGAAAATATAAATTTCTTCTTTAAAAAGATTTAATTTGAATTCATTTACAAAGTCAATAGCGTTTGCGTCTGCACTTTCTAAAAGATCTCTAATGTCAGAAATCCATCTGTCAAATTTGTTTTCATCAGATTTTGATTCCTTGTAACGATAATGAGCGGCAAATCCTTTTTCGGCAATTAAATCCATCCTTTCAGAACGAATTTGAACTTCAACCCATTTCCCTTTAGGAGACATAACTGTTGTGTGAAGAGATTCATATCCATTTGCTCTTGGCGTTGAAATCCAATCCCTAAGTCTTTTTGGGCTTGGTTGGTAAAAGTCTGTAACAATGCTATATATTCTCCAACAATCAGGCTTTTCAAGTTCTTGAGGCGTATCAATAATAATTCTAATTGCAAATAAGTCAAAAACCTCTTCAAAAGGAATTCCTTTGGATTTCATTTTTCTCCATATAGATGAAATTGATTTTGTTCTTGTTTTAATTTTAAATACATAACCTTCTCTTTTCAGTTCCTCTTTGATTGGAGCCATAAACCGTCTGATAAATCTATTACGAACTTCTTTTGAGCTTTTAAGTTTGCTTTCAATTAGTTTAAAAATATCAGGGTCAGTATAAGTTAGTGATAGGTCTTCTAATTCTCCCTTTATAGAATAAAGACCTAGCCTGTGTGCCAATGGAGCATATAAGAATTTTGTTTCTGAAGCAATTTTGAGTTGTTTGTCTGCTCTCATACTAGAAAGCGTTCTCATATTATGTAATCTATCAGCAAGCTTTATCAATACAACTCTAAAATCGTCAGAAATTGTAAGTATCATTTTTCTGAAGTTTTCAGCCTGAACTGATGCATTTTCATCAAAAACTTCAGGAATTTTAGTCAATCCATCAATGATTTTAGAAACTTCTTTCCCAAATAAATCTTCTATATCCTTTAAGGAGATATAGGTGTCTTCAACTGTGTCATGCAGCAACGCGCAAACTACAGACCTTACATCTAAATCCATTTCATCTGCACAAATTTTAGCTACAGAAATTGGGTGATAAATATAAAGTTCACCAGATTTCCTCCGCATATCTTTATGCGCATCTAGTGCAACGTCAAAAGCTTTTCTTATTAATTTTGATTCTTTCTTTGACCTGTTCTTAACAGCGCGCATTAAACCCCTGTAGGCGTTTAATATTTCTTTACGTTCTTGTTCTAAGTTCCCATTATGTACTTTGTGGGATTTCATTTACTTAGAGGGTAATAATTTTGTTTTAACCTCTCCAAAACCTATTTTTTTGCCGTTTTTTTCACAATAACCTCTCATAATTATTGTATCATTGTCATTAATGAATTTTCTTTCAGAGCCATCATTCATTTTTAATGGTTTTGTCCCTTTCCAACTCAATTCTAACATTGATCCATAACTATCTTTTGTGGGGCCTGAAATAGTACCCGAACCCATTAAATCTCCTCGTCTTATATTGCATCCATTTACTGTATGATGGGCAAGTTGTTGTGCCATATTCCAGTACATATATTTAAAGTTAGATTTACAAATTAATGATTCTGAAGAGTTATCTGGTTCGATAGCCACTTCTAGATTAATATCATAGGATTTTTTTCCATTAAATTTTAGATAATCAAGAACTTCAGGGTCTTGTTTTGGGCCTTCAACAGCATATGGTTGAAGTGCGTCCAAAGTAACAATCCAACATGAAATAGATGAAGCAAAGTTTTTAGCGAGAAATGGTCCAAGTGGAACATACTCCCATTTTTGAATGTCTCTTGCTGACCAATCATTAAATAAGCAAAGTCCAAAAATATAATCTTCTGATTCGTTTGTGCTTATTGAATCCCCTAATGGTTTTCCATCATATGTTACAAAAGCCATTTCCAATTCAAAGTCAACCAATTTAGATGGGCCAAATGCTGGGTTAGAATCATCAGGTTTTGTCTGTCCTTTTGGTCTATGAATTGGAACTCCAGATGGGATGATAGAGCTTGCTCTTCCGTGGTATCCAACGGGAATCCAAAGCCAATTGGGTAGCAGAGCATTGTCGGGATCTCTAAACATAGTGCCTACATTAGTTGCATGCTCCTTACTTGAATAAAAATCAGTATAATCACCAATTTCTATTGGCATGCACATTTCTATTTCAGATACTGAAATAAGAGTTTGCTCAACATGGTGTTTATTTGCTTTTAAATCCTCGCATTCCAAACTTAAGAGTTTGGAAATTCTATTCCTCAAACGTCTTGTTCCTGATTTTCCTTTGGCCATTAAATTATTTAATGTATTGCTATTGAAATCATCAATAGTAAATGGAAGGTTGTCAAGGTATCCAAGAACATGAAGTGACTTTAGATCAAGTACAAAATCTCCAATTCTTATCCCAACTCTTTCATTAAGGTTATTGGTTTTAAATATTCCAAATGGTAGGTTTTGAATTGGAAATTCTGTTTCATCAGTGTAATTAACCCATGATTTTAAATCTGGATGGTTTGCCTCTATCATATTTTATTTTATTTAAACATTAAAACGGAAATGCATTAAATCTCCGTCAGCGACTATATATTCTTTTCCTTCTACTTTAAATTTTCCAGCATCTTTAACAGCAATTTCTGAACCAAATTCAACAAAGTCATTGTATTTCATAACTTCAGCTCGAATAAATCCTTTCTCAAAATCTGTATGAATTACACCAGCTGCCTGAGGAGCAGTCATTCCTTTTTTGATTGTCCATGCTTTAACTTCTTTAACACCTGCGGTGAAGTAGGTTTGAAGCTTAAGTAGCGAGTATGCTGATTTAATAAGTCTATTTACGCCAGGTTCATCAAGACTTAGTTCATCAAGAAAAAGTTTTCTTTCATCATATGTATCGAGTTCCATGATATCTGCTTCAATTTTTGCACCTACTATTAAAACTTCTGCATTTTCTTTTTTTACAGCTTCTTTTACTAAATCTACATAATTATTGCCATTTGAAACAGAGTTTTCATCTACATTACAAACGTACAAAACAGGTTTGTTTGTAATTAAGTCTAGTTTTTTAACAATGGAAATATCATCCTCTGAGAAGTTAATTTCACGTACAGAAATACCTTCTTCCAATTTGCTCTTTATCAAAATCGCTAATTCGTTTTCTTTGAGAGCATCTTTATCACCTGATTTAACAATTCTAGATAAGCTATTTATTTTTTTATCAATACTTTCAAGATCTTTAAGTTGTAATTCGATATCTATTATTTCTTTATCTCTTATTGGGTCAATTGAACCGTCGACATGAATAATATTACCATCATCAAAACATCTTAAGACATGAATAATAGCATCTGTTTCTCTAATATTTGCTAAAAACTTGTTGCCTAGACCTTCTCCTTTGGATGCTCCTTTTACCAGTCCTGCTATATCAACGATTTCCATTGTAGTTGGAATAACCTTTTCTGGTTTTACAATTTTTTCAAGTTCAATAAGTCGATTATCAGGAACTGAAATAGTTCCAATATTAGGTTCTATTGTGCAAAATGGAAAATTTGCAGATTGCGCCTTCGCATTGGATAAACAATTGAATAATGTTGATTTCCCTACGTTGGGGAGACCTACTATTCCGCACTTCAATGACATAAATATTATTTGGTTAGGCAAATATAATAAATGAGATATTTCTAATCACGTTATTACTCTTAAATATTGTGGATTATTAATTTTAGTTTACATCTTTTTTTTGTAACTTGCAAGACTGACTAAACTCATTATTTCCTTGGCAACTATTAAAGTTTTTTTTCGTCTATTATATAGGTTTATAGCTAATGTAAAGACTGAATTTATCAAAAGAGAAAAGTCTTATGGTTCCTATTCAATTGGAGTAAATTTATTTTACTCTATATTTCTTTGCGTCTCATTTTTAACTTTCAATAGTTTTAATTCTTATTCACAATGTCCTCCAAATCAAAATACTGTAATTATCAACATGACAGATACATGGGGAGATGGATGGAATGGAAACACATATACCTTGACAAATAGCGTTGGTGTTGTAGTTGCAACAGGAACGCTTCCAAATGGTGCTGTAGGATCTGATACGTGGTGCCTTCCTGATGATTGTTACACTATAACTGTTGGGGGAGGGGCTTGGCAAGGTGAGATTGGTTGGAACATTACTGTAAATGGTGGAGCTCCTGTTGCTTCAGCTACTGCTCCGAATGGGGTAGTAACTAATCAGCAAGTTTCCATAAATGCTCCTTGTTCTGTTATTCCCTCTGGTTGTGCAGCGAATTATTCAGGCCCTACAATTAGTACTTTTCCTCATTGTACAACTTTTGAAGGTTCTTATGATTGGCAACAATGTTTGGTGGATGATATTAATTGGACTCAAGATGCAGGTGGAACACCTTCTTTTAATACCGGACCTGTAAATGGTGCATTAGGTACCAATACCTATATGTATACTGAATCCTCTGGTGCAGGTTCTCCAAATAAAGTAGCAAACTTAGCTTGTGAGTATGATTTCACAGGACAATCATCAGGATGTATGTTGTTCTATTATCACATGTTTGGTGCTACAACTGGATCATTAGATGTTTTGATAAATGGTACTAGCGCTCCTGGTTTTCCTATTACTGGTCAACAGCAGGCAAATAATGCTGCTGCTTACACAGCGGTTAATATTGATTTAAGTGCGTATATGGGTCAGCCAAATGTATTGATCGAAATAATTGGTACTACTGGTACTTCTTTTACTTCTGATATAGCAATAGATGAAATTACTGTTGATGTTGGTTCTAATAACTGCTCTGCTTGTCCACCACCTCCTTCTGGATGTGCTGCAAATTATGCGGGCCCAACAATATCAGCTTTTCCTCACTGTACTACTTTTGAAGGCCCCCATGATTGGTATCAATGTCTATTTGATGATTTAAATTGGACTCAAGATGCGGGGGGGACACCATCATTTAATACTGGACCTACTACTGGTGCACTAGGAACTAATACTTATATGTATACTGAGGCATCCGGAGCTGGTTATCCTAATAAGATTGCTAATTTAGCTTGTGAGTATGATTTTTCTGGTCAATCCGCAGGGTGTCTACAGTTTTACTATCACATGTTTGGGGCGGCTACCGGTTCATTAGATGTTCTTATTAATGGAGTTAGTGCACCTGGTTTTCCTATTGTTGGTCAACAACAGGCAAATCAGGGTGATCCTTATACTGCTGTTAATTTGGATTTAGCAGCGTATATGGGGCAATCTAATGTATTGATTGAAATTATCGGAACAACAGGAACTTCATACACATCTGATATTGCTATTGATGAAATAACAGTTGATGTTGGAACCAATAGCTGTGCCTCATCTTGTAGTACAACTTCACCGTGTACAGAAAATGTTGTTGTTGTAAATATGACTGATACCTGGGGAGATGGTTGGAATGGAAATACTTACACGCTTACTAATAGTGCTGGTGTTGTCGTGGCAACCGGAACTCTTCCTACAGGTGCAGCTGGTGCAGACACCTGGTGTTTGCCAGATGATTGTTATACAATAACCGTTGGAGGCGGCTCTTGGCAAAATGAAATTGGTTGGAATATTACAGTTAATGGTGGTCCGCCAGTAGCTTCTGCAACAGCCCCAAATGGCGTTGTTACAAATGTTGATGTTCCTATTAATTCACCATGTTTTACATGTGTTATTAATTCTGTTTCTGCATTGCCTTCACCTTGTGATCCTGTTAATAGCCAATATTCTGTTTCTGGTCAAATTGATTTCTCAAATCCACCATCTTCAGGGACACTAACTGTCACTAATTCATGTGGAGGCTCACAAACTTTTAATGCTCCATTTAATTCTCCATTAAATTATAATATACCAAACTTAAACGCCAGTGGGGGGGGGTGTACAGTTACTGCCACTTTTTCTCAAAATCCAATATGTTCATTTACTCAAACATACACAGCTCCAGCAATTTGTTGTACTACAAATACTATTGCCATTGCTGTTATGGATTATAATCCAAATGCGGGTTTAAGTAATGGTAATAGTTGGAATGGAGCAACTTTTGTATTAACTGACAATAATGGTGCTACTGTAGCTACTGGTACTTTAGCTAACGGGAGTTTAGATACATTGTTTTTTTGCATACCTGATGGTTGTTATTACATGGATGTCAGTAATTCTTCAAATCCTAATGATTCTAGTCATTGGAGTGTTGTTTATAATGGTGTTCAAGTTGCTTTCGGAAACGTTCCGGCAACTAATATTTTGGTTCCAATTAATAGCATATGTGCTGGTGTAACTCCTGGTACAGCACCTTGTCAACTAACAGGTTCTGCTTCTCCAATTACTATAACCTGTGGTGATTCTTCCGTTTTGTCTGCTAATGGCAATATTACTTCTGTTTTTGATCAAGATTTTAACTCAGGTGCACCAACCGGTTGGTTATTTACTCAAACTCCTACAATTGGAAATAATACTTGCGGTGTTCCATCTCTAGATGGAAGTAATTTTTTATGGATTGGTGCTGCTGCTAGTTTTCCTAGAACGATGACTACTGTTCCGCTTGATTTATCTTGTGGTGGTGATATTTGTTTTGAAATGCGTTATGCAATTCAGGGGGGCGCTTCTCCATGTGAAGGTCCAGATTTAGCAAGTGAGGGTGTTTACCTACAATACTCAACAACTGGTCCCGGTGGGCCTTGGATTTCAATGGGTTATTGGCCGCCAACAAATGGTGGAGCTGCGACATCCCCATTTACTCAATGGCAGCAATATTGTCAATTGATTCCGCCCGGAGCTCAAACATCAGCTACTCTTCTCCGTTGGAATCAAGTTGATGCTTCAAATAATGTATTTGACCATTGGGGGCTTGATAACATTAATATAAACCCATCATTTTGTGCTAATGCTCAAATTACCTTTACTCATGATAATTATTCTTTGCCTTCAGGTGTTACTTCTGGCTCAAATCCAACTCCTGTTTATCCTACTCAAACAACGGATTATGTAATTGTGATGACTAATGGCTCAGTTGCTTGTAGTACTACAGTAACTGTTATTGTTGATACTCCTTCTGTAACTGTGAATAATGCAAATATTTGTCAGGGAGATTCTGTTGTACTTACTGCTAATGCAACTTTAACTGGAGGTACATTTACTTGGTCAAATGGTCAAACAGGTCAATCCATAACAGTCGCTCCATCTTTAACATCCACTTATACAGTTACATATACACTTGGTGGTTGCTCACCTTCAGCAATATCAACAGTAACTGTTACACCAGCTCCAACTATTAGTGTAAATGATTTAACAATATGTGATGGTCAGCAGGCAACTCTTACTGCTTCTGCTAGTCAACCTGGAGGAGTTTTTACATGGTCAAATGGTTCAAACTCTAATTCAATAAGTGTTTCCCCATCATCTACAACATCCTACAGCGTTTCTTATTCTCTTGGTTCCTGTTCAATTGATACTGCTACAGCAACTGTAACTGTTATACCTGCTGTAAATAGTACAACAAACATTACGATATGTGATGATCAATTACCATATAGCTGGAACAACTTAACGTTTACAAGTGCAGGTA
>MDTD01136514.1_pt1 | contig 10075 bp, 9 predicted proteins | sample 811221 | NCBI WGS metagenome assembly MDTD01 (sample SAMN05326646, study PRJNA326480) | marine metagenome | isolation source: seawater | place: Pacific Ocean: South West | collected 2011
ATTGTCGTAGAAGACGGTATGGAAGGATTTGAAAGAGGACGAAACCTGGACAAGCTGGGAATGAAAAGCCAAGACACGGCAGAGTTATTTTTCAACGATTTGTACGTACCGGAAGAAAACGTTCTTGGTGGTGAGGGCGCTGGCTTTTTGAATTTGGTTAACAATCTTCCCCAGGAGCGACTGTCGATAGCAATCACTGGGACAGCTTCAGCTCAAGCGGCTTTCAATTGGACTGTTGAATACGTCACTGAGCGAGAGGCATTCGGTCAGAAGGTGTCCTCCTTTCAGAACACTCGTTTTGAGTTAGCTGAGATGAAAACGGAGCTTGATCTGGCCTGGGTCTTCGTGGATCGTCAAATTCAGGCGCTCAACGAAGGGGACCTCACGGCCGAGGATGCGGCAGAAGCGAAATGGTGGTGCACCGAAATGCAGCTTCGAACAATTACTCGATGCCTCCAACTCTTCGGCGGATACGGATTTATGAATGAATTTCCGATTGCTCGCGCCTACGCGGACGCAAGGGTCCAGACCATTTATGGAGGCACGACTGAAATCATGAAAGAAATCATCGGACGTCAAATCACAGGGCGATAGTTTCCCGACTATTTGAGTCGGCTAGAGGAAGAATTTAAGGAGCATTAGTGAGTCGATCAATTGAATCTGTAGCGGTAATTGGTGCTGGAACAATGGGGGCGGGTATCGCGGCGGCGAGCGCGTCAGCTGGCTGTCGGGTCTTGATTCTCGACACAAATCCCGAAACGGTGGAAGCTGCATTGCAGCAAGTTGACGACGAAGCGCGTCACCTTGTGACCACAGGCACAGTTGGCGCAGATCTGCAAGCGGTTAGCGACTATGACTGGGTCTGCGAGGCCATAGTGGAGGATCTCGCAATCAAAAAAGACCTATTTGCCCAATTAGAAGAAATTCGGAAAGACGGATCAGTCATTTCTTCTAACACTTCGGGCATTCCCCTCAGACAAATTTCGGACGGCATGAGCGAACGATTCCGTTCCGACGTCGCCATTACCCATTTCTTTAACCCCGTTCGAGTTATGCGATTGTTTGAGCTTGTCCCAGGGGAGGACACCGATCCCGAAGTAATTGCTGCCTTCGCGCAATTCGGGGCCGAACGTCTAGGCAAAGGAGTCGTTCACGCAAAAGACACAGTTAATTTTATTGGTAACCGCATTGGCTGCTTCTTTATGTTGTCAGGCCTACATCTCGCGAAATCTTTTCTCCAAGAAGGCATGAAGCAAGAAACGATTGATGCGGTTCTTGCTGCGCCCGTTGGGCTTCCGCCGACAGGTCTCTACGGCCTTATCGATCTAATTGGCCTCGACGTAATGGAACTGGTTGGTAAGAACCTCTCGGTTAACTTGCCTGAAGCAGATGTGGGCCACCGGTACACGAGTTTCCCGCCTACTGAACAACAGATGCATGACGGTGGTCAACTGGGAAGAAAGGTTGGCGGTGGCTTTTACCGACAAACGAAATCTCCAGACGGCGAAAGAATCAAAGAAAGCTTTGACCTCCTTGATGAAGCCTGGCGACCGACAGAGGCTCCAAATCTAGGAGCGATACCAACTGAACTTGGAGAAGTGATTTTTCATGACTCCCTAGAAGGAGAGCTTGCCTGGCAAGTTTTTGGGGGGACATTGAGGTATGCGGCCGAGTTGATTCCAGAAATTGCCGACGACGTAGTGAATATCGACAATGCAATACGGTGGGGGTTCAATTGGGTTCACGGCCCGTTCGAGATGTTGGATCATTTAGGCCCGCAACGAATCCTTGATCGAATCCGTTCTGAGGGACTTCAGATACCGGCAATGTTAAAGGTGCTTGAGGACGCAGGAGCTGAATCTTTCTACCGTAATGACGGCACGGAGTATCTGGGATCTGATGGTCAGTACCACTCAGTTGGGAACTCAGCTAGCTGAAGTATCTCGCCTCACTATTGCATCCGTCATTTTTACGACGTCGCGCATTTGAGAACTGTCGTGAACTCGGATGACGTCGATACCAGCGCAGATAGCTTGCGTCACGGTAGCAGCGGTCCCAAACAGTCTCTCTTCTACATCAGCACCTAACACCGTGCCGATTGAGGACTTTCTTGAAGTTCCGATGAGTAATGGAAGCTCTCGAGACGTCAGCTCGTTGAGACGGCGGAGGATCTCCAAATTCTGTTCCACGGTCCAACCGAATCCGAACCCGGGATCAAGAATTACCTGCGAAAGGTCGATGTTGTTAGCGGCGCACACTGACAGACTTGCGGCGAACCCGGCGCCGATGTCGCCGATCACATCGTGATGTTCGCGACCGCGTTGGTTGTGCATCAATACCACGCCCACATTTCGTTCTGCGACTAGCAACGAAAGACCAGGATCAGCCAAAAAGCCAGAGATGTCGTTCACCACTGTGGCCCCAGCATCCAAAGCGGCCTCGGCGACTTCCGCCCATGTTGTGTCGATTGAGATGGGCAGATCAACCTCGGAACTAATTGCCTCAATAATGGGAACCACTCGGCTCTTCTCAATTGATATTGGAGTAGGAGTAGCGCCTGGGCGAGATGACGCGCCGCCCACGTCAATGATGTCCATTCCATCAGCTTGAAACTTTTGTGCCAGAGCTACTGCTTGTTCCACTTGCCCCGCTACACCGTCACCCGAAAATGAATCGTCGGTCGCGTTGACGACTCCCATCATGTGGGTCTTGGTACCCCAACGCCACGAGTTGCCACGGCCCGCGTCGAACTCCGGTGCCGTATAGATGCGATTAATGGGCCACACCAGAAGCTCCGCGCCAGTCAAGTCAACGGTTCAAGGCTGACAACAAATTGGTGGCAGCATCGCGCATGCCTTGCATACCTGGGGTCGCGGGGAGATCTTCCACTGTTGATAACGCTCGATCCACGAAATTTTGAGCGGTTTCGATGGATGACGCGATTTCTGGTCCCTTTACCACCGCGGTTCGAGCTTGATCTCTCGTCTTCTCGTCTAGTGGCCCGCCGAGCAGCTCTTTCACGGGGTCACCGGATGCGATCATTCGTATGACGGGAAGGGTGTAAACACCCTCACGAATGTCGTTACCGGAGGGTTTGCCAAGTTCCTCGTCAGTTGCAACGAGATCAAGGATGTCATCAACGACCTGAAAGGCCATCCCATATGCGTGACCGAATTCCGTCAACTTGTTTATGACGTCTCGCTCGGCGCCACCAACGATTCCACCGATTCGACACGAGGTTGCATATAACTCTGCAGTTTTTCCTGCGATTGCCTGTAGGTATTGTTCTTCGTTTCGTGTGACGTCGTAGATCAACTGAAGCTCACGGACTTGGCCTTCACAAAGACGGCCAATCGTTGCTGCTAACAACTCAGCAACTTCTGTTCCCAATGACGCCGCTAGTTCGGAAGCCTTTGCCAGCAAAAAGTCGCCCGCGAGGATGGCAGTGAGATTTCCCCATCGGTGATTCACTGCCTCAATTCCCCGACGAGTTTCTGCTTCGTCCATGACGTCATCGTGATACAACGAACCCAAATGGACTAACTCAACCGCTACTCCTCCGCGGACCATCTCCTCAGTCAACCTGTCTGACGCGTCGCCTGCAGGATCCAAAGCCAAAGCGGATGCGATCAGAAAAGCGGGCCTCAGCCGCTTCCCTCCCGCAGGTATGAGATGGGAGGCCACCTCGGTGAGAAAGTCGTCGTCAGTCTTTGCTGCCGCTCGTAAGGCCTCTTCCACGCGACTCAGATCAGTAGCCGCATCGGTTCGATATTGGAGAGGAGTAAGAGAAACCACAATGCAAACCTAACTGGAAAGCTAAACGACGACTCCATCTCAGGTGAAACCATGCTGTTCTACACCGGAATTTTACGTTTTATCGAACTTTGCCCCACAGGTGCGGTGAGACAGGGGCCTTCTCCCGGTTACACTCCATTCACGCCCGTGAGTCGTGGGCACACTTGCCTCCTGGAGGATTCAGTGTTTGAAAGGTTTACCGACCGAGCTCGTCGAGTTGTTGTGCTTGCCCAAGAAGAAGCGCGACTTCTCAATCACAATTACATCGGCACCGAGCACATCCTTTTAGGGTTGATTCACGAGGGCGAAGGTGTTGCCGCTAAAGCTCTCGAATCCTTGGGGATCTCGCTAGAAGCGGTACGAAGCCAAGTAGAGGAGATAATCGGTCAAGGCGGATCATCACCGAGCGGCCATATTCCTTTCACCCCCCGCGCTAAGAAAGTGCTCGAACTATCCCTACGCGAGGCTCTGCAGCTAGGACACAACTACATCGGCACTGAACACATTCTCTTAGGCCTCATTCGTGAAGGGGAAGGAGTTGCAGCCCAGGTTTTGGTGAAACTAGGAGCCGACCTCTCCCGAGTACGACAGCAAGTCATTCAGTTGCTGTCGGGATACAGCGGATCAGCCTCGGGAGAAGGCTCTGAGCCAGGCAAAGAAACTGTTGGAGGCTCGGCAGAACGCGGGGACGGGCCGCAGGGCGGCTCCGCGATATTGGATCAATTCGGCCGCAATCTCACTCAAAATGCTCGCGATAAGGCTCTCGACCCTGTAATCGGAAGAATGCGTGAAACCGAACGGGTTATGCAAGTGCTGTCCCGACGAACAAAAAACAATCCTGTTCTGATCGGCGAGCCTGGCGTTGGTAAGACAGCCATTGTTGAAGGGCTTGCGCAAAAGATCGTCGCTGGTGAAGTCCCGGAAACGTTACGAGCCAAGCAGCTCTACACGCTTGACTTAGGTGCACTGGTAGCCGGATCAAGGTACCGCGGAGACTTCGAAGAACGACTGAAGAAAGTACTTAAAGAAATCAAAACTCGCGGGGACATCATTTTGTTCATTGATGAGCTCCACACACTCGTCGGTGCTGGTGCAGCAGAAGGCGCGATTGACGCTGCATCCATATTGAAGCCCATGCTTGCCCGAGGCGAGCTTCAGACCATCGGTGCTACGACGCTGGAGGAGTACAGGAAATATTTAGAAAAGGACGCGGCTTTAGAACGCAGGTTCCAACCGATACGAGTTGAAGAACCAACGCTTAGCCACACGATTGAAATTCTCAAAGGTCTACGAGACCGATACGAGTCTCACCATCGGGTCACCATCACTGATCAAGCTCTAGTAGCGGCGGCCAACCTGGCCGACCGATACATAGCTGACCGCCATTTGCCAGATAAAGCGATAGACCTCATTGATGAAGCAGGTTCGCGTCTTCGTATAAAGCGAATGGATACGCCCCCTGACTACAAAGAGATTGAAAACAAGATCGCGGAAGTAGTCGAAAAGAAAAAGCAAGCAGTCGAAGATCAAGATTTCGAACTGGCAGGTTCATTACGCGACGAAGAGAAAAACCTGCTCGATCGTCGGACAGAGTTGATGGAGCAAGTCAAGTCCGAAGGTGTCGATCTTTTCGATGAAGTAGATGAAGAAGCGATAGCTGAAGTGCTTTCGATCTGGACCGGAATTCCGGTGTACAAGCTGACGGAAGAGGAAACTCAGAAGTTGCTGAAGATGGAAGACGAACTCCACAAGCGAGTGATTGGCCAACAAGACGCCATAACAGCTGTCAGCCAAGCAATTCGCAGAACACGTGCTGGCTTAAAGGACCCGAAAAGACCGGGTGGGTCATTTATCTTCCTTGGACCTTCGGGAGTCGGGAAAACAGAACTCGCGAAGACCCTGGCAGAGTTCCTATTTGGCGACGAAGACGCCTTGATCAGTCTCGACATGTCGGAATATATGGAGAAGCACACTGTCAGTCGGCTCGTCGGATCTCCCCCCGGGTATGTCGGCTATGAAGAAGGCGGACAACTTACAGAAGCGGTACGCCGCCGTCCGTTCTCAGTAGTGCTCTTTGACGAGGTCGAAAAAGCTCATCCCGACGTCTTCAACACCCTTCTTCAAATTCTTGAAGAAGGTCGATTAACTGATGCCCAAGGCCGCTCGGTCGACTTCCGAAACACGGTATTGATCATGACCTCCAACCTGGGAACGGCTGACCTTCGCAGGGCCAACGTCGGATTCACGAAGAACGATGAAGCCATGAGCTATGAGCGCATGAAGGAAACGGTCAATGATGCCCTCAAAGCACATTTCCGGCCGGAGTTCTTGAACCGTGTCGATGACACCATCGTCTTCCACGAACTATCCATGGATGAGGTAACTGAGATTGTCGACCTGATGATTGCGAGAACCTCAGAACAACTCCGAGCGCAAGGGCTCGGGCTCGAACTCACCGATTCGGCCAAGAATTGGCTTGCTCGTAAGGGATACGACCCGACGTTGGGTGCTCGACCGCTGCGACGCGCCATTCAACGCTATGTAGAGGACGCATTGTCCGAACGAATTCTGTACAAGGAATTCCACGCTGGCCAGATAGTCGTTGTTGACGCCGACGAAGAGTCCGACGAAATAGTGTTCACGTCGATGGATGGGTTCGATCCTGGACCCGTGGAGCTAGAAGACGCCTCCACCTCGGAGTAAAGCAAATTAACGATATTCGTGACCAGTCTTCGTTACTTGTCACATAACGAATGAATTTAAATACCTGCCACTTGTTTCGAAATAGCGTTGAATAGTGCCAGAGTGTTGCTGTGCAAATCACATGGTCGATCGTTTTAGCTGCCGGGCTGGGTTCTCGGTTCGGAGCAAACAAGCAGCTGGCGGTGTTAGGACACCAGCGTGTTGTTGAGTGGAGCATTGAAGCAGCACGAGTATCAAGCCATGGGGTCATTCTCGTCATTAACTCCGAAAACATTGAAGACGCCGCCACCCTCAACGCCGACATTGTTGTAACCGGTGGAAACAGCCGAGGGGAATCGGTGCGCAACGGACTTAAAGCTTTGCCGGATTTAGCCACGATTGTCGTTGTTCACGATGCGGCGAGGCCCGGAGCATCGACAAAGCTATTTGAGTCTGTCATTAACGCGGTCGAAGCCGGCGCAGACGCGGCCGTGCCGGGAATAGCTATACCGGACACCCTTAAACAAGTGCAGGACGGACCTAGCGGCAAAGAAGTCAAATGCACGTTGGACCGTGAGACAATCATGGCGATTCAAACTCCACAGGCGTTTAACCGGAAGATGTTGGAAGCAGCACACGCAGACACTCGAGAAGCCACTGACGACGCGGCGTTAATCGAAGCAATTGGCGGCACTGTTGAGGTGGTTCCAGGCGACGCAACGGCCATCAAAATCACCGAACCAAGCGATCTTGTCATTGCAGCAGAGCTGATGGGATTGAATCAATGATGCGCATTGGTCAGGGATACGACGCGCACGGGTGGGCCGAGGACGACAGGCCTCTCGTTATAGGTGGAATCACATTCACCGACAAGCGCGGTCTTGATGGTCACAGCGATGGTGATGTTGTCACCCACGCAATCATGGACGCGATGCTTAGTGCAGCAGGCCTCGGTGATATAGGTCAGACATTTCCGGACACTTCTGAGGAACTTGATGGCGCAAATAGTCTTCAACTTTTAAGAGAAACAGCGGAGATGCTCCGTGACGCTGGGTGGGTACTAGTAAACGCTGACTGTACGGTCGTAACCGACACTCCGCAGATAGCGCCAGTCAAAAAGCAAATGGAAGCTGGTCTTTCTGACGCAGCTGGGGGCGTAGTCACGGTTTGCGGGAAACGGACCGAAGGTATAGGTGCTTTAGGGAGAGGCGAAGGTGTCGTCGCCTTAGCGGTTGCTTTGCTGGAGCAAAAGTGAATAAACCCCAAAATCGGTCGAAAGGAACCAAAGCACGTTCGACTTCTGGAGCGAGAGGACAGAAGAGACCGAAATCCTCGGCGCGACCGGGACCTTCGAGAAGCGGAGCTCAGAGAAATAAAAGCCGTGGATCGAGCAGATCAGGGACGACAACGTCCAAGCGCGATGGTTTAGGCGGCGACCATGTCGAAGGACGACAAGCGGTACGCGAGTTGTTGCGCGCGGGCACCCGACGAACACAACAAGTTCTTATTAGTGAGGACGTGTACGACACAGCAGTCTTAGCGGAGATAGCAGATCTCTGTGAAGAGCGACGAGTTCCACTTCGACAACTCAGCAAAAGAAAGCTTGACGACTATGCATTAACTGAGTCTCACCAAGGTGTCATTGCCCAAGCCGAGCCGATTAGTCCGGTGGCACTTGAGACGCTTATTGCGGAAAATCCAAAGAAGTTGCCGATGGTTGTCGCTCTGGATGGCGTCACCGACCCGCGAAATCTTGGTGCTGTGCTGAGAACAGCGGAGGTCGCTGGAGTTACCGGTGTCGTCTTGCCTCGCCATAGGGCGGCTCGTCTTACACCAGCGGCGGTTAAAGCCGCAGCCGGCGCCGTCGAACATTTGCCAATAGCGCTAGTCGCTGGGCTCCCGGCCGCTATAAAACAAATGTCGGACAAGGGCCTTTGGGTCGTAGGCCTTGATGAGAGCGCCCGAACATCTATCTACGACATGCGAGTAGCGACGGAACCGTTAACGGTCGTCCTCGGAGCTGAAGGAGAAGGAATATCGCATCTCATCAAGCAGCGATGCGACCAACTTGTGGCGATTCCCCAAACGGGCCAGATTGGATCACTCAATGTTTCCAATGCAGCGGCTATAACAATCTATGAAATCAAGCGTCAGAGAGAAATCAGCTAGAGAACGACATCACTAACACCAGTTTGGGGTTTACGCTAGGCGTGCACGGCCCGAGTAGCTCAACGGCTAGAGCACCGCTCTTGTAAAGCGGGGGTTGTGGGTTCGATTCCCACCTCGGGCTCCGTGACATCGGAAGGAAGAAGACAACAGTGGAAGAATCGTCTCACCAGAAACTGAGTCAACGCGACCTGGACATTCTTGAATTCGAACAGTCATGGTGGGAATCAGATGTCCCGAAAGATCAAGCCGTAAGAGAACAGTTTCAGCTAACCGAATCCGAATATGCGCTAGTGCTAGACGAACTCATTGCCTCCGATGAGGCTTTGGTTGCGGAACCGCTGCTGGTACGTCGATTAAGACGGATGCGTGATCGCCGACGTCAAGAACACACAGCGCGTCGTACAGCCGACCAGGAGGTCGCCCGATGAACGGTCCAATGTCAAGACCAAATAATGCCGCTGCAATAAGAGGAGCCCTCTTGGTGGTTGTCGCAGTTGTCGTGGGGATATACCTGCTTCGTGGAACCGACACTCCCACGCTGGACTCGGTACCCGCAGCAAGCCCGACGACGCTACAGTCCGCGTCGAATGACGCGCTAGATGAAGCAGATGCCGCTGACGCGGCGACAGCGACCACCTTGCCGGGCATCAGCGTGGCAACCTCTGCTCCCGAACAGGATGAACAAGATGAGACTTCTGATTCGGGATCGATGGTGGGTTTCGAAGGTCGACCTAATAACGAGGTTTCAGTTCAGGTAGCGAATTCGACCACAGTCAGGGGAGCAGCAGGACGTACCACGGACACTCTCAAAACCAAGGGCTTCATCACCAAAACTCCGATCAATATGAAAGGCACCGCCCTAGATCGGACGCGGGTTTACTATCAGCCAGGCTCGATTATTGAGGCCGGAGATATCGCTTCTTTGCTTGGGTTAGATCCCGATAACGACACGTTCAAGATGCCCACCGACTTGAGCGCGTTCCCGGATGTCGAAGATCCCCACATTCTCATCGCTCTAGGTATAGATACGGCTAGCGCAGAGTAATTCGATAGCGCCTGACTTTTCCTTGCGCATCATCGTTTGCCCCGACAAATTCCGTGGTACGGCAACTGCCGCACAAGCGGCCCAAGCGTTAGCCGAAGGAATCTCGCGTTCTCAACGAGATGTAGTAACTATGCCCCTAGCTGACGGAGGAGAGGGAACCCTCGACGCGTTAGGGGGCTCCAATCGTGTTTCCCAAGTCACGGGCCCTTTAGGAGATCCTGTCCAAGCTAGGTGGCGAATTTCGGGAGACGTAGCGGTTATCGAGATGGCTGAGGCAAGTGGTTTGTTGCTCGCCGGTGGACCTCAACACAACGACCCCTTGGCAGCTAGCACTCTTGGAACTGGAGAAGTCATTTTGGAAGCTAGGACTTCTGGGGCGAGGCG
>MDTD01132863.1_pt1 | contig 10074 bp, 10 predicted proteins | sample 811221 | NCBI WGS metagenome assembly MDTD01 (sample SAMN05326646, study PRJNA326480) | marine metagenome | isolation source: seawater | place: Pacific Ocean: South West | collected 2011
CTAACTCATTCCCCAAATTATTATCCCCCAAAAAACTAGCTCCCCAACCTGCATGATTGGCGGGGCTGTCAACTACTTTATAGCGGTCAGCACCATTAGAGGTGTAATTATATTCCCATGAGAAAGTGGGAATTGTCGGGGCTATGCCATTAACTCCGAATGTTACAGCCGTTCCAACGGGGACATCAGTGTTCAGCCAGCCGAAAAAATGATAGTAACTGCCATTTGCTTCAGGTGTTGTATAAGCCGGATAATTGGCCGCTAAATACGAGTTTTGAGATGGTTTCTCATCGCTCAACGCAGCTGGCTCAAACCTTACAGATATAGGCCAGGAAATCTTGATTTCCGGGTGATAATCTTTGCGAGTGAAAGTTGTTTGGCCGGATACATTGGCGATTCGGCAATAATCATGCCCTAACCCCCACGCCAGATTATCTATAGGATCAATAGAGATAAAAGTACTTCCTTCACGAAATCCGAAACTGGACGAAGCAAAAAAATCATCATCGGAAAACGCTACCGCAGATGCTCCCATAATATGATTATGCATGATGGTTTTTGCTTCGTCAAAAGTAGGTAGAGGCAAATCAAAATAATGTTCCCAATAAGAGGTGTAATATGTTCCGCTTGAGGCTGAGCTTAATGTAAAAAAATCATCCATATATAAATTCCCAACCGGCAAATATAACAATAGATTTATTATTTTTTTGACCTGTTTAAACCATGGTTGGTAAAGGATTGGATGAAGTATTTGTTTATCTATATAAATGCGTTCTTCGCCGATATATTCATATATGGATTCAAGCGTCCAATTGGACTGAGGTGTTACCAGATTATAGCCATCATCAACTTCAAGGAACTCCGGAATCAAATCAGTTAACCTATCATCCACCTCTTTCAATAAATATGCCGCATTTCCGCATGAAGATAAAATCTGCGGTGTTTCTATAGAAACCAACCCGGTCACTTCGCAACGTTCGCTAATAGCTTTGGTCAGAGCGGCTACTTGTGGCCAATTCTGTATAGAATTATAATCATTCCAACCCATTACGGCAACCACAAATTATATTTGGACAGATAAATCGTACCCTCATCCCAATCTTGGTTAATTCCGGTGCTAGACGATGCTGAACCGATATGTATATAAAATTCATTTTCTGCCGGCGTGGGATATATTTCTTCTACAATCTCAAGCGTGAATGATTCTGATTCACCCTCACGAACATAAGTTGTCTTTTGCCAGAAATTGGGAGTTTGATTAGTTGTTGTAAATACCGCAAGCTGTTTTTGTGTAGATCCTGCTATAACCGTACCGCAAAACGCAGATTCTGGATCCGCTCCATTAATTACACTGTATCCGGTATCTGTTTTAACAATAAGGAATTCTCCATTATATGAGCTCCCGCCGCTACCGCTATTTTCAGAAGAAGCACTGATCTTGCAGCCATCTTTACCGGTTTCTATCTGAATATTAGCTCCCTCTTTGGGCTTGTTGCGCTTTATTTCTTCCCAAAGGAATTTTACGGCTTCACGCCAATTATTGAAGGTTTTCACTGATCATGCCTCGCTGATTTCAAAATATGCGGCATTCCAGGTCTGAGATCCTGGGGTATCCATATAGACCCGGGTAAGCTTTATCCAGGGATCACCATTATTATCATATTCCTGCTCTGTTGACTGATCTAAAACCCGCCAGGAGTTACCATATCCATTAACCGATCCGGATATGATTTTATTTTGAGTCAGCCAGGTTAAAAGGGCTCCAGTACGGTCCTTTACATTGCCTTTGACATATTTGATATGTTCAAGTACTGCGCATTTGACTGTTTTATTAATATTTTTCTTCTCTAACTCACTGGATACAGTAAAAGGACAGTCTCTTGACGCGACCCAACTGCCAGGTTTTATTTTATTTGCATAATCCCATATACCATCTTTCCCCATTGCATATCCACACATATCCGGAGACAAACGAAAAGATTCAGTCCCAACATTATAAAGATTAACCTTTCCAAGGTTTGAACGATCTATTTGTAATGAAGAAGAACTTGAGCTGTCAACAGATGAATTAATATCTTTTGACTCAATCGTATATTCCCACTCATTTTCAGATATTTGTATCTGGGAAACCGACTGAGCAATAAAATTCTCCTGTCCCGTCCAATCTTCCGCAGATAATCCGGCAATTTCTTCAAATTCTTCTTTTGAATCAGCCGCAACCTGCCAGCGTCCGGTATATACAACCTCCCGTATTGGATCCCCTTTGCTATCATTCCTGACAAAATTTTCCCGTCGGGATATTTCAATCAGGCGAACCCCAATATGTTTTGCTTCCAGGGTTATCTCATAGCCGATCTTGCCAATGTTACTTGAAGAAAAACTGGTAATTTTATATCCACTACCGGCCCATGCCGCATCTGAATTAACTGCATTATTTGCCCGAAATTCTTCATAAGCATCAACAGAGACCTGCCACCGACCGGTAGCGGTTTTCTCGCGCTTTTCATTTTCACGATGAGTTACCAAACCGAGCATGACGGTTGACATATCCCTGGCGGTAATCTGAACTTCATATTGTGCTAAATCACTATGCCCGGAATCAACCTCTTTTTTATTGATTGAAAGACACATGCAAGCAGCCCCGGCCCAGGCTATAACATCATTTTGCTGAGGCAGCCATCCATCAATATTGTCAGCATGGATTTTAAAAGTAGCGCTGTAGGTTTTTTCACCATTATCCTCAATCTGTTCATCTACGCCAGAGATCATTAATGCTTCGGTTTCTTTACGGACGGCATTAAAGGTAACTTCAGCTATCCATTGACCGGTGTAATTTACTGAATAATCGGTAATAAGATAATCAGCATTGATATGTGAAGCGGTTGGATCCTCTGCAGCATCACGAAGTTGGCCATTAGTTGAATTTGCCCAGGCTTCAATATCATTAGAAAAAGTATCCCAATTTTCGATCCCTCCAACATCGGGTATGACCTCCCATACAACGGTACGTACAATCCTACCACGGCTGTCAATATTAAAATTTATATTATTTTTAAGGCAGATACGCATTCTTTAATCCTTTTTATTGAGTTTAAAGAATGCGGAAAGTGTCAACTGAAAATTTAATTCAAGACTAGAGGTTCACCATTTGAAAGCTTTTCCAACTTTTCAATGATTGTTTCCATTTTCTTGGTTACATCTGTAAGTTTTGCATCATCTTTCGCCTGTTTACGTTCCATGAGTGTAGTGAATCGTTGGAATGCTATTTGTTCACGATCATTTGTACTACCAAGTTTTTTATCCCTCATTGCATTTGCCAGTATCTTTTGATATTCTTTCCGTTCTTCAGGAGTAGATACTTTGAGGTAATCTCTTATCTGGCTACGATCAGAGCCGGCGCGACCACCATCACGATCAAGAATAGCCTGACGAACCCTATATCCTTTCCTTAACTGCTGTAATTGATAAAGAGGATCCTTTTTTTGCTTTTCTTTAACATAATCTTTATCAAGCTGTTTTTTCCGTTCTATGGCCTGGCGGTAAAGCTGAACTTCTTCATTGTATTTATCAATGAGTTTGTCGCGCTCTTTGGTTGATCCGGTCCGGATAGCTTCTTCTTTGAGCTTTTCAATTTCATCAAGGGTTTGTTTCCGCAATTCAATTTCTTTTTTGGCTGTTTTGATTTTGTCCTGGGTATCAAACTTATTGTCATCCATGAAAAGCATTGACTTCCAGGCATTCAAAGCAGATGCCTGATTCTTCTGCAACCCCTCGAGTCCGGAATATTTTGCTTTAAAGGCCGCAAGACGCTTAGCCGCTTCTTCGCGCCGCTTCTTCATCTGCTCCATGATCTTATTGTTTACAGCTAACCCGGGATCATCAACATTATGATTATTTACCTGATCATACCTCTTGAAAACTTCAGTATATGCCTGTCCGGAGATCTTAGTGTTTTTACTGAAAAATCTTCGTCTGATATTTTCATATTCTTCAGCAGATACTTTTCCCTCTTTTCTAAGCCAATCCAATCTTTGGTAAAAATAATTTTTCCGTCTTTGATGACTTCTTTGTTCAGAAGCAGTCTGGAAAGAATTGAGTTTATTTTGATAATCTGAAACCTTTTCCAATTCTTCCGCTTGATCGGATTCTTTCAAAAATTTATCATAAAGCCAATTTCCGGCCTTATAGCCTCCATAGCCGGTAGCGGCAACCAAGCCGATATTACCCGCAGCCATTTTTGCAGCAGAACCAAGGGTTTTAGCCGCGCCGGCCGCAACCAGCCAGGATTTTGATAACAATGACGCTCTTGCAGCCGCTTGCGGAGTTAATTTTCCCAAGGAATTTACACTATTTTTTAATCCTACTAAGGTCCCATTACTAGCATACAGTGCGGTATTCATTTTTTTTGCATTTTGAGTAAATGCATCAAACGTTGTATTGGTTTGTTGTAATCGTGTTCTAAGTAACGCATTAGCAGATATAGCTTTATTATTAGCATTCATCGCTATTGTATTAGCAGAGATGGCCCCGGTAGCCTTCAGGAGCGCTCCAGGTACTCTGACAAGCTGAATAAGCCACTTCCCGGTTTGCCAAACCATTACACCCGTCACAGCACCGGCAATAACCATAGCGCCGCGGTTCTGAGCCACCCATGATATCATTTCAGCTATTTTGCGCGAAACCGGGTCTATGGCATCGGAAAGATCAATCAAAGATTTATTCCAATCAACCATAGCATTACGCCAGGATTGACCAGTGGTTTTGACTTTAACCTCAAAAGCTTCTAAACTTGTGCCGGCTTTATCTTTGAATTTCTCAAGGATGTCACCAAACTTTTCTCCTTGCTCTCCAGCTAATTGTGCAGCAACTCTGAAAGCCCGAACATTTCCAAACATAGCGCTTAAAGCTTCAACATTATCCCCGGCTTTTTCTTCAATTTCTTTAAATGATTCAACTAATCCTTTTGACTTTAATGCTGAAGCTGTCAATTCAATACCTAATTCAGCCGCTACTTCCTTAGCTTCTTTGGTTGGACTGACAAAAGCAAGTATAGATTGATTTAATCCTACTATCGCTTGAGACGTGGGCATTATCTGTGTGAGAGTAGCCAAGCCTGAACCCAATTCATCGAGAGAAATGCCTGCTTGTGACGCAGTTCCAACGATCATCCCTAATCCCTGGGCTAATTCTGGGCCAACAGCTTTACCCTGCTTGACAATCTGATAAAACCAATCATTGATCATGCCGGCATCTTTGATGGCCAGACCATAAGAATTGATTGTAGTGGTTGCCGCATCCATGTACGGAACCTGTTCAGATCCTACGGCCTTGGCTCCCCGGCTCATGGACGCTGTAAACCTGACAAGATCCCGTTCAGTGCCGCGCATACCGGCAGAATAAGCATAATAGAAGCTATTGGCAAGGTTGGTTGATTTGCCGAGGTTGGCATTTAATCCAAGCAGATTGCGGCGAACCTTACCCATATCCAGATTATCCGCGATGCTCTGGATATTCGCCATTTCATCACCGAATTCCATTCCGGCTTTTGCTGCATCCTTGAAAAGCTTATATGCCCCGTAAACGCCAAGCGCACGGGTCATAATCTGCTTGACCTGCATCATGGTTGCATTGGTCCGGCCATGAAGCTGGTTCAAAGTTCCGAAATACTGGGAACCATCGAGAACGACTGCACTGCCTACTGTACCGAGATCAAACATTTTATCCTATACCCTTTTTATGTAAGTCGAAGGCTGTCAATTTCTCAACTGATTTAACTTGCACCTTGCCGGCCGCAATCTCTTTGGAAAGTTCTTTTGCCCGTTGCATGGTTTCGGCTGAAGGAACCGGTTTGTCAGGATCCGGAAGTTCAAATACATACTGGCCACGGACCGCTTCAAGTTCTTTAATTGAATGGTCTCCAACCGCACAGGAAACCGCTTCAAATACGCTGATTGCTTCGTCTGCTTGAGTTCTTAAAGCCAGATCAGCAAGTTCCATGAAAACGGAATAAGGTTCTTTGAGAAGGGAATCAACGGTGTATCCGCTGAATTGTTTAAGAATGCGGGCCGCCAGAAACTGGTAATCGACCCGCTTGCGAGTTACTTTTTTTTCGTGTCAACTTCTTCGCTGCTGTAGGAATCTTCTTCCTTATCGCCATAAGCCAGATAGTTGGCCAGGGCAACAGCATCATCATAAGAAAGCCGGAAAAGATCATTATAAACTTCTTCCGGAAGATAAGGCTTGATAACAACAAAGATGCGGTCGCGAGCTTCGATCATGCGTTTGCCGGACAATACCATCATGTCCTCCGCTTCTTCAGCGGTCATTTCCTGCAGATCGGTAATAATAATCTCGTTGCCCTGATCATCTTTATGGGTGACCTGGGTTTCTTTTCTGATGATGGCGGCGGTACTTTCAATTATATCATTGACATTGTCGAGATCACCAATTCCCATCATCGGGCAAATATATTCCTTGCCATCAGCAGCCCGTAATTTAACCGACTTTGCACCTAACTGTGGAAACATCATAATAACTTATCTCCCTTAAACGATGGTGGTACGTTCTATGATATCGCCGTTATCATCCGGATGGATTTCAAATTTCAGCGTCATCACATGATCTTTACTGCCATCCGGCGTATAATCGATTTCCGGCAGAAGAACGGCTTTCGGGAACGAATAACCTTTATCATCATTGCTGTCAACCGGGGTCAGTGTCAAAGCCTGGCCGGTGGTAAGAATATCAGTCCCGATCAGCGCGGTGGTGATCTTTTTGTTTTCATCGAGAATCTGGTCAAAAGCCAGGTCGATTTCTTTCATCGGAATTTCCAGAATGGTTTTGAAACTGCGAATCACCTTGCGGATAACCTGTTCACCGCCCTGATCACATTTTGATTCGTAATAAATCGGCTCATGTTTGAGATTGCAGTTTCCTTCAGTGCCACCAAGGGCAGTTGATCCGAGAGTTGCAGCACAAGCCCCGATCTTAAAATTAGCAGGTGTGTAATCCATTTTTATACTCCTTGTTTACATGTTGACTATTGCGTTAACAAGGAGCGGAGTGTGTCAACTTATGATTCGAAGATGACAATGAAATTCAGACTGAACTGGTGGAAAGTTGAGCCTTTATGGTCGATTGGAAAAGTGCCGCCATCGCCACGCGGATGGATACCACGTATTTTTACTGTTAAATCGCCAGGTATTACGATTTCGAAGGATTCCACCGGGAGAGCATCCAACGCCGCTTTATGAAGATTCATGGCCATATCCCGGTCTTCATACATCCCGAGAAGCTGACAATTTTGTTTGCGTAGATGCGGATTAATATCTGTTATTTCAGTTCCGAGAATCACTCCACAACAATCATCTTTATTTGGGGGGATTGGTCCACGTAAAATTGTATTGTCAACTTCCAGCGACAAAACCGCAGCCCAGAAAGCTGTCAAAGCCTGTTCAATTTGTACCGCATTCATATTTTTAGCCTGTCCTTTTTAATATCTTCAATATCTTCCATACTATCATCAATGGCCCGGGTGATGTATTTCCGGCCAACTGTGTTTCCTGATCTGGCGGCTTTCTTTTGTGATAACGGACCGAGATTATATTCACCCTCATGCATTTTAACCGCATAACGGCTTGACGGGGCATTTAACGGAACCTTGATCACCGCCGCGACTTTATCCCCATCTTCCTGAACTTCTCCGGTGATATCATGTGTGAGGGTTCCCTGATCAATCGGGGCATTATCCCGGGACCGCCCCTGACAAACATCTTTGATATCATGTGCCGCCTCTTTAAACTTCTGCCGCATCAAACTTCCAAGCCTGGCGGCGCCGGCCGCTATCTGCGAAGTATCAAACTGGAAACATTCTTTCGGCATTAATTACTCCCAACCCGCATACAGATAATTTCTCCTGTGACTGATCGGCACGGTTTGGCCGCGGCAACAGTGGTTTTATCATTGCCATCGATGATAATTGAATCACTGAGGATTTCACTGGTTGTATCAACCAGGTAGATGCGGGAAATTTTGACTTTACCGAAAAGATTCAAATCAAACTGAGAAACTTCAGTGCGAAAAGCCATCGGGGTTATTTCATTATATTCCGGTTTCCCATCCACATAAGACCCATTCGGAATTTTAATTGTAACCGTGCGATCATAATTTATGAACATTGTTTTTCTCCAGTTGATTTACAGAACCTTTGATCTGTCAACCGGGCAAAAAAAAGAGCCCCGGAAAACTCCGAGGCTCAATATGGCCAAAACGCCAGGTCGCTTAAATAATTGCGATCGCTTCTTCTCCGGTGTCTGGATCCGTGTAGGTCCAGCCGCCAGCATCAGGATTGTAAACCGCAAAGACACCAGGCTTTATTTCAATCTTTTCTTCTCCGGTGGATTTGATTAGATCTTTAAATTCCGGCTCAATATCTTTGGCCAGGTCTTCAAATTCTTTGAATTCCGCATCGGTCATTGGATCCAACCCTTTTCTTTAAATAACGAATCGAACGCTTTTCTAACTTGTTTAAAATCTGTCTTGCTCCATTGTGCATTATACACCCTGTTATACTTTGTTGCAACAATCCCGTTCAATTGTTTGAGAAGAACTTTATCCCCACTGGAAGATGCGATATATTGAGCATAAGCACGCGCAAAAAGTTCTTCATCCTTGTTCAGATAGCGGATATGCTTCATATCAATATATTTTGATGTTCTGGAGCCAGAGAGCAAATCTGCCTGACGTTTAAATGCTTTTGTTCCCTTGATTACTTTGTTTAACTCATCAGCATAGCCGGTTTTAAACGCAGACTGTCCCCAATTCCCAAGCGCATACAAATCAATAAAATGACCTGATTCATGTACTGCAGTCAATTCAGGTGTTTCACCTGCCAGGCTTAAAGTAATGCCAACCGGCTTTTTCCCGGGATAATATGTAAATTTACCTTTTAACCCAGCTTCCAACATTTCATACTTCAACGGGATCTTCGGCAACTTACCATCACCATGAACGCTGTCAATTACATCAAGGGCATGTTTAGCGGCCGGCGCCAATAATCCATCATCATAATCAATCGCAGCTGAGACGGGAGCTTTCCCAGCCGCGACAGTTTGCGGACTTCCGCCAGATTTGATTGAAGGAACTTTTTTCTTTGCTTTATTTTCAGCTCGATATTTTTGCCAGGCTGCTTTATCATCTTTCTGAATATTGTCAGGAGAATTCAAACCGCTTTCCGGTCGACCATTAGCGCCGAAATATTTACGCTGCATCGATGCCGGTACCACGGTGATTGTGTGAGTGCAATTCGGATGAAACAAGCCGGCCGCGATTGCAGACTGCAATGACGGGATCCCGGGAGCCGTTCCGCTGATCGACAACAAACGATTTTCATATTGAGCACATGCGGGGCAGGGGTTGCCGCTGATCGAGACCCTGACGATATCAGCATTATTCTTGGCACAAGCATTCAGATAAGCCGAACGGCTGGCATTGTGCAAAACCGTGGTCGACAACATTTCGAAATAAACGTCAGATTGCCAGCGGGCTCCATTTTTCGCAATAAATTGAAACTGGCCATTGAATTTATTTACAACTTCGCCAAAGAGCCGCTGGGATATCTGTTTCCGGGTTTCGCCGGTTAAAGCAGCTTCACGGAATGAACGGGCCGAAAGCTCACGCAACATCTTGATATGTTCTGTCTGCATCTTTTTAGTGGCGCCGGCTATATGGTTCCAGGCATCGTCAACCATTCCGTTAACATAATCCTTGCTTATTGTCTTCGACATTATGTCATAGCCCTGCGATTTCAGCAGTTTCAGACATTTATCATAATAGATACCGGAAACCTGGTTAATGCCGATTTGGGCCGCTTTCCGCATATCTCCCTCCAGTGCGGAAAACTCTTTTGTCAGAGATTCCAGGAGAGCGGTGTAATATTTGCCAACAAACGGATCCTTGCCGCTGTCTGCCTGGGCTCGAAGAATAGCAATGATCTTTTCTTTTGCATTGAAATAGATCTTCTCCATATTCGCGGCCTGAGCGTGGATTGCTGTATAGCCTTCAGCCGCATGAGAA
>MDTD01156108.1_pt1 | contig 10074 bp, 10 predicted proteins | sample 811221 | NCBI WGS metagenome assembly MDTD01 (sample SAMN05326646, study PRJNA326480) | marine metagenome | isolation source: seawater | place: Pacific Ocean: South West | collected 2011
GCCACGCCGGGCGCGACGGTGCCGGAGCCTGCTCGATCGGGTCCGGGACCTGGCCCTCCCGGGCGTAGAGCTCGCGCAGGCCCGCCTCCGCGGTGCGCACCCGCCCCACCATCGCCGCGAGCGCCGGGTCGTCGCGCATCTCCGCCTCGAACGCGGCGGTCTCCGCAGCGGTCATCTCGCCGTCGATGTACGCGTTCGCGCGCTCGTCGAAGGTTCTCTCACGCATCAGAACCTCCTCCCTTTTCATCAGCCTCCGGGCTCAGCGATGACGCGAGCACCGCGCGGGCCCGGAACACATGGCTTCGCGCCGTCGCCGCGGGAATATCCAGCATCGAGGCGATTTCGTCGTAGGAGTGCCCGTGCACAGCCCTCAGCACGAGGCACGCCCCCTGGACAGGTCCGAGACTGTCCACCGCGTTGCGGAGTTCTTCGGCAAACCCGTCCGGGAACTCCAGACTGGGGCGATCGAGGCCGATCCCCTGCACGCGCGGCGAGGTCTCCGTGGGCGACTCGTGCGGCGATTGGTCGAGCGTCTCCATCGCCGCGAGGCGCAGATGCCGGTCGTTCATGCGTTTCCGCCCCCGCCTGTGGTTCCGCGCGACGCCGCGCACGATCGCGCTCATCCACGCGTGGAAATTCGAGCCCAGCTCGAACCGGTCGAGGCGTTCGAGGGCGACGATCGCGGCTTTCTGGACCACATCGTCCGCCTCGTCGCGGGCCCCCTGCGCGCGCGCGACCATGAGCAGCGAGGGGTACGCCTCGCGGTAGGACGCGCTGAACGACGCGGGGTCGAGGCCTGTTGTCCGGGTCTTGCGTGCCATCGGATTGCCCCGGACTGTACCCGCCGGGGGTGCGGGGGCGGCGTGTTCCGATCCGTGCGCACGAGGGCGGCGCCCCAGAGCCTCGGATCGACCGCCCCCGGGAACGCCCTGTTCAGGAGACGAGGTTCGGGGGCGGGCGCCCCTCGAGGATCGCGTGGGCGTTGTCGGCGACCATCCGGGTCATCGCCTCGCGGAAGCGGACCTCCGCGGACCCGATGTGGGGCGTCATCGTGACATTGTCCAGATCGAGCAGGCCCTCGTGGATCTCGGGCTCGCGCTCGAAGACATCGAGCCCGGCGCCCCAGAGGCGTTTGGCCCGCAGGGCGTCGGCGAGCGCCGCCTCGTCGACCACCGGGCCCCGCGCGGTGTTGACCAGGATCGCGGTGGGCTTCATCAGCGCGAGCCGTCGCGCGTCGATGAGGTGGTGGGTCTCATCGGTCAGCGGCGTGTGGACGCTGACCACATCGGCGCGCGCCAGCCCGTCGTCGAGCTCGACCCACTCTCCCGCGATCGGCGCGAGTTCCATGTTCCATTTCCGCGTGCGCGCCGTGTAGAGCACCCGCATGCCCCACGCCTTGGCGCGTGCGGCGACCGCGTACCCGATCCGCCCCGCGCCGACGATCAGCAGCGTGCGCCCGGTGAGGTCCATGCCCAGGAATTCCGCCATGCCCAGCGGGCCGTGCCGTTGCCACGCGCCCGTGCGCGCGAACCGATCGCCCTCGATCAGGCGGCGGGCGACGGCGAGGATGAGCATCCACGCGATGTCCGCGGTTCCCTCCGTCACCGCGTCGGGGGTGTTGGTGACGGGGATGTCCCGCTCGCGGCAGGCGTCCAGATCGATGTTGTTGAACCCGACCGCGAAGTTGCAGACGCCCCTGAGTGACTCCCCCGCGGCGTCGAGGAGTTCCGCGTCGACCCGGTCGCTGAACATGCTCACGAGGATCGACGAGCCGCGCACGAACGCGAGCAGTTCGTCGCGGGCGGGGTGATCGTCGCCCAGCGTGCGCACGCTCGCGCCCGGGACTTCGAGCGCCCCGGGGACGGTGCGGGTGACCGCGACGATCGGCGAGTCTGTTCGAGAATTGTGTGGTGCGGCGTCGGTCATATGGATAGGCTAGCCGGGCTGTCGGGGACGGAGCGGCGGGGCGCACCGCCGCGCGCACGGAGGGGCACGCGGGTGCGGGTGCTGACCTGGAACATCATGCACGGGGGCGGGGCGGACCGGCTCCCGTGGATCGGGCTGGCGCTGCTGGGCTGGTCGGCGGATGTGATCGCGATCACCGAGTTCCGGGTGGCGCGGGGAGGGTCGCTGCGCGCGGTGCTCGCGGACCACGGCTGGGCGCACCAGGTCGTCTCCGAGGGCGAGCGCACCGCGAACCGGGTGTTCGTCGCGTCGCGCGAGCCGCTCGTCGGGATCGAGACGCACGGAGGTCTGCGCGCGGATCTGCGCCGGAGAGTGGTGAGCGTGACGATCCGCGGCGGCGCGCGGGTGACGGCGGCGCACATTCCCGACGCGCAGCGGAGCGACCGGGACGCGATGGGCGCCCGGACCGCGGTGTGGGGCGAGATCGTCGCGTGCGCGCGCCGCTGGCGCGACGACCCGCACCTTGTGCTGGGTGACCTGAACACGGGTCGGCACCGCCTCGACGAGCCCGGCGCGTCGTTCTCCTGCACCGCGATGCTTGGGCGGCTCGCGTCGATGGGGTATGTCGATGCCTGGCGCGCGGTGCACGGCGTGCGCGCGCGGCAGGCGAGCTGGCGCAGCCGAACCGGCGCGGGCTTCCGGCTCGACCACGCGCTGGTCAGCGCTCCGCTCGCGGGCGGCATCCGGGGGGCGGCGTACGGCTCAAACGCCTTGAAAAACAGGCTTTCCGACCATGCACCGCTGCTCGTTGAGCTCGATGACGCGGCGTGAGCGGGCGGCCCTGGGGCGCGGCGTGGGCCCGTGACCGGTGCATCGAGACGCCCGCGGACCGCTGTTTTTGCGGGGTTCCGGGGGTGCCCCCGAGCGGGAATGCGCAAAAAAGTCTGGAAAAATAGGGTGATCGGGGGTGAAGGACCGATATTGTCGGCGTTCTCGGCCGGATGGAGAGGCCGAGCCACCCTCACTCGGAGTTTCATCATGGCTAAGAAGACCACCAAGAAGAAGACCACCAAGAAGACGACCAAGAAGCCCGCGGCGGCGGCGGCGAAGAAGCCCGCGCGGATCACCAGCGCGAAGGAGAAGGCGCGGACCAAGAGCGAGATCCTGGGCACGATCGCGGATCATGTCGGGATCAGCAAGAAGGAGGCCGGGCAGGTCTTCGAGGTCATGGGCCAGATGATCCAGGCGGACCTGAAGAAGGGCGCCGTCGGCGCGTTCACCGTCCCGGGGATGATGAAGGTCACCGTGCAGCGCAAGCCCGCGACGAAGGCCCGCAAGGGCATCAACCCGTTCACGGGCGAGGAGACCGTCTTCAAGGCGAAGCCCGCCCGCAATGTCGTCAAGGTCCGCCCGATGAAGGGCCTGAAGGACCTCGTCGCCTGATCGGGCTCACACGATCAGGGCCGAGCACCGGGGAGGTGCCGGCCTGACACGGATTTGATCTCCCACTGTGCGGCCCGGGTCATCTCGCCCCGGGCCGTTTTTCATGCGCGAGGTGAATCGATGCGGAGCACGATGACTCCGTCGTTTTCACTTTGGCAATCAGGATATTATTGTGTAATATTCGGGGGCGAGTGCGGGAAATCGTTCGGTGCTCGCTCCGAACCTGGGAGGTATCGGCATGATTTCCACTCGCGTCGGATCGGCCGCGATCGTCGTCGGATTTGTCTCGATGGCGCCGGCTGCGCCGGAGACCACGCCGGATGTGCTCGGGTCGTGGTCGGCGGTGGTCGACGGATCGCCGGAGATCCTCCGCGATTTCGCGGGCGCGGACGGCTTGTTCGTCGCCGCGACGCGTGGGCCGTTCGGTTGGGGGGACCTGGGGCGAGAGATCTTCGTGGATGTGCGCGATCCGACGGCGCCCGTCGAGATTGTCAGCAATCTGCTGAGCGACGGCACGATCGATCATGGGCAGAGCATCGAGCGTCCGGGGGGGATGCGCGTCAGCGGGCCCGCGCTCGAGCACGAGGAGTGGTACTTCTCGTTCGATGAGAACGGGGTGTACGAAGCGACCGACTACCGGGTCCGACCGATGCCCGGTTCGGACGGGCCGAGCGGTCTTCGGAACCCGGCTGATGGAGGCGCGGGTCGCATCGACTGGCCGATGGGGGCGTTCCGTTTGGCGCCCGATGGGCTGTCGATCGGCGATTTTCTCGCGGGCACGGAGCATGTGTTCCCCGACGGATTCGATGGGATGGAGATCTGGGCGCTCGACGAAGAGCGGCTGTACATGACGCGGTCTGGCGGGGTTGGCATGTCGGTGTACGACATCTCGGGGATGCCGGGGGACCCGGTGCTGGTGTCCGGCCTGTATCCGCTTCCCGGGGAGAACGCGGTCGTGCAGGACAGCCTGCTGGTCATCGGGCGTGAAACAACATCGACGCAGCAGGAATTCACGGTCTACGACACTCGGCCCGTGACGGGGCTCCCCGTGGCGCTCTCCACCATCGCGGTGGACCATTCCGCCGGGCTGCCGGCGACGGTTCTGGGCCTCGACGAGGGACGGCTCTATGTGTCCGTGACATACGAAGGGTTGAAGGTCTTCGACATTGTCGTGCCGAGTGATCCGCGGCTGATCGCTGATTATGCGTCGCTCTCACCGACCAGGAAGATCGGGTTCGGGGACGGCGTGTTCTACGCGATGGGGCGATTCGAGGGTGCCGACCGGGTGGTGACGGCCGGGGCGCCGGCGTTGTTGCGGTGTTCGCGGAGCGATCTGGCCGAGCCTTTCGGGGCGTTGGATCTCGCGGACATCACCGCTTTTGTTACGGGCTTTGTGGCGGGCGACGCGATCGCGGATTCGGAACTGCCGCTGGGCGTGCTGGACCTCGCGGACCTGCAGGCGTTTGTTTCGTCGTTTAACGCGGGGTGCCCCTGATTCAGCGCTCGGTCGCGGGGTTCAGTCCTTGACGAGCTTCATCGCGATCAGGTCTTGGACATCGAGCAGGCCGACGGGTCGGCCCTGCGCGTCGACGACGGGGATCTCGTCCTGTCGGTGCTCGCGGACCATGTTCACGGCGTCGCGCGCGAGCGCGGTGTCGGGCAGCGTGCGCGGAGCGGCGGTCATCGCGTCCTCGATGGGCTGATCGAGCGCGGCGCGGTCCCGGCGGACGAGGCGGCGCAGGTCCGAATCGGTGAAGATGCCGGCGAGGGCGCCGGTGCCCGGCTCGACGATCAGGATCGCGCCGGGGCGGCGCTCGATCGTCGCGGCGTGCTCGAGCGCCTCGGTGATCGTCTCCAAGGGCTCGATGAGCGGGAGGTTCTCCCCGGCGCGGAAGCGGAGCAGTTCGGTCACGGGCCGCAGCAGCCCGCCCAGTTGCCCCCCCGGGTGGCGGCGCTGGAAGTCCGCGTCGGTGAACGCCCTTCGGCGGGCGACGGCGAGGGCGAGCGCGTCGCCCAGCGCCAGGGTCACCGTTGTCGAACTCGTCGGGGCGACAAAATCCTGCAGGCCTTTGCCCGCCTCGTGCTCGACGAGTTCCGCGAGGGTCGCGGTCGCGAGGCGCTCGAGGCCCGAGGGCGGGGTGCGGGCGTCATCGGGCGCGCGCCCCCTGGTGATCGCGATGATCGGGATGCCGTCCTGCTTGAGGATCGCGGCGAGCGCGACGACCTCCTCGGTCTCCCCCGAATGGCTGATGCAGATCGCGACATCCGCCTTGCGGAAGCGGCCCAGGTCGCCGTGCGCGGCCTCGGTGGGGTGGACCGCGTGCGCGGGGATGCCCAGCGAGGACATCGTCGCGGCGATCTTCTGCCCGATCAGCCCGCTCTTGCCCAAGCCTGAGACGAGGACGGTGCCCCCGGCTTCCGTCGCGTGCTGGATGCAGGCGACGGCGCGGGCGAAATCATCGCCGAGCGCATCGGCGGCGCGCCGGATCGCGTCCGCTTCGTCGGCGAGGACCCGGCTGGCGTACTCGCGTTCGGTTGTGTCGGTGCTGGTCGCGGTCTGGCCCATCGGGGAAGGGTACACTGCCCCGGAGGCGTCCGTCCGCACGGGCGCGTGAGAGGAAAGCCGGGCGTGACGACCGACTACCGCGTTCAACTCGACACCTTCGAGGGCCCGCTGGACCTGCTGCTCTACCTGATCCGCAAGGCGGAGGTGGAGATCGCGGACATCCCGGTGACCACGATCGCGGACCAGTATCTCGATTACCTCGAGCACATCGACCGCGTGGACATCGACCTCGCGGGCGAGTTCCTGGTGATGGCGGCGACGCTGATGGAGCTCAAGAGCCGGGTCGTCGGCGCCGCGGGCGACGGGGACGAGACGGACACCGGCGACGCGGCGCGGGACGAGAACGCGGGCGACCCGCGCGCCGAGCTCGTGCAGCAGCTGCTCGAATACAAGAAGTACCGCGACGCGGCGGACGCGCTCGAGCGGCACAAGGACGAGTGGGAAGCCCGCTTCCCCGCCGCCCCCGCGGGCGTGTCGGCCGACGAGCTGCGCGAGGCGTTCGAATCGATGGACGACCCCGAGCTCGAGGACCTCGACCTGCTCGACCTGTTCGAGGCGTTCAAGCGCATCGCGGACAGCGTCAACATGGACCGCCTGGGCGAGCACGAGGTGGTCAGCGACGAGACGCCCATCGAGATCCACGCGGAGGACATCCTCGAGCGCGTGCGCTCCGAATCGGGCAAGGGGGGGCAGCTCACCCTGTTCGGCGTGCTGCACGGGCGGACCCGCCCCGAGATGGTGGGCCTGTTCCTCGCGATGCTCAGCCTGATCCGCGAGCAGCGTCTCGCCTTCCACCAGGAGCAGGACGAGCACGGCGTGAAGGGCGCGATCGTGCTCGAGGCACGCGTGCCCCCGGAAGGCGAGGACGACGACGCTCCTGCGGCGATCGTGGACGAGTACGCGGGGTGAATGCCGCTTTATCCCTCTCGCTTCAGGAACACCGCGGTCACGACCTTGTCTTTCTGAACGGTCGTGTATGAATTCTCGCGCCAGGCGCCGCTGGATTTGTGGCGTCGGTGCAGCTTGCCGTCCTGGGTCGCGTAGTAGTCGTGGTCGTCCCTGTCCTGCCCGTATGTGTTGGTGGTGTTCCCAACGACGACGGTATCGACGCCCATGATGCTGATCGCGTCCGCGCCGACCTCCTGCGCCTTCGCGACCATGTCCTGGACGATCTGTTCGGTCGACATGTACTCGGTCGCCTCGGCGCGGTCCTGGCCGATCGACCGGAAGCCTGCGGGCGTTTTACCGTCGTAGAACACCTGCACATGCTCGGTCGGGGCGTACCGCTCGCCCACATAGTCGTGGGAAACGCAGGCGACGAGCGACGCGAGACCGCCGATCAGCGGGGCCGCGATCAGGAGAGTGACCATCGTCTGTGGACGCAGCATGCGGTTCCTCCGGTGTTCGTGGCGATGATTGGCCTCCGCGATCCGGCGAGTATACGGCGTGGGCTCGTCCGGTACACTCCCGCAACCGGGAGGACGAAGCGATGGAGAATCCCTACCAGGCCTCGCCCGCCGCGACGGGCGAGGCGGTCGATCGATCGATGCTCAGCCGGGCGCAGGCGGGCGTCGTCTGCGTGAAATGCTCGTACGACATCCAGGGCATACCGCTCGACGGGGTCTGCCCCGAGTGCGGCTCGGGCGTGCGCGAGTCGATCCTGCTGGGCTGCTCGGGATGCGGCTATGACCTCCGGGGTCTGCGGTCGGAGGGCGCGTGTCCCGAGTGCGGCGTGCCGGTGCAGCGCACGATCGACCAGAACCTGCGCCTCAGCGCCGAGATCGGGTATGTGCGACGCCTGCGCTCCGGTCTCTCGTGGGTCCTCAACGGGATCCTGCTGTGGCTGGTCGTCGCGATCGTCGCGGCGGTCGCGAGCGGCGTGACCCAGGCCGGATTGATGCCGACGGGCCCCAACCCCGCGGTGGCCTTCCCGCCTTCGTACATCTGGGTGCAGGCGGGCGGCACCGTCGCCTCGCTGCTCGCGACCTTCGTGATCCTGTGGGGCTTCTGGCTGTTCACGACACCCGACCCGCGGAACGCCGCGGGGCGGCTGGACCCCGCGTCGCGCAAGGTGCTGCGTGTCGCGACGGTCGTGCACGCGGTCGTCGCGGTGATCAACTCGATCGCGGGTGTCGTCGCGGTCGTCGGCATGGTGCAGATGCTCAACCAGATGTCCCAGCAGGGCGGTTCGGGCACCGCTCCCCACCCGTCGACGACGGTGTTCGGCGGCGCGTTCTTCGTCGCCTCGATCGTCGGCGGGCTCGCGGGCGTGGGGATCTATGCCGCGATCGGGACCGCGTTCTTCTCGAGCATGCTCTATGTCCGCCGCCTCGCGGTGCGCATCCCGGACATGAAGATCCATCGGCTCGCGAAATCGCGGATGATCGCGTGCCCCATCTGGGGGACGGTGGGCATCCTGATCCTGGTCGGGCCGCTGATCGCGCTGGTGCTCTACTGGAACCTGCTCAACATGCTCAGCAAGCAGCTTAAGGCGATCGTCCGCGACCGCGAGCACGCGGGGACGGGGTGAGCCGATCCGCTTTCATGAAAGGACCCCCATGCTGTGTCGGACCGTCGGCCTCTTTGCGTGCCTCCTGATCGGCGCGCTCGCGCGGGCGTCGTGGGCGGGCTTCGTCGATGAGGACGCGGCGAACGCGGTGGTCGTCGAGTCGCTGCTCGATCGGTACACCGCCCAGCGCGATGATTCGTTCGCGTGGTCGCTCGCCAAGACCTACGAGGGCCAGGGCGTCAAGGGGTATGTGCTCGACCTGACGAGCCAGACCTGGCGCGACGAGGACGAAGTGAGCCACCCTGCGTGGACGCACATGGTGCAGATCTTCGTGCCCGACCCGGTGGTGGTGGGCGGGGAGGGCGAGCCGACCCGTCCCTTCACGGCGCCCGAGACCGCGCTGCTGTTCATCGGGGGCGGCACCCGCAAGGACCAGCCCCCCCGCTCGATGGACTGGATGCTCGCGAACGCGGCGCTCTCCACCGGTTCCGTCGTCGTCCTGCTGCCCAATGTGCCCAACCAGCCCATGATCCTCAACGGGGACGGGGACCTGCGCTACGAGGACGACCTGCTCGCTGAAAGCTGGACGACCGCGTCGCGCCGGGAGGACGCAGCGTGGATCGTTCACCTCGCGATGGTCGAGTCCGCGGTCGCCGCGATGGACGCGGCCCAGGCTTTCCTCGCGTCCGAGGAAGGGGGCGGCATCGGCATCACGGGCTTCGTCGTCTCCGGCGCGAGCAAGCGGGGCTGGACGAGCTGGCTCACCGCCGCGGTCGACGATCGCGTGAAGGGGGTCGTCCCGCTGGTGATCGATGTCATGAACCTGCCCAAGATGATCGAGCACCACTGGGGCGCGTACGGCTTCTGGGCCCCCGCGATCGGGGATTACGCGGGGCGGCAGCTCTTCCGCTGGCTGGGCTCGCCCGAGGCGCGCACGCTGCGCGAGGTCGTGGATCCGTACCTCTACCGCGACCGCCTGACGATGCCCAAGTTCATCCTCAACGCGGCGGGGGACGAGTACTTCCTGCCCGACACGACGCGGTACTTCCTGGACGACCTTCCCGGTGAGACGCGCCTGCGGATCGTGCCCAACGCGGACCATTCCGTGGACGAGAACATGGACGCGGTGATGAGCGCCCTGGGGTTCTACGCCGCGGTGATCAACGGGCGCGAGATCCCCGAACTCTCATGGACAGTCGATCCGGCGGATCCCGGGCGGATGATCGTCACCAGCGACACACCCCCCGAGCGGGTCACGCTCTGGATGGCGCGGAACCGGGAGGCCCGGGACTTTCGGCGTGAGGCGATCGGCGATGTCTGGAGCGGGACCACGCTGGAGGCAAACGAGCTGGGCGAGTACACGGTTTCGGTTGAAACGCCCGACGAGGGGTTCGCCGCCTACCTGGTCGAGGCTCGGTATCGGCTGGAGGGGCAGGCGCTCCCGCTGGTGTTCACGACGGAGGTGATGGTGCTGCCCGATGTCCTGCCCCACGCGGACACGCCCATGGAGTGAGCCGCGTGCGCGCAAGGAAAGCCCGCGCAAGCGGGCGGGCGCGACTTCTCCTCCCGTCCTTCCTCTCCCCGATCGGCATCAGCGCCCGCCCGCGTACGCGGGCGTTTGAATGTCCTCCTCTTCCGCGACCAGCGCCCC
>MDTD01181712.1_pt1 | contig 10074 bp, 7 predicted proteins | sample 811221 | NCBI WGS metagenome assembly MDTD01 (sample SAMN05326646, study PRJNA326480) | marine metagenome | isolation source: seawater | place: Pacific Ocean: South West | collected 2011
GAAGAAGAGCTGCCGGATGCCAACCGGCGCAACAACCTCTGGCCGAAGGTGGACTAGTTGCCTGCGGGAACTGCGGCTGCGTCGGGCAGCGGATTGCCGGGATAGGTGATCCCTGCCACGCCGTACCACTCGACGATTTCGACGCGCAGCCGGCCGGCCGCGACCGCCGGATCGCTGGCCGCGAGCGCCTCGGCCTCTTCGCGCGTCGGCACGGTGTAGAGGAACAGCCCGATGAGCGGATCCTCTGCGCCTTCCTGCGGGCCAAAGGGGCCAGCCAGGATCATCTTGCCTTCCGCGGCGATCTCACCGATGCGGTCGAGGTGGGCGCGCTGCAGCGCCGCGCGCTCCTCGGCCGGGACCTCGTTGCTGTACGCAGGCCCGCGCTTGATGATGCCCATCCAATAGCTGCGCATCGGCGCCAGCTCATCGCCGGAAGGCGGATCCGCCTTGGCCTTCGGCGCGCTCTGGTATTCGCGCACCTCGTCCTTCTCGACCACGAAGACGCAGGAAGGCAGCGCACAGACGGCCGCAAGAATCAGGCTGAGGCAGCGTTTCATGCTGTGCAGTCACAGGGAATGGTGAAACCGAGGCGCAGCGAGCCGCCGTCGACCTGGAAGGAGACCGAGCTCAGAAGTCGGTGCACGCAACGGATGAGCGGCGGCGGGGAGGGATTCGGCTCGTAGTCAATTATCTCGGTGCCGATATCAATGCTGAGACCGTTTAGCTCTCCTGGCAGTTCACCGGAGAGCTGGTTCACCCGCTCCGCGAAAGCGTCTGCAACACCGCCCGAGGGAACCCCCACGATCGGGTCCGTGAGCTGCTGCCAGACGGGACCGGCTTGCGACACAAGTCCCTGAAGCGTCGCCGCTCCCGACTCGATCGCTGCTGGCGCGAGCTCCTTGGAACTTGGTCGGAGGAAAGGCGAGATCCGCGCACTCATGAGGCGGACAGCCTATATCAGCCGCCTGCCCGGACGCAACGGAAGCCAATGTGAGGCTGGCGCGCCTCAGGGTCTTGCCCCGTAAACCACACCCTGTCCCAGGATTTCGACACCTCGGTAACGGCCTCAATGCCAGAAATTCGCCCCGCAGGATGCCCGCAGCACCGGTACTCACGTAACGGCTCGCTATCGAGTGCGCCCCCAGTCATTGTGACGGTGTATTCCACCACCCCCATGAGGCCGAGTCGCATCCCACTCGCACTCCGGTCGAGTGGGCCGCTTCGACTCGTGGAGGGCAGCGCCTCGACCGCCCAAAGCAGCGCCCACGGCGTCTCGCTTTCCTCGTTCTCCCAGTCTGCCTCATCCTGCCACCAACGCACAGCGGAGCTCGCAGCGATGAGCTGATCGCGCGTCACTCCTTCCGGAAGAAAAGTAAGATCGGGTCCGCGGTGCGCCAGCATCCATTCGACCGTGGTCGGAAGTCGGCAGCCGAGCCAGGCTGCGCAAGCGGCAGCCTCGTCGAGGGTGACCCAACCGACAGGCTTGTCCGCGTGCTCTTCCCAGTAGGAATCGTCGATCCAATCCGAGAGATCCGGCCATTGCAACTCGGTCGCGAGCATGAAACGTCGGAATATACGGTTGCTGACCGGCGCTTCCTGGCATTGGAAACGCGCGACGTCGACGGTGGGGATCTGCTTGCGAGCCTCCACATTCAAGAACCGATCAGTCGACAGAGTGGCAGCATCGACGCTCACCCAGTCCAGCTGCTGAGATCCCTGCGGGTTGACGAGCAGGCGGCGCACCTCTCCCGAGCGCGTTTCCAGCACGGTGACTTCCGTGACGGGACGGCCCGACCACCGCAGGCGGAGCACGCCGATCTGTTCGGGCTCCAGTTTGAATAGCCCCTGGACGGGACCCTGCTTCGCTTCTTCCCAAGCTGACCAGGTGATTCCATGGCGACCGAGTCGGGCCCATTGCACGGACTCGACTTCGTCCCAACTCGCGCCATCGAGCACGATGTGAAGCCAGGGTTGGCGGCCCTCGGCGAGCAGAGCCGAAGACTCACTCGCGCTGAGGCCCCAAGCCGTCATTTGTTCCACAAGTCGGGCGGCGACCGCGCTCTCGACTCCGTCCTGCGGAGACAGAGGATTGACGAAGCGACTTACCGACCTGCGTGCCAAGTCGGGCGCGAGAAGTGCTTCGCCCACGGCGGCCCGCGCAAAAGTCCTTCCGTCTTCTTCCAGTTGATCGAGAGTCTGACGCGATTCCTGAGGCAAGGCCTCACGGCCCCCTTCGACCTGCGCCAGACTCTCCTGTACGGCGCGCAGATCCAGCTGCTCCGGCGTCGCGACGGCGGCTTCGATGGAATCGACCGCTGCCTCGAGACGCTGGGAGTCGGCGAAATAGCCGGCGCCCATCGCACCGAGCGCGAGAGCGATCCCCCCCACCAGGCCCATGGCGTAGGGCAGCGGGCGGCGCTGGACCGCGCGGCGCACGCGCGTGACCGGGGAAGGAATCTTGGCCTCGAGCGGGCGGGACTCCAGGAAGGCACGCAGGTCGCGCGCGAAGCCCGCCATGTCCGGGTAGCGATCGGTCGGCCGCTTCTCGATGGCCGTGGTGCAGAGCAACTCGAGCGTTGCCGGCACGCTGGGCACGACGCGCCGGATCCGCGGCGGCATGGTGCGGGTGATGTTCTGCATCACCTGGTTGACCGTCGGCGCATCAAACGGCCGCCGCAGGGTGAGCAACTCATAGAGGACCACCCCCAGTGAGTAGACATCGGTGCGCTTGTCGATCCCCCCTTTGATCGCCCGTACCTGCTCGGGGCTCATGTAGTTGGGGGTACCCTCGACATCGCCGGTCCGCGTCAGACTGCGCTCGCCCTGGACCTCCGCGAGGCCGAAGTCGATCAGGTGCGGCTGCCCCTGATCGTCGAGCAGCACGTTCTGCGGCTTGACGTCGCGGTGCAGGACGCCGCGCTCGTGTGCGTGATGCAAGGCCTCGGCGATCTTGCCCACCAGCTCGACCGAGGCGCGCACGCGCGGGGCCTCTTCGGTAGGCAGCAGCGGGCTGCGCCCCAGCAGGTGGCCGGGCAGCGAGATCGTCTCCTTCTGCGCGCGCTGCAGCAGAATCTCGTCGGCCAGCGTGTGCCCCTCGACATAGTCCATGACCAGGAAGGGGCGGCCGGTGTCATCGCCGGCGAGCTGCAGCTTGACGATACCCGGGTGATCGACGCGGGCGTTGGCCTTGGCTTCGCGGCGGAAGCGCTCGACGGCGATCGCCGAAGGAAGCAGCCCCGAACCCAGCACCTTGAGCGCGACCAGCTGATCGCTGTCCGGCTTGCGCGCCAGGTAGACCACGCCGCGCCCCCCGCGCCCCAGCTCGCGCAGCAGCTGGTAGCCGCCGATCTGCTCCTCGGGCAGGAAGTCTTCCGCTTCCTGCCGCAGGCGGTCGGCGGGCAAGGCCAAGCCCTGCGGCGGCTCGAGGAACTCATCGAGTTCGGCATCGGCGGCGAGCAACTCTTCGACCCGCGCGCGAAGCTCGGGGTCGTCGGCGCAGGCGCGATCGAGAAAAGCCGCACGCTCGGCGGCGGGAAGCTCGACAGCTTCCTCGAAGATGCGTTGGATACGGGCGAAGTCGGGCTCAGCCACGGAGCAATAGCTTCAGTTGAGATCGAGCGAAGCGCCACTTGCGCTCGACGGTACGCGCGGAGATCCCCAAGATGTCCGCGACCTCGGGATAGGAGTAGCCGCCAAAGAAGCGCAGCTCGACCACCTTGGCGGCCTCGGGGGACTGCAGTTCCAGACGGTTCAGGGCCTCGTTGACCTGCAGCAGGTCATCGGAGGCAGTTTCAAAGCTGACGACCCAGTCGTCGAGCGGGACGCGATGCTCGCCAGCCTTGCGCTTCTGCCGCCCCTTGGCACGCGCATGATCGACCAGGATGGAGCGCATCGCCCGCGCCGCCACCGCCAGGAAGTGATTGCGATTCGCGTAGGTGTCGGCGTCGCGGCGGTGGATCTTCAGAAAGCACTCGTGCACCAGGTCCGTGGGCTGCAGGCTGTGCCCCTGATTCTGGCCTTGCATGAAGCGCGCAGCCATCCGGCGCAGCTCGCCGTAAACAAGCCCCAGAAGCTGTTCTTCCACAGCGGGGTCGTCGCCTGAACGGCGGAGCAGCTGCGTCAGGTCGTCCAGGGAGTCAGTCATGAATCGAAAATGACGACCACGGCGTCGTGGTGAGAGTGCCGTAGCCTGCAAGGACTTTAGCGCAGGCTGAGGCTTCTGCGCTCCTCGGAATGGGGCGAGAGTGCAGGTGGCGGAGCTCATGCCACAGAAACGTCTTCCCGTGCGCCGCCCCGCCACCCGCTTCGCCGCTTGCCACGGCCTACCGATTGAATCCGCTTGGAAGCCCCCGCGATCCTGCGTTAAGGTAAGGGCTTGGGCCCCAGGGGCCAAACCATGCAAGAGATCGTCGAAGAGACCTCTCAAATCATCCAGAGCCTGCTCGAGGCCGAGGCGAAATCCGCTCCCCGCCCCCGAGTCCGACCGGAGGCATTGCGCTGCCGGGAGACCCTGGCCCTGGATCGCGCCGGAATCAGCGAATCCGAAGTCCTAGGAGCTCTCCGGGAGATCGTGGCCGAGACGCCTCGAAGCTCGGATCCGCGTTTCTACAACCAGCTGTTCGCGGGCCGGATCCCGATCGCTGCTGCCGCCGAGACCATTGCGTCCTATCTCAATGTCTCGATGTACACCTACAAGGCCGGCGGCCCGCAGGTGCTGCTCGAGTGGGAAGTGCTGCAGCGCATGCTCCGGTTTGCCGGTATGCCGGACGGCGACGGCACCTTCGTCCCCGGCGGTTCGCTGGCCAATCTGATCGGCGCGATGCTCGGCCGCAACCAGGCCGCCCCGGAGATGCGGGATCACGGTGCCCCAGCGGCCCGGCTGATCACCTACGTCAACGGCACCGGCCACTATTCGGTGGTCAAGAACGCGGGTGTGCTCGGCATGGGCCGGGAGAATGTCCGCCAGATCGAAGTCGATGACGCCGGCGCGATGGTGCCGGCCGCGCTGCGACGCGCCATCGAACAGGATCTGGCCGCGGGTCACCTCCCCGCCGTGGTCATCGCCACTTCGGGCACGACCGTGCGCGGTGCCTTTGATCCGCTCGAAGAGATCGCCGCGATCTGCACCGAGCACGACATCTGGATGCACGTCGACGCCGCCGTCGGCGGATCGCTGCTGCTGCACCCGACCGAGCGCGCGAAGCTCGCGGGCATCCAGCACGCCGATTCGGTGACTTGGGACGCCCACAAAATGATGGGCGTCCCGCTGACCTGCTCGGCGCTGCTGGTGCGCGACCGCGAAGTGCTGGTGCGCAATCTTTCGGAGGCCGCCGAGTACCTCTTCCAGGTCGACGACGATCACCTCAACCCCGGCCGCCGCTCGATTCAGTGCGGCCGGCGCAACGACACCCTCAAGCTTTGGGCCGCCTGGAAGTTCCTGGGAGACGAAGGCTGGGAAGCGCGCCTGGAGCGCCAGCTCGAGCTGGCTCGCTATCTTGCCGCGCGCGTCGAGGAACGCCCCGAGTTCGAGCTCTGCGAGCAGCCGCCGCTGACCATGATTAACTTCGTCGTGCCGGGCAAGTCCAGCCCACGCATCTGCGACCTGCTGCACGAGCGCGGTGACGCAGTCGTCGGCTACGGCGATTGTGGCGGGGTCGAGGCCATCCGGATGGTGACCATGAACCCCGAAGTCACGGAAGCGCAACTCGACCGCCTCCTCGACGAGATCGTCGAAGTGGCGGCCGAGTTACCCAGCGATCAGCCTTCGGTCGAGGCTCAACGCGGCGCGGCGTCGCGCGCAGCCAGCTCTTCGTAGTAGCTCGCCAGTTCGGTGTGCCCGGCGGCCCGCAGTCCTGCGGCGAGGCCGGCGAAGTCACGACGGCGATCCGCGAGCCAACGACCATCCTGAAGCTGGCCGGTGCCGCGGGCGCCCGCCCGCATCTTGCCTAGGCTGGCGACGTCTTCGAGCAGAGTCTCGACGCTGACCGGACCCTGATAGACCACGCAGACGCGGCCTTCGGCATCCAGCAGCAGGCTGCTGGGCAGATAGCTGGGAGCGTTCGGGCCGAGTAGTTCGGTGAAGAGCATCTGCAGCATGTCGAACTGCGCTTCGCCCGTCGGACCCGCCAACTCGCCGTGCCCCATCTTGACGATGGTCTCCTGCGCCTTCTCCTGCTGATCGGCAGGGTCCGTCGAGAGCGGCACCACGCGCAGACCGGCGGCAGCAAGCCGATCGGCGGCGTCGTGGAACTCAGCGAGCTCCTTGAAGCAGTTGGCGCAGGTCAGGCCCCAGAGGTTGATCAGCACCGGCCCGCCTTCGAAGCTCGCCACCGTGCGTTCGGTGTCGGCGTAGGAAGGCAGCGGGAAGGGCTGCATCGGCAGACGGTCCACCAGCACGATGCGCCGCTCTTCGGTGGTCGAAGGGCTGGGCTTGCTGATCGGCGCCGAAGCCATGCTGGTGACCGGCGGACGCTCGATGACCACCGCCTGGCCGGAACCCTGCACCAGTCGGTAGATCTTGTCGCTGGCCACCCCCGCGAAGCTCTCGACCTGGCCATCCGGCCAGCGAACTTCGACCTGCATGGGCGCCGCGGAATCCCCCAGGCCAAAGTGCAGGAAGCGCGAGCTCTGCGAGAGGTAGGCATCGCCAGCGCGCAGAGTCGCGACGGAATCGGACTGACCGTCACGCTTGACGGTGACGTGCGCGCCGATGGCATCGCGGTTGCTCTTGCCGGTGCCGCGCAGCTTGAACTGCACCCAGTGCGCGTCCTGTCCGACCTGGTTGCGCAGGAAACGCAGGCGCGGGGCCGTGCGGTTCTTGATCAGCAGGTCGAGCGCTCCGTCGTGATCCCAGTCGATCAGAGCCAGAGCGCGGGCGTCATCCCCGTAGTCCGCGTGGGTCGCCTGCGAGACATTCGCAAAGCGTCCATCGTTCATGTTGAGGTAGGCGCAGTTCTTCTCGCGACCGCTCCAGGATGCACCCTGCTCCATGATCATGTGCGTCATGGCCTGCCAGGACTCCAGGTAGGGATCGGCGTTCCGTTCTTCGTTCTTCTTCGGACTTTGCAGCGTCACGCGCCGCCAGAAAAAACTTCACAAGTCGCCGGTGTCGGGCCCGGTGACGAATCCGTTCGGAACGTAGATGTCGTCGAAGCCATCATTATCGAAATCGACGAAGCGCGCGCCCCAGGCCCAACGGCCTAGTTCGACGCCGGCGACCTCGGTCTGATCGACGAAGGTGCCGTCGCCCTGGTTGACCAGCAGAAAGTTGCCGCGGGCGTGGCTCAGGAAGCTGTCCGCCTGGTCACGCTCATCGGGACGCCACTGGTCGGCCTGCGTGACGATCCGCAGACCGGCCGAGCTGAACATATTGGACAGGTAGATGTCCATATCTCCATCCCGGTCGTAATCCGCCGCGCTCGCGCCCATGCTTGCGGCAAGCTCGCCGAGGCCGACTTCCATCGCGACGTCGGAGAAGCGCCCGCCGTCGTTGCGGTAGTAGTTGTTGCGACCGAAGTCATTGGTCACGTACAGGTCGAGGTCGCCATCGGCATCGAAGTCCTCGAACAGCGCACCCAAGGAGAACTTGGAGTTGTTCTGATTCAGGCCCAGCTCGTCGGTGACATCCGTGAACTGGCCGGGGCCATCGTTGCGCCACATGGCATTGCGACCGCCGTTGTCCGCGTCGTGGTATGGCACCGGCATCCCGCCGCCGAGCGCACCGGATTCGCCGGCGAGGTTGTAGCCGCAGGCGTAGAGGTCGAGGTCGCCATCGAGGTCGATATCCGCCGCCGAGATGCCGTGCACGAAGCCGGTATCACGACAGTTGAGCGGGACCATGTTGCCGAACTTGCCGGTGCCGTCGTTGTAAGCCACCACCAGGTTGGGCCCCATCGAGACGATCAGATCCTGGTCGGCGTCATTGTCGAGGTCGAGCAGCAGCGCCCCGCGCGTGTTGTCGAGGAAGGCCACGCCGGCTTCCACCGAAGTCTCGGTCACTGTGCCATCGGCCTGGCGCAGGAAAAGGCGGTTGGCGAGGCCGCCCGGCTGGCAGACGTAGATGTCCTCGTAACCATCCTGATTGACATCGCCAATCGCCAGCCCCTGCCAGCCCATGTACGAGTTGCCGGTCAGGCGGTCCTTGCGGCGATACCACTCGCCGGCACCGAGCAGGAACTCGTCCTGATAGTGCTCAAAGCTGCCGAAGACATGCTCGGTCAGATCCGCCAGGATCGAACGCGGCGTGTCGATCTCTTCATAAGCAAGAGTCTCGATCTCGCGCAGCTTGGGGTGCTCGACCTCGGGCGTGCCGGTCCAGTGCAGGCGCCACTGATGGTTGATCTGCTGCTGCGAGCCATCGGGCTGCTCGATCAGCGTCGAGACGTAGGCCTTGGTGGCATAGTGCTCGTCACCGAGCGGCTCGACCGAGAAGATCTTGACGTCAGCGTGGGCGTGCGCCGAGCCTTCGAGTCGAGCGCGGTAGGCCTCGCACAAGGTCGCGAAGTCCTGACGCTCTTCCGGCTCGGCTTCTGCGCGCCGCACCACGAGGCCGTGCGCGTCGCGGGCCGCTTGCAGGCCATCGCGCACCAGCGGTGCGCTGGCGACGAAGGCATCCGAGCCATGACCGAGGACGGTTTCCATGCTGGCGTGCTCGGGGTCGAGCAACTCATGCATCCAGTCCTTGAGCGTGTGCTTGGCGTGATCGTGGAGGACTTCGGTATCCCAGCCGTCGAAGCTCGCGTCACGGCGCGCGAGCTCATCCTGGATGGCCGAGGCATCGGCCTGGCCAGGGGTCACGAAGAGCACTTGGTTGCCTTCTAGAGGCTCGACGTCACCGCCGGCGCCTGTCGGTTGTTCCTCCTTGCCGCAACTCACGAGCGGCAGCAGGGATAGAACGACGGCAACCCTCGCAAGTGGGGAGGAGAGGGCCACGAATTGAGTTTAGCCACGAATGGCCAGCCTCACGCCCCAAAATTCCCTGCTCAGACCCAGGCGTGGAAGTGCCCGCCGCGCGCCTTGAGCAGCGTGCCGATCGTCATCGCCGCGTTAATCAAGCCCACGTGGGTGTATGCCTGCGGGAAGTTGCCCAGCAGTTCGCCGGATGCTGCGTCAATATCCTCGGAGAAGAGGCCCATCGGGTTGGCGTGGCCGACCACCGTCTCGAACATCTCGATGGCTTCCTCAAGCTGTCCGGACAGGGCCAGAGCCTCGATCCACCAGAAGGAGCAGATCGTGAAGGTGCTGCTCGGCGAGCCGAAGTCGTCCTCGTGGATGTAACGCATCACGCCCCGCTCGCGCACCAGCAGCTCGCGGTAGCGATCGAGCGTGGACAAAAAGCGCGGGTCGGTCGGTTCGATCAAGTCGATCGAAGGCAGTAGCAGGTTGGCCGCATCAGGGTTCTCGCAACCGAAACTCTGCGTGAACATGCCGAGCTTCTCGTTGTAGCCGCGTTCCAGAATCTGCTCGCGCATCGAATCTGCTTCTGCGCGCCAGGCGACCGCCAGTTCGTCTTCGCCGAGGCGTTCGGCGACGGCCGCGCCGTGGTGCACGGCAGCCCAGCACATGGCCCGCGAGAAGGTATGCAGGAGCGGCTTGCCGCGGTACTCCCAGATGCCGAGGTCCGGGACCTCAAAGGCCTCGATCGATTCGTGGACCATCCGCTTCAGGAGCGGCATCCACACCGAGGGGTCGCGGAAGTCGACGCGTTCATCCACCAGCATCGTGCGCAGGCAGAGCACCACCTCCCCCATCAGGTCGGTCTGCAGCTGCTCGGCAGCCGCGTTGCCCACCCGCACAGGCTTCGTGCCCTTGTACCCGGCCAGGTGATCCAGCTCGCGCTCGAGCAGCTCGCGCTCGCCGCCGATGCCGTAGAGCGGCTGTAGCGGCCCGCTTTCCGCGACGTCGAGCACGAAGCGCAGGAAGTTGCGGCCTTCCTGGAAGTGCGCCAATCGGCGCAGCGCCTCGACCGTGAAAACCGAATCGCGCAGCCAGCAGTAGCGGTAATCCCAGGTGCGTGGTTCGCCGATGGCCTCGGGGATGCTGGTCGTCGTGGCCGCGATGATGGCGCCGGTGCCC
>MDTD01056601.1_pt1 | contig 10073 bp, 4 predicted proteins | sample 811221 | NCBI WGS metagenome assembly MDTD01 (sample SAMN05326646, study PRJNA326480) | marine metagenome | isolation source: seawater | place: Pacific Ocean: South West | collected 2011
GTTTATCCAGGCTCAACTCCAGATGAAATTGAAGAAAGTATTGTCACGCCCATCGAGGAGCGTATTTCACAAGTAAGTGGTATAGCTGAAATCAGTAGCTCGTCCCAAGAGGGGCATGGAGGAGTTGTAGTCAAAGTAGAGCCAGGCTTCGACATCCAAAGAGTTAAAGATGATATTGAAACCCAAGTCGGTCTAATTAACACATTTCCAAGAGATGCTGAAAAACCTAGTATTATTCGCGTTATACAGAAACAACCGGCAATTCTGGTAGGCATCCACGGCGATCTCAGTGAGGATGCACTCAAAATATTTTCCGACTCAATAAGGGACGAACTACTCAAACTTCCTCAAATTACTTTAGTGGATTATCTTGATGATAAAGAGCGCGAAATCAGTATTGAAGTTGCGGAGTCCAAACTTCAAATGTATGGTTTGGATTTTTCGCAAGTATCTGATGCCGTTCGGCGTGAAAGTGTAAATATTCCTGCAGGATTAATAAGATCAAACGCTGGCGAAATTATGGTTCGAACCATTGATCAAAAATACACTGGTCAACAGCTTAAAAGTATCGTTCTAAAATCCAATCCAGATGGTTCTCAGCTAAGGCTCGAAGATGTAGCTGAAATCGTTGATTCATTTAAAGACGACAATCGTAAAAGCCTTATGGATGGCATCAATACAAAAGTTCTGCGTATATATAAAACTTCTGGGGGGGACCTTATCAAAATTGCGGATGCTGTGAAAGCCTACGTTGCAAAAAAACAAGCTGAACTCCCCAGTAATATTGAGATGCTTTGGTGGAGTGATTCTTCACGTATGGTGGAAGGTCGCTTAGCCTTAATGGTCAGAAATGGTCTTCAGGGACTTTTGCTAGTTTTTCTTGGCCTGACATTGTTTTTGGAGTTAAGACTTGCCTTCTTTGTGGCACTTGGAATTCCGATCTCATTCCTGGGAGCTTTTGTTCTTATGCAATTTGCAGGACAATCTTTCAATATGCTTTCGCTTTTCGCGATGATACTTGTACTAGGGATTGTAGTTGATGATGCAGTAGTTGTCGGCGAGTCTATTTTTCAAAAAATCAGAAAGGGCGAACCCCCGGACCAGGCCGCATACAATGGAACAACTCAAGTTTTTTGGCCCGTCGTGGCATCTGTCTCTACAACCATTGTTGCCTTTGTCCCCTTGTATTTTGTAGACGGAATGATAGGAAAATTCTTTGCTGTAGTTCCATTTGTTGTTATTGCAGCACTTTTGTTGTCACTAGTGGAATCCATAATTATTCTTCCAGGTCATATCGCTCACCACGTTAAACCTTTACAGAAGCACAATTTCTTTACGCGCCTACAGGCAAAAATACAGCGTTTGATGCAAGAGGGAATCGAATGGTTCATTCGAAGGGTTTATTTAAGGGCTGTACGCTTTATTTTGAGGTACCGTTATGCAGCTGTCGCCTCTGCAATCTCCTTGCTGATAATTTCCATGGGCATGATTGCAGGCGGTAGAGTAGAGTTCAATTTCATGCCAAAAACTGACAACGATGTAGTATTAGTACAATTGGAGTTTGAACCTGGTATTGATTTTAAGCATACGGAAAAATGGTCCAACCATATCTTATCAAAATTATATGTAACCGAGAAAAACATGCGAGAACAATTTGAAGCAACTGGACGAGAAGCTGGCTTCCCTTTTATTAAGCATGTCTACACCTCAATCGGTAATAGGGGTTCTCACAATGCTCGAGTCCAGGTGGAGCTCTTACCCGCTGAAAATCGTAACATTCATTACACGGAAATCTTAGAGGAGTGGCGTAAAGAAGTTGGCCAAATCCCTGAAGCTACGAAGGTAAAATTTGAGTCTCGAATGATGGGACCTTCCGGTCAAGCATTGGAAATTCATGTTCAGGGGACTAACTTCACCACAATGAATCAAGTGAAAGACGAAGTTAAATCTGAGGTTGCTAAATATCCGTTCGTAAGTGATATTTATGATGATTTTAAGATAGGTAAACTCGAAGCTAGGTTACAACTCAAACCATTATCTAGGCACCTAGGGATTTCTCTCAGGGATATAGCAAGCCAATTAAAACAATCTTATTTTGGAGAGCAGGTAATGAGAATTCAGAGAGGTAAAGACGATATAAGGGTTTATGTTCGCTACCCTCGTTCTGAAAGACGGAGTTTAAATTCTCTTAACGGCATGTTTGTTCGAACACCCCAGGGTAAACGCGTACCATTTTCTCAGCTAGCTGAAATAATCTATGCTCGGGGTTACAGTGATATTAAACACAAAAATCGTAGCCGTATTGTAAATATTTTTGCAGATATTGACTCGAAAAGAGGCAATAGCGGAGATTTAGTAACAGAACTGAGTCAAGAGTTTTTACCTGTACTGAAAAAGAAGTATCCCGGGGTCAGCGTGTCGTTTGGTGGTCAAGCAGAACAAAGAGCGAAATCTATGGGTTCGCTGTACATGGGTTTCTTCATAGCTATGTTGGTGGTATACACCATTTTATCAACCATATTTAGAAGCTACATGCAGCCTTTGATAATAATGATGGCAATTCCATTTGGATTCATCGGCGCAGTTTTTGGACATATCCTAATGGGAATGAAATTAACAATTATGAGTATGTTCGGACTTGTAGCCCTCGCAGGTATCGTGGTGAATAATTCCCTCTTACTCATCGAATTTATCAATCGTAAAATTAGATCAGGGAGTCCAATGATGTTAGCTGTCTCGAGATCTGGGCAAGAACGATTCATGGCCATATTTCTTACGTCAGTAACAACTTGTTTAGGTATTACACCTCTGCTTTTTGAAAAAAGTATCCAAGCACAATTCTTACAACCTTGCGTCGTAAGTTTAGGCTTCGGTCTTGTTGGCTCGACCATTTTTACGCTCTTGTTGATACCAGCTATGTATGTAATCTTGTATGATATCAGGGCCGCAGGTGCCAGCTTATATCTAGGGTATCCTGTAAAAGCAATTGAGTTTATACGTAAAAGCACCTTTCCATCCGATTCGGAACATAATTAGATTTAGTGGAATAGTTGCTTGCCCACTGTCCCCCTAGAGTGTAATATGCGAGGACTCATTCAGATAGCTCTCCGAGTGCTCTATTACTGAATTCGGAGGCGTATAAATAGTCACCACAGATCATGCATGTTTTAGGAGCATAAATGGCCATGGCAAAACAAGAGTTAAATTACGATCCCCAAAGTCTTCCACGTGAATTTAAGACGCACTACATCAGTGCCTCTGATCAAGATATCAAAGAAATGCTGGCCGCATTAGGGTTAGACAAATTAGAGGATCTATTTGATCACCTCCCAACATCCATCCGAATGAAAGAAGCACCTAATGTGCCTGCCCGCTTGGAATATCGAGAACTTTTTGACCATTTGGTTGAAATAAGTCAAAAAAATAAACCTTCAATTAGCTTCGTAGGTGATGGTTTAACTCAGGTCAGTGAACACCCGGTTGCAGCTAAAATAGCCGGTATTCGTGGCCTGACAACGGCTTACACGCCCTATCAACCGGAGCGCAGCCAAGGCACTTTAATGACCATGTGGCTATACCAGAATGCGCTCAATCGCCTTACCGGCATCGAAGCAATCAATGCATCAATGTACGAACGTAGCACTTGTTTGTATGAAGCAATTCAATGTGCTACGCGAATCGTCAAAAAAAGTTCAGTAGCCATCGTAGCAGATCATCTATATCCAGGAGATAAAGAAGTACTTACAACTCTAAGTAACGGAACTGATTTGGAAATACGCTTCGCGCCACTTTCAGATCAAGGTGTTGTAGATTATAACGCTCTCAAACATATGATCAGTGAAGCTGGTAAAAAGCTGGCTTGCGTAGTTTTTCAACAAGTCAATTGTTTGGGTAATCTCGAAGCCGTTCATCAACTGACCGATCTAACTCACGAATATAACGCCCAAGTAATTGCAGTAATCGATCCCCTACATCTAGTTAAGGGTGGATTAATACCACCTTCTGAATTCGGACAACAAGGCGCTGATATGATTGTAGGTGAAGCTCAGCACCTTGCAATAGATGCTAACTATGGCGGGCCGGGCCTGGGTTTGTTTGGCATTCGGTTTAATCAGCAGAAGAAGAATGCTATCCGCTCAACTGCCGGTCGCTATGTAGGTGCTGCTAAGGATGAAGCAGACCGAGAATGCAAAGTGATGGTGCTATCAACCAGAGAGCAGCATATACGCAAAGAAAAAGCCACTTCCAACATATGTTCTAACCAAGGCTTTGTTGCAACAATGGCTGGCGCATGTATTCTTACAAGAGGAGACGAAGAGCTTGCCGCCATACTTGAAAAATCAACTACAATTGCACTTAGAGCTGCCAATGCTTTGACAGGCTTTGAAGGAGTTGAATTAAGTTACCCTAATCAACCATTTCTCAATAGCTTTAGTCTGAACTTGCCAGTAGACGCTACTGAGTTTCTAGAAAAAGCTGAAGCACAAGGTTTGATAGCTGGGGTCAATCTCAACGATCGCTGCCGAAGCGCCAATCAGATTATGTTGAGTTTCAGTGATCGAAACACGGAAGAAGACCTAGAACAGTTGATCCATTTTTTCAGTAATCAATTTCCAGTAGGTTCCAGCCAGACTCCAGTAAAAATTCCCGCTGAGTTGACACGCAAAACTGCCCCGGGTCTCCCTAAATTCAGTACTGATAAGATATTTGATTATTATCAAAAATTAGGAGAACAGAACATAAGTCCAGATCAAGGCCCCTATCCTTTGGGCTCTTGCACCATGAAATACAACCCTTACATCAATGACGCATGTGCTAGCCTACCAGGTTTTACAAGAGTCCACCCACAAAGTCCCGAAAGTCTCAGTCAGGGATGCCTTCAAATCCTGTTTGAAGTTCAGGAAATCTTCAAAACCATGCTGGGACTACCCGGATGTACTACACAACCGGTAGCCGGCGCTCAAGGAGAACTTGTAGGCATTAAGATGTTTCAGGCATATCACAGAGACCATAGCAAAACAGAGCGTGATATTTTGATCATTCCGCGCAGTGCCCATGGTACAAATTACGCCACTGCTACCATGGCGGGCTTCAAATCCAAGAATGCGGATGGAGTTCCCGGATTACAACTAATTGATGCTGATAGCTCAGGTCAAGTTGATATGAAGCAATTGCGGGAAGTAATTAGTGAATATGATTCTCGGATAGCCGGTATCATGGTTACTAATCCAAACACCTCCGGAATCATGGAGACAAGATTTGCTGAAATTGCAGATATGATTCACCAAGTTGGTGGCTTGGTTTATATGGATGGTGCAAACCTTAATGCAATCGCAGGCTGGGCTGACTTAGGTGACATGGGGGTCGATGCTGTGCATAGTAACCTTCATAAAACCTTCTCAATCCCACATGGCGGTGGAGGACCTGGCGATGCTATCGTAGCCGTAAGTGAAAAGCTCATAGAGTATCTACCAGGTTTACAATATAAACATGTAAATGGGGTCTACAGCAGCTTCAAAACCAAAAAATCAATCGGATCTTTCCACCGGCACCATGGCAACTTTGCTCACAAAGTTCGCGCCTATACCTACCTACGCGCTCTAGGACCGGAAGGTATTCGAAAAATGTGCGCTGTGGCAGTACTTTCTGCCCGCTATCTGCATCATAGACTACAAGATTGCTTTCCGGGTTTACCATCTAACTCCATCGAACCTAAAATGCATGAATTCATACTTACCTTGTCTCCTGAAACTTTTACTGCGATCGAAGCAAAGGGAATCAAGCAATCATTGGTAATTGCTAGAGTAGGTAAATTATTTTTAGATTTCGGAATGCACGCACCAACAGTAGCCTGGCCAGAAACCTATGGATTAATGGTGGAACCTACAGAGAGCTATACAAAAGCTGAACTTGATCGATTTGTGGAGGTCGTAAAAGAAATTCAATCCATCCTCAATGAAAACCCCGAGGTACTTTTAACCGTTCCGCATTTCACCCCTGTAGATCGAATTGATGATGTAAGCGCCAATAAAAATCTAGAATTTTGCGGTCCGTTAGAGAAGCTACCGGAGATTTTGCCAAATAGAATTCCACCTGTTGATTTAGCTCGATTATCAGTTAAAGAAATTCGCACACGGATCATTGAGGCCCATCAAAAGGAAAAGTCTAAATAGCACTTAAATAATGATTTTCAGTTTCTCGGGCAACTCTTTTCCAACTGTAAATTTCGGCTTTGGCCACACCGCCGGTTGCACGCTCAATTAAATCTTGCTCACTCATTTTCAGAAGCAAATTGTAAGCTTGCAAAACCTTTTCTGGTCGATTGAAATCAGCAAACTCTGCTAGACCGGAAAAAAGATCCAAGAATGATTTATTGGGATGCAATATCAAAAGACTACCCGACGCTAATGCCTCCATACTAGCTAAGCCAAACCCTTCAAAGTCCGCAGCGCTTACAAATACACCTCTAGAATGAAATGCATCCACCAATTCGTTACCATTGAGATAAGAAAAGTGACTTAAAGCCTTATTACAGCTTAATCCTCGAATCAGATTGTGCCATTGTCCCGAATAATGTTCCGCACCTATCACAGTAAGGCGTAAATTAGAATGATGCTGAAAACAATAGTCAAATGCTTTTAGTAATCGATCGACCCTCTTATTGGATTGAAAGCCCCCCACATAGAGCCAATGATTCAGTTTTATTTTCCGAGGGACTTTAGGTCGAAAATAATCGACATCTACTCCATTTTCTAAAAGTTCCACATGATCACAAATGCCTTTAAATTTAAAAAAATCCTGTCGAGAGCAAGCTAAAACTTTGTATACATCGCGTAATTGAACGCAAGTATATGTGTGAAACCAGATATTTTTTAAAAACTTAAGCTCAGAAGTATGGAAAAAACCTCCATGAGTAGTTAGAAATAAAGGTGCTGCAGTAAATCTTAAAGAGGCTGATAAAAAGCCATCTAGACCATGAACATGAACAACATCATAATCCTCAGGGGATAATCCAAAATTATCAACCCAGAAGAAACGTGACCAACCCCTGAAGTTAATTCTTTTAACCAAAATCTCTTTACCCTTATAAACGATTGAGGACTGATCATCTAGTAATTCACCAGTATGAATATTACGATTCAAAGTCAAGACATCCACATGATGGCCCATATCAATTAAATGGCTACTAAGCTGAGCTACGTATTCTTGCATTCCTCCTCGTCGAGGTAAGAACTGACGAACCACCTGCAATATCCGCAATCCACGAGGCCTACTATTCACCCTTAAACTCCGTAACGACTTTTTCAATTAATTTAGGTTTTCTGGGGCCAAAGATAAAGCCCGCTAGATAACTGAAACCATGAACGAGGGGATACAATATAAGTAACGCTGGAGCATATCTCCAAAAATTATTCCTCAGTTTAATGCCACGAAATATTAAGCCGCTTAATAAAATGTATAACCCCAAAAGAATTATAGGTACCACTGGCCATAAGGGTTTTAAGAATGGAATTAAACTTACAAATAGCAAAGAGATTGCACCTCGTAATTGATAAGTACCCAACCGACCTTTTGTAAAAGCACTGCCGATCCAAAGTGAAGCTTCCGGATTACGAATCTTAAAATAAGGTTCCAGAAAATATTTTCTAGCATCATTTAATAAAAACCAAGGATCTTTTTGCTCTTTTGGCGGATGCTTTGCGGACATTTGATCCACTACAGGCAATTCATGACCATTTCTAAGAAATCGCAAACCAAGATCTGTATCTTCTCGAAAATGAATACCAAAAGTAGTTAAAAAGTAGGCTTCATCAAATCCACCTAATTGCAAAAACAAGTCGCGTCTATAAATTATGTTGCCTGAACCAAAACCATCAATAAAATCGGTTTTAGAGGCTTGAACTTCAGACCAATCAGGCGATCCATTGACTTTTGTTACACCTTGATATCCAGCAGCTGAAGGTAAATGCCTCTCACTCCACCAGAGTAAAGAATCCTCATCCATGACAACGTCATCATCAATGAAGTAAATCCATTTTCCCAAAGACTTCAAAGCTCCTAGATTGCGTGCAGCTGAAGGACCTCTACCACCACTATTCAAGAGATTAACATTATGCACCGATACCAAGTCTAAATACCCTTGTTTTAGATTAGACTGAGATCCATCATCAACTATTATTAATTCGTAGCTTAGTGCGGTCAGAGAAAACATTCTTATAATGGATTCTAAACAACTCACTACTTGCTTAGGTCTATCGCGACTTGGAATTACAACACTAAATTCCATTTTCAGAGACTCTTTCTTGAAGCAATTCGCTCTCAGCGGATAGCATACGAAGCATATAAAAAATATAAAACGTCATAATTTGGATTTTGAAGATTGGCTCAAATAAACTTACTAAAAATAGTGCTATTACTAGCGAAAAATACAGCTGATAAAATATTAAAACTCTACAATGCTTATTGGTTTTGAGCTCATCCCGAGCTAACAATCTTTTGAGTCGAATATAGACAAAACTAATGAAAGCAACTGCAAATATCAAAAAGCTGATACTACCAATAAGACCTGTTTCCGCAAGAAGACCTGTATAGAAACCATCAGCATCATGAAACTTAGTTATTACAGGATAGAGCCCTAATCCTATACCCTCTACTGGATGATCTAGAAAAATTTTGATCGCAGCTTTGTAGTTCTCCAACCGACCCAGTGTTGAACGAATGTTATACAAAATAACCGGATCGCTTGTCCCTGAAAACAGATAAAAAATCGAAGTGATTCGATAATAAATATCTCTTGGAAGAATTACTAATAGCCCCAAACTGAAGATTGGCAAACCAAGCATCAAAATAGGTATTCTAACCGCGTCACGCCAACTCCGAAGCCATGCTAAAAACCTAAAAAACATAAAAAAGAATAGTGAAACCGCCAGAATAAATATGCCATTGCGAGAGAGTGCCAAGTTTAAAGTAACCAAATTTATCGTGAAAGATGCCCAACAAAAGTATCTTATTAAGCCCTGAAAGCGAAATGCTCCCATTAGAGCTAAAACCGCCATAAAACCTGCATACATACTTAATAAGAGTGAATCTTCAAACGTACCCGGCACGCCTAATCGAATACTGACTTCACCATCAATAACACTGGGAAAGCGAAAACCATTATATTTTTGCCAAGCAGCCGTTAGATTAACTAGCAAGGAACCACCAAGAACCGCAATTATGAAAGGTTTAAGATCCTTAGCGGATGGACTCTGAATAATCCAGTAAGTCAAAAAGAAATTGACCACATAGCTAATCCATTCACGAAGTGAAATTATAATTAGCTCAGAGCGCATAGCCAGGATAAGCAGAACACTTAAAAAAAATATGCTCGCAATCATTACTCGGTCTAATTTAGGACGACCATCTTGCTGAAAAAAATTGAATAAATTCCAAGATCCAAAAGTTAAAAATAGAAAATCAAACCAATTAAGGACTCTACCTCCTACATCGATCCCCACATCAGGGAAAAGAGGCATCCCAGCTCCCAACAATAGATAAAGAAAAGCTCGCAAATTACCTGACCAGAGCTGCGCTTGCAAAAGACATACAAAAACTGCAAAAACAATGGTCAGTGTTGATTGTAGTTGAATCCCAAGGGATAGCAAAAGAGCACAACTTAGGAGTATGAATAAACGGGAAGTTCCTAAAGATTTAATCGGCCCAAGTTTCATTGTTTTTTGGTAATGAAAATGCAAAATCAAGGGTTCGCTTAGCTACTTGCTCCCAAGAAAGAATTGGCATTTCTTTGAATATATTAGTGAATAACGCATCTTTCAATTCTGAATTACGTGAAAGGCTCAAAAGATAAGTCGCCAATTCACGAGGTGACTGAAAGAAAAAACCTGTTTTACCATGAACTAATGTATTCAAATTACCTCCTACAGGAGTCGCCAGAGTGATTAATCCCGCTTGAAAAATACCCTCTGATAAAGAAAGTGAATATCCTTCATAGTAGGATGCATTGATTTGAACCTGAACTTTTTTCATTAGCTCAAGAACCTCGTAATAAGGCTTATCCCCCAAATATTCGA